>Ga0209800_10003032_pt1 | contig 13948 bp, 12 predicted proteins | sample Higcelweek8metaG_FD_187174 | JGI IMG/M metagenome (GOLD analysis project Ga0209800, IMG submission 187174) | Freshwater pond sediment microbial communities from the University of Edinburgh, under environmental carbon perturbations - High... | ecosystem: Environmental > Aquatic > Freshwater >...
TGGTGAGTCATCCTCGAATCTTATCTCATCCTGCTCCTGTGCTGGTGAGTCATCCTCAAATCTTATCTCATCTTGCTCCTGTGCTGGTGAGTCATCCTCAAATCTTATCTCATCCTGCTCCTGTGCTGGTGAGTCATCCTCAAATCTTATCTCATCTTGCTCCTGTGCTGGTGAGTCATCCTCAAATCTTATCTCATCTTGCTCCTGTGCCGGTGAGTCATCCTCAAATCTTATCTCATCTTGCTCCTGTGCCGGTGAGTCATCCTCAAATAGGGTTTGGGGTTGCTCCTCTTCTGCTGCTGAGGCCTCTTCAAATAAGATTCTACCCTGATCTGGAGCTAAACTGGAACTCTCTTCAAATGCAAGTTCACCTCTCTCTTCTGATTTATAATCATCTTCAAATGCAAGCTCCTGGTCTGACGAATAAGAGGGTGCTGATGATCTTGTCTCAGATCTGTATGGCACTACCTCCTCGCCAGAATCTGCAAAAGAGAGTTCAGATAGAGACTCATCCTCATCAAAAAATGCATCCAGCCTGGCCTGAATCTCTGGTATGGGCTCATTCTTCCTGCGGTTTGGAGTAACCTCCTTTATTGCCGAATTTTTAGGATGGCTGTGAGAAGCTGTAATGGCCTCAGCAGAATGTGGTCTATCCTCGGAATCCTGAAGCATATGAATCTCCTCAATCAGATCATCTACAGGAGAGAGGTTACTCACTTTGGTTCCGATCAGGTCATCCATAGGACTCATAGCCGGACGCCCTTTAGGAGTAGCTAAAGCAGGCGTCTCTTTAGGTCTGTTTGCAGAGGAGATGACTTTTTTGAGGTCGTTAAACTTTTTCATCTCTCTTAATAAAATCTCTTTCTGGGTCTCTACTGTCATGGCTGGGCTTAAGACAATTTGCTCAAAATTTCTGTAAAGCGAATGGAGAAGAGATATGGAGTCAGGATGTGTATTTGACCCTTTACTGAGGACATAGCTTCCAATACTTTTAAACATCTGAAGAAAAGAGAGGTGAATCTTGCTGTTTTTCCAATGAGTTTGAAGCTTCTGAGTCTCTCTGTCCAGTCTGTGGATGATCTCGTCAGTTATCTCCCAGTCTAATGAGAGAATAATTCCTTTAAGATCAGCAATTATGTTACTCTCCACCTCAGACTTATGGGCTTCCACTGAAGCAGCTCCTCGTGAAGCTGATTTGATCTGCTGTTTCAGTATGTTATATTTCTCGATCTCTGCCGAGAGAATGGCCTGTTTTTTTGCAACTGGCAGGTCTATTCCTGGAGAGCTGGAAAGGGTCGAAATGTGATTGACAATAGATTGGATTAAAGAAGGCGTATCTTTATGGGCATCACTTTGTCTGGAAGCAGCATAATCGGAGAGTGCACGTACCATTTTGAGCAATGTGGATAGCACCTTGTCATGTTGCCATTGGATGCACAACCTATCTGTTAACTTGATGATTTGCTGATTAATATCCCCTGTTATACCCTTATCAATGGAGAGAGTGAGCTGCTTAAGTTGATTGATATTGGAATTACTGCTGTTGGATATTGCGTTCAAAATTTTCACCTCCTTAAAAGAGTTGATCCTGAATTGACGATAACGTCAATGAGATGATTTTTTTCAGTGTGGCAATCACATTGCCTCCTACCAGTGCACTTGCTGCAAATGCAGGAACCCGCAACTGGCTGTTAAGATCCTGCTGCATGGTCTGCGTTGAAAGCAGTGGAACTCCAGCGTCCTTAAGATCATACTTATTATACTGCAATACCAGAGGAATGTTACTCATGTTCAGGTTATAGAACTCAAGGTTCTCCTTTAACTGCATCAGAGAGTCCAGATTTCTCTGTCGCTGCTCTACTGTGGCATCAGCAACAAAGACAATTCCGTCAACGCCTTTTAATACAAGTTTTCGTGTTGCATTGTATTTGACCTGCCCTGGCACTGTATATAACTGTATTGACACATCATATCCCCTTATTTTACCAACATCAAAGGGAAGAAAATCAAAAAAGAGAGTTCTGTCATCGTGGGTTTTGAGGCTGACCATTTCAGTTGTGATGTTACTACGGTATTTTTTGTAGATATACTCAAGATTTGCAGTTTTTCCACCTCTGCCAGGACCGTAATAAACGATCTTTACCTGAACTTCCTTGGTTTTAATATTGATAAAAGCCAAAATATATCCTCCTCACAACAAATAGATATATGATACATTAAGGCATGTCATGTAATAACACCCTTCTCGCTTAGATATCATACTCTTTAATAACACATAGCCATTTTAAATAAGGCATTATCCGTTTCAATCAGCTGCAAATAATTTTATTAAGAGCATCAATAGTGTCGGTCACTTTTAGTCGTATAATTCCTAAGGATATATCTTTATGGAACATGGTGATCAGAAGAAAATTCTGGCCTACTTTACTGAAATGGACACTTGCAGTCTCTCCCCTATGAAAAAGAAGAGAAAATTCAGACTCTCCAATAAGTTGTGCCATAGCCTCCACAGCTGCGAAGTTACCAGCAGCCAGAGCTGCAAAAGCCATTGCATCGATCTTGAACTGACCATTATCCAGTTCCGAAATGGTATTGCCAGCCATGTCAATCAGCATGACATTTCTGACGCCTGCTCTGATCAGTTTCTGCTGCAATATCGTTTCAATAGCATCAAGTTGTTTTTCAGTGAAGATAGTGTACATCCTGTTTTTCCGCCCTGTTTTAAATTAAAGAGTTTAGTTTTCATCTTTATGCCAGAATCTGGCTGAATATGAAACATATTTGTAAAAAAAATAGCGTAGGATTTCTGTTAAACAATGTAGTGACACTACAGTAATTTTGATATATTGCGGGCGACAATGTGATTATCTGACTGGTATTTACATATCACATTGAGGGTCTCCTGGATATTTGTGCCATTCAGTTCATTGATACCCAGTGCCATCAGTGCCTTTGCCCAGTCAATGGATTCTGAAACACAGGGGTTCTTCTTGAGATCCATTCCCCTTATCGTATTGATACTTCTGATTATCTGGCCAAGTAGGTTCTGATTGATATCAGGAAGTTTCAGCTGAACAATCTCTCTCTCTCTCTCTGGTGTGGGATAGTCAATATAGAGGTGAATACATCTTCTTTTGAGGGCATCGCTCATATCTCTGTAGTTGTTGGATGTCAGAAATACAAAGGGGATAGAGAGGGGTTTACGGGTTCCAACTTCAGGAATGGTGACCTGAAAGTCGCTCAACAGCTCAAGAAGAAAAGCTTCAAACTCAGGGTCTGACTTATCAACCTCATCAATGAGCAGCACAACCGGATCAGGGGAGGAGATGGCCTGAAGCAGAGGTCTTGGCTGAATAAACCGCTCTGAAAAAAAAGCATCTTCTTGAGCAGCTATTCTCTCAACCGCATCTGAAAGTGATACAGTATTGGCAATGACTGTATTGATTCTATCTTTGACCATCTGGGTATAGAGAAGTTGTTTGGCATATTCCCACTCATAGAGAGCTTTTGCCTCATCAAGCCCCTCATAACACTGTAGGCGTATAAGTCTTCTGCCTAGGCAATCAGAAAGAGCCTTTGCAAGTTCTGTTTTCCCAACGCCAGCAGGCCCTTCTACTAATACAGGTTTTTCTGTGGCCATGGCAATAAAAATGACAGTAGCAATCTCTCTGGATGCAATATAGCCTGCTGCCTCCAGCTTCTCCATGACATGTTCTACGCTTTTAAAAAACATCTCTTATCCCTTATTAAATAACCACCATGCTTTCAGACAACAGATGGCAGGCAGATCCTGAATGTGCTTCCTTTTCCAAGAACACTTGAAACAGAGATCTCTCCTTTATGATACCTGACTATATGCTTGACAATGGCAAGCCCAAGACCTGTGCCACCGACCTCTCTGCTCCTTGATCTGTCAACCCTGTAAAATCTTTGAAAAATTCTTGAGAGATGCTCTTTGCCAATGCCAGAACCATAATCTATGATACTTATCACAATATACTGTTTGCATTGTGCATCTCTTCTGTTGCCGCTATGAACTGGCAGGTTATCTTTTGCAGCACTCTGCGTCCGCTTATCTTTTCCAGTATGTTTCTCTGCCTTCTCAGCTTCAGCAGCCCCTATCTCCTGTTCACAGGTGACAATAACTCTGTTCCCGGAAGCACTGTACTTTATGGCATTGTCGAGAAGGTTGGCAATTGCCTGCTCCATAAGAATGGGATCTATCAGGGCAGTAAGATTTTTAGGGGGAAAATATTGAACTGTTATATTTCTGGAGCTGATGATGGGCATACATGCATCAATTGCCCCCTGAATGGTCTGGGCAATATCATGAGGTTCAAGCCGTACAAATGATCCCTCTTCCCGTTCGACTCTTGAGAGGGAGAGCAGATCATTAATCAGGGCAATGAGACGATCCACATTCTTTTCAATTATCTTAAGAAATTTCAGTTTTTTCTCAGTTTGCATATTCTGGCCATTTGTCAGGAGGGATAGCTGATCGTTCAGCTTATTCTCACTCTCTTGCATAAGATTCTCAAGAGTCTCCACAAATCCTTTTATAGATGTCAGTGGGGTTTTCAACTCATGAGATACATTTGCGGCAAAATCTTTATGCATGGTTTCAAGTTTGCGGATCCTTGTTATATCATGGAAGATAATCAGAGTGCCAAGCCTCTTCCCTGATGAGTTGCACAAAGCTGTGGAGTGGACATTATAGATCTGCTCATCAGATTGCGTGATTACAATGTCCTCCTCTACAGGTTCAGGGTTGGAAAGTGCCTCTCTGATGAGTCTCTGAAGCTCGTAATGTCTTGATATTTCAAGAATATTCTTTCCATTGATTATTGCAGCAGGATAGCCGAACATTACTGCTGCAGCATGGTTGGCAGTAATGATCTTCTCATCAGGGTCAACCGCTATGACCCCCTCTTTCATACTTGAATGGATAGCCTCAAGCTCCATGCTGCGGTTTTCCAGGGTCTTCATTTTATCATCAAGGGTGTGGGCCATCTGATTCATGGTCAGAGCAAGCTGGAACAGCTCTTCTGAATCTGGAACAGGAAGAGCTGTGGTAAGATCTCCACAGGCAAAACGGTTTGCCCCTGACCGCATCTCTTCAATGGGCCTTGTTATGCGCCTTGCTACAAGAAGACTTGCCCCTGCTGCCATAACTACCGTAATGAAAAGGGCGAAAAGGATATTCTTCTGTATGGATCTTATCTGGTTTTCAATGGATGAGATAGAGATGGCAACTCTTACAATAGATAAAATCATGTTGTCCTGAATCACTGGAATGGCAATATACATCATGTTATCCTTGACCGTGTCGCTCTTTCTGATCGAAACCCCCTTTCTATCTCTCAGTGCCAGTGCAATCTCATATCTATGCTTGTGGTTCTCCATGGTTCTGATGTCAGCCTGAGAATCCCCGGCCACCTCTCCTGATGGAAGTACGATTGTTACTCTGGTCTCAGTTGTCTGACCGATCTCCTTGCAGAGCTTGTCAATATCATCAACATTCTCATACAGATTCTTATAGCGTGAGATAAACTCTCTTTTTATGAATTGGGCTCTTATGGTCAGATCTTTTTCAGTATTATGCAGGAAAAAGGATTTGAAGAACGTTGTTGAATACCAGGTTACAGCTGTGAGTGACAGTACCGTTATGATAAGAAATGATGGAAAAATCTGCCACAGAATTTTTCTCCTTCTTTTAGTCACTATTATCATCTTTGAACCGGTATCCTACACCTCTGACAGTCTCTATTGAATGGGCAAAGTTGCCAAGCTTCTTACGAAGGCCAGCCACTGTAACATCTACACTTCTCTCTGTCACTGCATAGTTTTCACCGTGGACAGCATCCATGATCTGTCCACGGGTGAATACCCACCCTTTTTTAGCAGCAAGAAATGCAAGCAGTTGAAACTCTGAATAGGTTAAATCCACTGGAGTATCCGATATCTTGACAATGTGGCGTCCGTGGTCAATAACCATATCTCTGACAACCGTGTGGTTGGAGAGGTTACTCTTCTCATTGTGTGCAGGGAGTCTGCGTAGAATTGCCCTGATACGGGCAACCAGCTCTCTTGGGCTGAAAGGCTTTGACATATAATCGTTGGCGCCAAGCTCAAGACCCGTGACAATATCTGACTCCTCCCCCTTGGCTGTGAGCATTACAATGGGAATGTGTCTGGTAGCTCCCTTTGTTCTGAGGATTCTGGTAAGTTCAAGACCATCCATCCCCGGAAGCATCAGATCCAGTACAATGAGATCAGGCTGGATCTCAGTTGCCATTTTCAATCCATCCTCTCCAGTAAGAGAACAGGTAGTTGTGTAACCCTCCCTCTCCAGGTTGTATTTTACCAGCTCAAGAATATCTTCCTCATCATCAACAATCAGAATGCTTTCCTTTGCCATAATCAACGTTTTCCTTATGTTTGGATCCTGTTTACCAGAATTTCCAGAAAGGTTTTCTCTTCTCTTCCTGCTCTTCTGTTTCAGTCTCTGTATGGATTACAATATCTTCTTCCGGTTCAAGTTCGGTTGAGGCAGAAGCAGGGTTGGAAGAAGCAGGCCTACTGGTAGAAAGAGCATTCTCATTCTCATCTTCACCCCTCTGCTTTCCCCAGAATTTCCAGAAAGGTCTCCTCTTCTCACCCTCTCCAGGTGCTGCCTGAGGCATGAGTCTTTCAGGATTGGCACGGGTATTACTGTTATTATCCTCATCAACCATGGCAAGCGCCGATGTTTTTCTGTTGAATATATCCATATTGATTTTAGCGCTAAGTATCTCAACACCCGGAATAATCTGTTCAGGCGTATCAGCCTGAGTAAAAAAAGATTGAGAGCGCTTCTGACTGATACTGAACACAGTGGCATCCACACTGAATGCCCCTGCAAATTCAGTGATGCTCCCCTGAATGACATAGTCAGAGCCAGTATCTGCTGCAAGTTTGGATATCTGCTCACCTATTCTGATATCAGAGACAGAGGTAGGACTTTTTATACCCCCTGCCCTGATACGACCAGCATTGAGCGCAGAAGAGCTGGCAAGACTCTCATCCACCTCTTTTTCTGTTGCCACAAGGAGATTGTCTCTCCATGCAAGTCTGGATGAGAGCATCTGAAAAATGCCATCTTTTATGTATGAGATATCTTTTTGTGCGTTAATCGCAAATGGAACAATAGCAATTTTTCTGGTCTCAGAGAAGACAACAGCAGTGGTGGTCAACAGAACATATACAGGGCAGATCAGCAGAATATAGACAACCAGCTTTACTGCTGCCGATGGTTTCTCTGTGGTCTTGGAAGTTATAGATATCAAAAAATAAGCCTCCGCTTTTATGATTTATGATGATAAAATATCACGGTTTGGGTTGTGAAGATGTTATTACTTGTAGTTCTGATCGCACACTATTTAACCTTCAACTTATGGTTAAGAGTACAAAAAGGGTATCTTACAGCTTCTGGTTCAGAAGCTGAGTGATGATCTTAGGGTCTGCCTTACCCCTGGTCTTTTTCATTATCTGCCCCATAAAGAAGCTGAAGAGCTTGGTTTTGCCACCTCTGTATGCTTCAAGTTCAGCAGGATTTGCCTCAATCACCTCATTTACAACACTCTCAAGTGCAGATTGATCTGATAACTGCTCAAGCCCCAGCTCCTTTACAAGATCACAAGCTTTTTTCTCTGAAGAGAGCATCTTTTCAAACACTGTCTTTGCAGCATTGGCATTGATTCTGTTTTCTTCAAGAAGAAGCAGCAGCTCTGCAAGGTCAGAAGATGAGATCGGGGGATCTTCAATTGTGTTGCCTTCACTCTTGATCATGGCAAGTATCGGCCCCATGATCCAGTTGGCTGCAAGTTTCTTATCCTTAAGCGCAGATGCCGTGGCCTCAAAGTAATCTGCAAGGTTTTTTGAGGATGTAAGGACATCTGCATCATATCCAGAGAGGCTGTACTGAGTCACAAATCTTGCCTTTCTTGCATGGGGCAGTTCTGGCATATCTTCTCTTACTGCATTGATCCAGCTCTCGTCAACGATCAGAGGCACAAGGTCAGGATCTGGAAAATAGCGGTAATCATGGGCATTCTCCTTACCTCTCATCGATTTGGTGATGTTTTTTACAGGATCCCACAGACGGGTCTCCTGCACAATCTCTTTACCCTCATCAAGCAGATAGCTCTGCCTCTGGATCTCATACTGAATTGCTTTTTCAACGTGCTTGAACGAGTTGAGATTCTTAAGCTCTGTTCTGGTACCAAATTTTGTCTCACCAACAGGTCGCAGAGAGATATTGGCATCACACCTGAAGCTGCCTTCCTCCATGTTTCCGTCACACACATCAATGTATCTTAAGATGGCGTGCAGTTTTCTCAAGTATGCCCCAGCCTCTGATGCAGACCTGATATCTGGTTCACTGACAATTTCAACCAGTGGAACACCTGTCCGGTTCAGATCCACCATGCTTCTCTCTCTTTGAGGGTCATGTATGAGTTTGCCTGCATCCTCTTCCATGTGGATTCTGGTAATTCCAATAACTTTTTCAAGCCCGTCCTCAATCTCAATGGAGAGGTAACCATGCTCAGCAATAGGAAATGCATACTGGGAGATCTGGTAACCTTTGGGAAGGTCAGGATAGAAATAGTTTTTTCTGTCAAATCTGCTCTCCCTTGCAATGGTGCAGTTTGTTGCAAGGGCACATCTTATGGCAAAGGTGACAGCCTTGTGGTTTAAAACCGGAAGCACTCCAGGCATACCTGTGCATACTGGGCATGTATTTGCATTTGGTTCTGCTCCGAATCGGGTTGAGCATCCACAAAATATTTTTGTTTCAGTTTTAAGTTGGGCGTGTACTTCGAGTCCGATGACAGGTTCATACTGCATAATATTCTGTTCCTGATATGGCTTAAAAATTAATGAAATGTGGTCAATGCGTCTTGATTTGTGAATAATTCCAGCCATATCTTATAGCGCTGATGATTTGATTTATCAATAATATTTTTTTATGCTATAGTTTTACATTCAATATCTGTTGATCTTTAACTTCTATGGTGCATAGAGATTGTTAATAGAGATGGTTTAATGCAATAAGGAACCAGTATAAAATGAAATTTTTTCTTTGTGTTATTGGCATGGTGATGGTTGTGGAGGGGCTGCCTTACTTTGCTTTTCCTGAAAAGATGAAAGAGATTATCTTTACAGTGACCCAACTTCCAGAGAATGCCCTGCGTCGTTTTGGAGCAATACTTATGTTGCTTGGGCTTGGTGTTGTCTATTTTGGCAAGACGATATTATAATTTAAGGGGTAGTTGTTAAATCTAATGTATTTACTTTCAGATTACAGGTATGATCTGCCTGAAGAGCAGATTGCTCAACACCCTGAGGAGAGGAGGGATCACTCAAAGCTCTTAAGGCTTGATAGAAAAAGTGGTGCAGTTTCACATCACCGCTTCAAAGATATTGAAAATCTTCTAAAGCCAGATGACCTTGTTGTGATCAACAATACGCGGGTCATACCTGCAAGACTCAGAGGATACAAGGAGAGTGGCGGAAAGGTAGAAGTGCTTATCCTTGATTATACTGGTGGCGTGACCATGCAAAAAGAGAGGGGATATTTTGAGTGTGACTGCATGATCCGTGCATCCAAAAGCCCCAGACCTGGGGCTGTTTTACTGCTTGGAGTCAGAGACGCTGGAGATGGTGCCACTATTAAGGCCAGAGTTGAAGGGGTAAACGGTGCAATCTTCAAGGTGAGGTTTCTCTTTGAAAATAGTGCGGAGAATTTTGACTCCATACTTGAAAAGTCAGGAGAGATCCCCCTGCCTCCTTATATCCGAAGAGATGGAGATGAAAAAAATAGAGCAGAGGGTGTAAATAGCACTGACCAGATAGAGAGAAAAGAGCAAAGAGATGACAAAGAGAGCTACCAGACAGTATATGCCACAGAAAAGGGTGCTGTGGCAGCCCCCACAGCAGGTCTCCACTTTACTGACTCCCTGATGCAAAGCCTTATGGCAAAGGGGATTGAATTTGTCACTATCACTTTGCATGTCGGATACGGAACTTTTATCCCGGTAAGGGTCGATGATATCCGTCACCACCAGATACACTCTGAATTCTTTTCAATCTCCGCACTATCTGCAGATGCTGTGAACAGGGCAAAATCAGAGGGGAGAAGGGTTATTGCAGTGGGAACAACATCTGTTAGAACTCTTGAGTATGCAACTGATGGGCAAGGGAGGCTCCAATGTGGTAGTGGTATGTGCAATCTGTTCATCTATCCTGGCTACAGATTTAAAATGGTGGATGCAATGGTTACAAATTTTCATCTGCCGGAGTCAACTCTTCTAATGCTGGTCTCTGCCTTTTCAGGGAGGGATCTGATTCTGAGCGCATACAGCGAAGCGGTTGAAAAAAAATATAGATTTTTCAGTTATGGCGATGCCATGTTTCTTGAGTAAGCTTAAGGAGATCATGTTAAGATTTAAAGTGTCACATCAATGCCCCCAGACCCGGGCACGTACAGGAACCATCTCCACTGCCCACGGAGAGATCTCTACTCCGATCTTCATGCCTGTTGGGACTCTTGGTACAGTAAAGTCACTCTCTGTTGAAGATCTGACAGATTGTAAAGCTCAGATCATACTTGGTAACACCTACCATCTCTACCTTCGACCAGGATGCGATGTGATCAGCCATATGAAGGGGCTTCACAATTTCATGAACTGGGACAGACCAATTCTTACCGACAGTGGGGGATTTCAGTTCTTCTCCCTTGCAAAACTTGCTAAATTCACTGATGAGGGGGTCTCTTTTCAATCCCATATTGACGGCTCTGCCCATAAGTTCACACCTGAAAAGGCAGTTGAGATTCAGACAACCATTGGCTCTGATATTATGATGTCTCTGGACTGGTGCATAGGCCATCCAGCAACAAGAGCCCAGAGTATGGAGGCTTTGAAAAAGACCACTCAGTGGGCAAAAAGAGGGGTAGAGTTCTGGAGAGGGTCAGAAAACAGAGAGAAAGATAACAGGATAAATGAGATAAATAGCAGAGAGGATTCTAAGAATGGCCGGAGAAGAGGTGACGCTGCATATCCCAGTAATTCTCTATTTGGCATTGTGCAGGGTGGCATGTATAAAGAGCTCCGGACAATTTCAGCAGAGCAGCTTGGCGAACTCGATTTTCCAGGTTATGCTGTTGGAGGGTTGAGCGTTGGAGAGCCAACAGAGCTTATGTACGAGATGGCAGACCACACGGTTCCTCTGCTTCCCTCTGACAAGCCCCGTTATGTCATGGGTGTTGGAACCCCTGAAAATCTTGTGGAGATGGTGGGTATGGGGGTTGACATGTTTGACTGTGTGATGCCATCCAGAAACGCCAGAAACGGTCAGCTCTTTACAGAGCAGGGCACAATAAACATATCCAATGCACAGTTTCGCTTAGATAGCACTCCGATTGATGGTAATTGCAGCTGCTACACATGCAGAAATTACTCCAGAGCTTACCTGCGTCATCTCTACAAATCACGGGAACTGCTTGCATACAGGCTTAATACCATCCATAATCTCCATTTTTACCTTAACCTGATGGAGCAGGTGCGTAAAGCTATTGAAAGTAACAGTTTTCCTGAGTTTAAAAGAGCCTTTTATTCAAAATTTGAATCAACCCCCTCTTGAAGTATAGGCTCGTCAGTCATAATTTCTCTGGTTTACCGCTACACATTGTGTTTAATATTACACAGTATAAATTGAGAAGTTGCGACTCACGAGTTATAGGGGAAAATAATAAAATAACCGGAGAGTTAACCATTATGACCATAGCAGCAAAAATTGAGCAGACAATTTCAAAATCCTCCTGGATACGCAAGATGTTTGAGGAGGGAACCCGCCTCAAGGCAGAGCATGGAGCTGAAAATGTATTTGATTTCAGTCTCGGTAACCCCAACCTGCCACCTCCAGAAGAGTTTCAGAGTGCACTTGAGACAGTTGCCATGCAGAGAGAGAAGTGGGCACACGGATACATGGCAAACAGCGGATTTGTCTTTGTGCGCCAATCCATTGCAGAGAACATCAGAAAAGAGCAGCCCACAGATATTGCGGCAGATGACATTATAATGACCTGCGGTGCTGCTGGTGGCCTGAATGTGGTGTTAAAGGCACTTCTAAACCCTGGTGAGGAGGTGCTGGTCAGTCGCCCTTTTTTTGTAGAGTACACCTTTTATGTCGATAACCATGGAGGAGTTCTCAAGACAGTTCCATCAAAACCAGATTTTACCCTTGATCTTGATGCTATTGAAGAGGCTATCAGCCCCAGAACAAGAGTGATGCTCATTAACTCTCCCAATAATCCGACTGGTCAGATCTATTCTGAAGCAAGCCTTATGGCTCTTGGTGAGCTGCTGAAAAAAAAGAGCGCTCAATATGGAGCAGTTATCTACCTTCTCTCTGATGAACCTTACCGTAAAATAGTGTTTGATGGCGTAACTGTTCCCTCTGTCTTTCCATGTTATGATCAAAGTGTTGTGGCAACATCCCACTCAAAGGATCTCTCTTTGCCAGGAGAGAGAATCGGCTATCTTGCAATCAACCCTAAAGCTCAGTACAGAGATAAACTCCGGCAGGCAATGGCTCTGACCAACAGGATTTTAGGATTTGTCAACGCCCCTGCCATGATGCAGAGAGTGCTTCCCCTGATTCATGGGGCAAGCGTTGATATTGGCGCATATCGCAGAAAAAGAGATATCATCTGCAATGGGCTTGCCAGTGCCGGATACTCCTTCACAACACCTCCAGGGGCATTTTATCTATTTCCGCGCTCTCCTATTGAGGATGATGTGAAATTTGTTCAGGCTCTTCAGGAGGAGCTTGTACTTGCAGTTCCCGGCAGCGGATTTGGAGCTCCTGGCCACTTCAGGCTTGCATTCTGCGTTGAGGATGAGACCATCATAAAATCAATGCCAGCCTTTAAAAGGGTTATGGAACGTTTCAGTTGAAACAGGAGGGTATCTGATATGCATGAGATGGGTGTTGCCCAGCAGATGATCAATATTGCCATTGCCTCCATACCGGAAGATATTGTCAATCCAAGAGTTGAACAGCTCAATTTGAAAATTGGGAAACTTGCAGCAGTTGTAGAGGGTAGCTTACGCTTCTGCTTTGAAATTATTGCAAAGGACTCTCCTCTGGAGGGTGCCAGACTTGTTATTGACCATGTGGCTGTCAAAGTTCACTGTCTGAAGTGTAATCATATATGGGAAGTTGATGAGCCGCTCTTCTCATGCCCTTCATGCAAGGATGGAGCAGTGGAGATTATCTCCGGCAGAGAGCTTGAGATTCTCTCCATGGAGCTTGCAGAATAGGTGAGATGGACGCCTCTTGCCAAATTTCAGGTGGAGAGTGTCAACAGGAAAATCACAATGTAGTAGTACAATGAATACCCAAACTGCAATGACCATTATCAGATGGTCGATAAAAGGAGAGGTTCTTAAAAACAGATATGGAGATCAGCATTCAAAAAAGAGTTCTGGAGGCCAATGAGAGCCAGGCTGAAAAGAACAGAAAATATTTCAGCAGCAAGAGTATCTTTGTTCTAAATGTGATGAGTTCACCAGGTTCTGGAAAAACAGAGACTCTGTGCAGAACCCTTAGGATGGTCATGCCCAGAATCAGAACAGGCGTGATTGTTGGCGATATATGTACACGTAACGATGCAGACCGTCTTGAGGCTACTGGTGCTCAGGTGGTTCAGATCAATACAGATCAATTCGGAGGTGACTGTCACCTTACGGCCGACATGGTTTGCAGGGCTGCAAATGATCTGGATCTTGACAACCTTGATCTGCTGATTGTTGAAAATATTGGCAATCTCGTCTGTCCTGCAGAGTTTGACATTGGGGAGAGTGCAAGGGCTGTGGTGCTCAGTGTCACAGAGGGTGAGGATAAA
>Ga0209800_10003033_pt1 | contig 13947 bp, 7 predicted proteins | sample Higcelweek8metaG_FD_187174 | JGI IMG/M metagenome (GOLD analysis project Ga0209800, IMG submission 187174) | Freshwater pond sediment microbial communities from the University of Edinburgh, under environmental carbon perturbations - High... | ecosystem: Environmental > Aquatic > Freshwater >...
GAAAGCAGGTTGAAAATCACGCTATCCATCTTTTCTTCATCAATGAAACAATGAATCGACGGCCTTGTGCTTTGAACCGAAAAAAGGATATTCTTTTCCGCTGCCAGTTCTTCGAAATTACAGCATACCTCTTTGGTAAATTCTACAATATCAACTTCATTCAACACCAACTCCATTTTACCATTCTGAACTTTCCTGAAGTCGAGCAGCCGGTTTACTAACCTCAACAATCGCTGGGTGTTTTGCTCAATCAGCAAGGTATAGGTTTTCCCCTTTTCGCTAAGAGTTTCCCTCGTTTTGATTTCATTAACGGGGCCAAGAATCAGAGTTAACGGCGTACGCAACTCATGCGAAATGTTGGTGAAGAAATTCAGTTTGATATCGGTCAACTCTTTTTCAATGATCACTTTGTTTCGTAACCGGATCATCGTGGTGGCGATTCGGCGTGCTGCTTCAACCACTATGATAAAAAATAGCAGATAAATTAGGTAAGCCCAGGTTGTTTTCCAAAACGGTGGCAGTACTTCAATTTCAAGCGATTTTTGCGCATTTAATTTCTGAAGTTCAGGATTGTCGAACTTCACGGTGAAGGTATATTTCCCCGGCAGAAGTTTAACATAGCTGGCTTTGCCCTGATCTTGCACAAAGTGCCAATCGGTATCGTACCCTTCGAGCCGATACGAATACTTGATTTTATCCTGCACGCTGAAGTCGAGCCCGGCCCAAGTAAGGCTAATGGCATTCTGATTGTATTTTAAGCGGACTGTTTTGGTTTCGGTAATTGATTTTTCCAACACCGAACTTTTTCCTGGCTCAACCTCCTTGTTAAAAAGCTGAAATCCGGTGAATTCAAGATTGATCTGCTTCTGTTCTTTTTTGAAGGTTGATGGCTGAAAGCTATATAACCCATTGTTCGCGCCAAAGCAGATGCTCCCATCAGCACGGTTAACACAAGCAGCCTCTGAGAAAACGGAATTAATGATCCCATCATACTTGTTGTAATTTCTGAAAACTTTTTGTGTGGTGTTGTAGAAGGCAATCCCGTTTTCGGTCGACATCCAAAGATTTCCTTTTTCATCGCCAACAATGGTAAAGATGACATCGCTGGGCAGTCCATCTCTTTTTGTCAACGTTTTAAATTCAAGGGGCTTTCCCTGACCTGGACTATTCATCAATTTGGCCAGACCACCTCCCAATGTTGCCACCCACATTGTATCTTGTTTGTCGCGATAGATCCAGTAAACATCGGTACCAGCCAATCCTTTTGCACTTCCGTTTATACTGCTGAAGAACCGAAAATTCAGATCGGTTGCAGAAGATGTCTTTTCGTCAAGTAAAACGATTCCATCCGTTGTGGCCAACCAAATATTCCCCTTCCCGTCTTCGACAACCTGCCTGATTTTATTCCCAAAATCTTGTGGATAATTTTCCAACGAATTGCCGCTGTGGATAAACTTACCGTTTTCGAACCGGTTCAATCCTCCGCTGTATGTGCCAATCCAAATCCGTTTCCGACTGTCTTCAAGAATTGAATAAATATTGTTATTTGAAATCGATGTTGGGTTACCCGGATCGTTCTCAAAATGTTTCGTTTCAAAATCGAAAAGACCGTTACGGGTGAGCAAAAACAAACCGTTTCCTTTTGTGCCCAGGTAAATGTTCCCCTTCGAATCTTCGGCCATGGCATAAACCATCCCTGTTTTGTGACCATCGAGTTGATCTATCTTTTTTACAACCTGAAAGTTCCGGTCGAGCAGAAACAGCTCCTGTTTTTTGGTGGCAACCCAAAGCAACCCTTTCGAATCTTCCATGATGGCACGCACTTCGTTCGCTATGGTGAAGTTGGATTGTGGTGAAAGTTGAACAAAATAAAATTTCTTCTGTAAGAACGTAATCTTCTCGATGCCTTTAAAATAGGTACTTAGCCACAGCACATCGGTTGTGTCTTTGTAGAAGCTGTACACGTAATTCGATATTTTGCACTGTGGATCACCGGGTTTGTTGTAGAAGTAGTCGACGTTTCCAGTTGCAATATTGTAGTATCCAAAGCCCCCGCCTTTCAACATAAGCCAAACTGTATGATTTTTATCCTCAGTGATACCACATTGCGCCGTGGATCGTAGTTCCTGATTGACATCAAGCGATTGCTCAAAATGGTTGTAGCTTTTAGTTACCGGGTCAATCATTGAATAGCCCGGCAATGTTGTTTCGACCCAAAGCAGGTTTCTGCTATCGACAAAAATCTTCAATACATTTTCAACGGTTGAATGAAAATAGTGGTTTGTAATTTTTGACAGGGATTCGTTGTATTCAAAAATGCCATTGCCCGAAGTTCCCAAATACACCGTACCCTTTTCGTTTCCAACAATCACTTTGATGGAAGATTCATTTTGAAAATCAACCTCTTTGATGTTGCCCGATGTTTGATTGAATACAAGAAGTGACCCCGTACTGGTTCCAAAACAGACGTTTTCCGTTGAAGAATAAAATGAGCTGACACTACTCTTCTCAAATATTGATTTTGCCTTGATGTCAATTTCTTTTCGGATCAGTTTCCGGGTTGCTTTTTCTTTCACAAGACAGACCATTCCGCCATCGGTATTGATCCAGATGTTTTTTTGAGAATCTTCTTTAATAAATCGAATGCTGTTACCGGGCAAAGGGAATGCTCCACCAAACGTATAATGGTCAATTTCAAACTGATGGTTGTCAGCATCTGAAAACACCCTTAAAGCGCCGGAGCTGCTTGTGGAAAGCCAAACGTCGCCAGTCGAGGTTGAAACCATCGCGGTGATATCGATTTGATCATTCGGCAATGCTTCTGCCTCTATGGGGTCAAACTTTTCGGTCAACCGATTGAGTCGAAACACTTTTGAATCGTAAGTCATAATCCAGATATTTCCCCAAAGGTCTTCCATCATCGATTCCACACGGTTCGATGAGGAGTTCGGGTTATCGGCTTCGCTGGGTTTATAAGTTTTAAAAGTGTACCCGTCGAAACGGTTAATGCCATCCCACGTAGCAAACCACATAAACCCCTGTTTGTCCTTAAGCATGGTTGAAACACTTCCATGCGACAGACCACTTTCTGTCGAGAAATGCTCAAAAAAACAATCAAACTCAGCTTTCCCGGTTTTTATCAGGAAAAGAAGGAGAAAAGAAAGAAAAATGATCTTCTGCTTCATTCTCATTCAATATCATTATCGGTTCAACCAAAAATAGGTATAAAAACTCAAAAAAACCCGCTTCTTGCTCTCCGTTGTTTTGGCCCCCAAAATAAAACGTTTTATCACTCTAAACACAACCGTGTCCGGCAAAAATCACCAATCAAACGGCAAAAATTCCAAGCCTATTTCTGATTTGCAACATAGCTTTACTGTCACCTATATTTTTTCTAAAATTAACTTATACATAAATTTATGAGAAAAAAGTTTTTCATTTCAATCTTTGCGCTGCTGCTCTCCTTTATTTGGGCCAGCGCTGAAAAGGTAACCACCCCGTGGATGGGCGTGGATTATACTTTCAATTTATGTGATGGGAGTATTCTCCCTACCACCAACCCACAGGTTGATTCTGTTGATTATGGTATTTTCAGATCGTTTAAAGGTACTGGAAGCATCTATCAATACAACGGCGCTCAGCACGGTGTGGAATTTAAAGCAGGAAACTGCATCGAATTGGATGTAGCCGGAAGTGTGACCGTTAAAATTGGTGGTTGCCAATATTCTGGTGGTACGTCCACCATGACGGTATCTGATAAGAATGGTTCATATACTGAGACCAAACCCTCTAAAACAGCAACTTGCAACGAATCACTCGACTTTGTTTATACTGGGCCGAAAACCACGTTGAAAATTGATTTTGCTGTTGGTAAAACATACATCCCAAACATTGTTGTTGAATCAGCAGATATCATCTCCGAACCAGGTGAAACTTACAGCTATAACTTTGCTGACGCCTCGGTTTTTAATCAGGAAACTACAACAAAATATCCATTGTTTGTTACTGCCGATGGCATTGTAACGATGAAAAGCAATTCGGAAGCCACAAATTCTCAAATCTGGTGGCATGATGCTCAACATGGAGCGGCCATGTATTTAGGCAACTCTATTTCAATTATTGTCGCAGGCGATGCTTTTATCAAATTAGGAACTTGCCAGTACAGTATGGCTGATGTGGTAATGGAATTTACCGATGCCAGTGGAAATGTATTAGGTTCTATTCCGGCAACAGATAAAGGAACTGGCGCTTGTGGCTCTCATACTTTTAGCTATAAAGGCGAAGCTGGTATTCTTACCGGCACATTAAAGAGTACAAATACACCCGGAACAATATATATTCATGGTGTAACCCTTGAAAATGCTAAAGCCAAAACAAGCATCATCGATGCCTGGGATTTTGGTGCTGCCCAACTTGACACTATTAAATACAACAACTGGTTGACAGAATCTGTCATTAATGGTTGGTACGATGCATCTGTTGTTGTTGGGTCAACGGGTAATACGCTGCCCGCATCGTTTACTGTTGGCGCACTCGGTTGGGTTGGCGCTGCCAATAAAGACCGGTTAAGAACCACAAACACCAACCTTACCCGTTACGATGCAAATGGCGCTCCGCTTATTGTTGGACAAGATACTTTGAACGGCTCACTTTATGTAAATGCCAGCGCAACTACTGCCCGATATTTGACCATCAGTGCAAGCGAGGATGATGAAGTTTACATTTACTGTAAATCACAAAACGCAGCCGGTTTGATTAACTTCGTTTATTCCGATGCGGCTATTCAATCAGATACGGCATCCAGTAAAGGCAGCGGATCGTTGATTAAGTTCGTGGCAAAAAACACAGGTGAATACAAAATCTACGATACCAAAGACAAACCTTTCTATTATCGTATCTTGAGAAAAGATGCCACGTTGGTAAAAGTTAACGGTTCGGTTGATGTTACCGAAGCTCCCGGGATTCCTGCCGGATATAAAATTGAATTTAAAAACAGCGCTGGAAAATCATGGAATATGAGTGTCTCCGAAGGCGCGTACAGCGGAAAAGTTCCTGCCGGATTTGAATATGCGTTGAGCCTTATTGGAGCCAACGGATATCTCATCAGCAACGGATCAAAACTAACGGTTGAAAAAGATACCACGTACGCGATTGCTATTAAAAAAGTGGAGATGTATACTGTAAGTGGTTCTATCACCGGGCTTAATGCCAGTCAACTATCGAAAGCAAAATTGATTTACACTCCTGTTGAAAGTAGAATTTATTCTCCTGAAACGGCTATTGATGCTGCTACTGCTACCTACACTGCAAAATTGGAACCTAATTGCCAATACATTATTTCTGCATCAGGCGTGAATGATTGCACTATTCCGGCAAACACAATCTCAATCGGAAAAGCCGATACAACTTCAAACATTGCCTTCGAAGCAAAACCTGTTTATGCAGTAACCATTACCACCGAAGGATTGGTAGATTCGTTGAAAGCAAAATTGAATGTTGTTTTCACAAACCTGAACGAAACAGGTTATGTATATAGCTTTTCCGATTTAAACAGTATCGTTTTAAGAGATGGTGTTTACTCAATTTCCTGTACCGGTCTGGACAATTATCCTGTTGAATTGGGCGCTACATCCAACTTGAAAGTTGAAGGTGCCGCAACTTCAAAAGCATTGGTATTTAAACCGGTAAATTACTGGCCATTCGACGATGTAACCATCACGAACCAGAATGCTGCTTACAAAGGGTTGCTCTTCACCGGAAATATTTACAACGAAAAGGCAAAAAGTCATTTGGTGACCAAAAGTGGTGCAAGCTTTAAAATCCCGATGAATCCTGGTGAGAAACTAACAGTAACCTATTATTATTCAGCAAAATTCTCAATCGCGGGTGGTGACACCATCATTACAACAAGTGGAAGTACCAGCACAATTGAAAGTGTAAACTATACATACACAGGCGTCGAATCAGGCTATGTAACCATCGGAACCGGTTCCGGAACATCGTACTTTGTAGACCTGCTTGTAATTAAAACTGTTCCATATTCCGAAATAATCACGGTAGGTGCCGATAAGGATTATCAAACCATCAATGGCGCGTTGGATGCTGTTCGTTCAATGACACGTCCAAACAACGAACGGGTTAAGATTGTGATAGATCCGGGCAACTATGAAGAAATGTTGGTAGTGGATGTTGCCAATGTATCGTTTATTAATGCTGCTGTAAACCCAAGCATCGCCTTGCTGAACAAAGGTGTTGACATTGATGTCAATGCTGTAAGAATCACAGCATACTATGGTCATGGCTACGACTATTATAGTATGGCCCCAAACCAGAAATGGAACGCCGATGCATTGAGGGTGAATAAGGAAAATGGCTATACAAACTATGTAAATACAGGAGGTGCATCAACAAGTGGTTCCTATTGGAATGCGACTGTCGTTGTTAGCGCTCCGGGGTTCGAAGCCAATGATGTCATCTTTGAAAACTCATTCAACCAGTATATTTCGAAAAAAGAATCGGAAGATGTGGTTAAAGAATGGGCTGTTGGTGGTAAAGGTAAACGTCCGACAGTTGTTGGAAGTACCGATGTTCAAAACAAGAGTTTCGTAGAAAGAGGTGCAGCTATTGCTATTGCCAAAAGTGGAGACAAAACTATTCTCAATAAATGCAGGGTTATTGGTCGCCAGGATTCATTCTATGGAGCGGAAGGTGCAAGGGTTGTTGCTTATAAAGGTTCGCTGATGGGTGGTACCGATTACATCTTCGGTGGCATGACTTTGGTTGCTTACAAAAGTGAATTAGCGATGAATACCAGCGAAGGTTCCACCGATGTTTCTTACATCACAGCGGCACAACAAACCACTGCCCGTGGTTATCTGATGTACGAATGCACAATTACTTCGGCCAAACCGGGTACCGAAACGGCTTCTGCTTTTCTGTCGAAGCCGGGCTATTTGGGTCGTCCTTGGCAAGGTACAACCAGTGAAGTGGTTTACTACAATACGACGATCGATAGCACCAACAACACAAGTTTTGCAGGCAAATCGATGATCACGCCCGAAGCCTGGATGACTACACTTGGTGGTACATCCGAAAAATGTTATGAATATGGAACCATTGAAAAATCGGGGGTAGACAATTCTGCAAACCGACTTTCCTGGACACATATTCTTACCACTCCGGTATTGACCGATGGCACTGAAATCACCACCTTCAACTTTACAAAAGGCACCGACAATTGGGATCCGATCCCTGCATTGGAAACTACCGTACCCGACTTTGTGATACAAAATGTTGTCGTTGGAAAAGTTGATTCTCCCGAAGATTTTACAGGAAATCTTAACCTCAAATGGGATGCTAAAAATGTTTATCTGTTTTTTGATATTGTTGATGATAGCATCGTAAATTCCGGAACCAATTATCAGGTTGATAATATCGAAGTCTATTTCGATATGAATAATTCAAAAAATATCCATTGGCCACGTAATGGCAGTTGGGTTTCTGGCGATAAAACATACGATGCAAACGATTATCAGCTAAGATTGGTTCCTGATGTTGCGTTCTACACCAATGCAAACAACGATACTACAAAAAGTGTTACAAAGGGGACTATTCAAGTTTATACCAGAACGGATAAGGGTTACAAATTCGATCTTACCATTCCTTGGGATTCACTGATGGAAGGCTTTGTACCAGCAATTGGCGAAAAAATTGGCTTCGATGTGCTTGTAAGCGACAACGATGCCGTTGCATCTGATGCTAACCGAAATCAAATCACACTGGTTTCTCCAACCGACAAACCTTTTAATGACCCATCGTTGTTTGGAACTTTCCAATTCGATGAGTTGAATTCCTTCAGCATTATTCCTGATGAAGAAGCTCCGGGTGTTGCAACAAACCTAACAACTACGATTGTAAAGAATGCTGTTACACTTGCCTGGGACAATGCAACAGACAACATTGCCGTTATGTATTACAACATTTATCAAGGTTCAGCATTAATAAAAACAGTATATCCAAAACAAACCGGAAATACATTGAAAGTTTCAAACCTTGCTGATGGCGATTACTCATTCTCAATTGAAACAGTTGATAATTTCGGAAACGTTTCAACGACAAAAGCTTCTATAAACGCTACAGTTACTACGGTTTCAGTCAACAATCTTTCCGCATCAAAACTTGCTGTTTATCCAAATCCTGCAATTTCAGAACTGATAATTATGGGTGTAGATAAAATCTCAAGAATTGAAGTGATCGGGGTAACCGGGAATGTTGTAAAAACGCTCAACGGATCAACGACAATCAATGTTTCAGATCTTTCAAAAGGCGCCTATATACTTAAAGTATATAACAACCAGGAAGTACTGACAACAAGATTTCTCAAAAATTAATCGGTAAAACGATTTGTAAATTTGAAGGCTGTCTGAAAAGGCAGCCTTCTCTTTTTTATAGCTATTTTAACCCATCTTTAACCTTTCTCATTCGGGTATTTGAAAATTCATTTTGGTTAGCTGATTCATTATATTTGCTCCTCGTTTAAAAGATATTTGTTGATAAGATCAATTGTAATTGTCAGAGCAATTTTTCCAATGACTGATGACCAATGACTTTCACCAATAAGACAACACAAAACATTAAATATTGAATCATGGCTGAATTTATTTATCAAAAACCCTTCCCAATTCAGAAGGATACAACCAATTACCGTTTGCTTACCAAAGAGTTTGTTTCAACCATCGAAGTTGATGGACGGAAAATATTAAAAGTGGCCCCTGAAGGACTTGAACTGCTGGCACGCGAAGCCTTTGCCGATGTATCGTTTTACCTTCGCCCGGCTCATCTCGAAAAAGTTCGCAGCATTTTAACCGATCCTGAAGCGACCGACAACGACCGTTTTGTAGCATATACCATGCTCGTCAACCAGGTTGTAGCTGCCGAAGGTGATCTCCCAACTTGCCAGGACACGGGTACAGCCATTGTGGTAGCAAAAAAAGGTGAAAACGTTTATACCGGAGTGAATGATGCCAAACATCTTTCGAAAGGGATTTACGACACTTACCTCAACCGCAATTTGCGCTATTCACAGGTGGTGCCACTTACCATGCTCGATGAAAAAAATACCGGAACCAATCTGCCTGCCCAAATTGATATTTACGCCGAAGAGGGCAGCAAATATGAGTTTCTGTTTGTCACCAAAGGCGGCGGTTCGGGAAATAAAACTTTTCTCTACCAACAAACCAAGGCACTTCTCACCGAAGAAGCGCTGACCAAATTTGTAAAAGAAAAAATCAAAGACCTCGGAACTTCAGCCTGTCCGCCTTATCACCTCGCACTAGTTATTGGCGGCACTTCTGCTGAATCGAATTTAACCGTCGTGAAAAAAGCCTCAACAGGTTACCTCGACCATCTGCCAACCGAAGGCAACATGGGAGGACAAGCTTTCCGCGATTTGGAGTGGGAAGAAAAAGTATTGAAGATTTGCCAGAAGAGTGGCATTGGCGCACAGTTTGGCGGCAAATACTTTGTACACGATGTCCGTGTAATCCGTCTGCCACGCCACGCGGCTTCATGCCCGGTTGGGTTGGGTGTTAGCTGTAGCGCCGACCGTAACATCAAAGCAAAAATTACTGAAGACGGTATTTTCCTTGAAGAACTCGAAAAGAACCCACGCCGCTTCCTGCCTGAAAGAGCGCCAGAACTGGCTGCTCCGGTTGAAATAGATTTAGACAGGCCAATGGAAGAAGTACTAGCTGAGCTTTCTAAATATCCGGTTAAAACCCGGTTGAATCTGCGAGGAACCCTGATTGTAGCTCGTGATATTGCCCACGCCGAAATTAAGAAGTTGATCGACTCGGGCAAACCAATGCCGGAATACTTTAAGAAACACCCGGTTTATTATGCCGGACCTGCTAAAACACCAGTTGGGATGCCATCAGGAAGCTTTGGACCAACCACTGCCGGACGTATGGATTCGTATGTCGACCTGTTCCAGAGCATGGGTGGTTCGATGATTATGCTAGCTAAAGGAAACCGTTCGCAAGAGGTTACCGATGCCTGCAAAAAGCACGGCGGATTCTACCTTGGGTCGATTGGCGGACCTGCAGCCATCCTTGCCAAAGAGAGTATTAAATCGGTTGAGATTGTTGACTTTGAAGAGTTGGGCATGGAAGCCGTTCGCAAAATTGAGGTGGTTAATTTCCCTGCCTTCATCATAGTCGACGATAAGGGGAATGATTTCTTTAAAGAGTTTCAGCATTAAGAATTACAATTTTTTCATTAACTGATTCCGGCAGGCAGGCCTGCTTCATCATCGTTGACGATAAGGGGAATGATTTCTTCCAGGAGTTTCAACACTAAGATAAAATATAAAAACAAAATTGAAAGCTCATCATCCGGTGGGCTTTTTTTTATTCCGGCAGGCAGGCTAAGATTTTTATTGTCTACAGAAAAAGCATTAACTAATCTATTGTGAAGGCAATATTGACTCCTGCCCTAAAAGCAGGCAAGGTGACCGGTAACTCAATTAGCAGCCATTGAGGAGTTGAACTGAGCATTACTTTGTCCTTAATAAATCCTGGTTTATCAGAAAATGCATCGCGCACATCACCTTCTATAAAACTATATTCAAAATTTTCTACTCCAACAGCCTTGTATTCTGCGGTCATTTTAACCCATTCAATCCCCAATCCTAAGAAATAAAAATCAAGCCACAACCTATCAGTTAGCATTAAATGGTAACCTAGCTGTGCTCCAATCCCAATTCCCTTAAATAGCGTATTCACATCGAATAGTTGTTGCTGAGTTACAAGTTCATTTTGGATGTAATCATTCATTAATAAGCTTTTTTTCCAGAACCGGATATAGGGTCCCCAATAAAATTTGTGGGTTACGTTCCCCTGCCGAACATCAAAATAATTTCTCATTTCAACCGAACCATGCCATCCTTTACCTTCACTTTGCAACCAAATATTTTTTCCTTCTTCAAAAAGAATTCCGATACCCAACAATCCAGCATTCGAATTCCAATAACCAACATTTACGTTCATTGTATGACTTGTGTGAATTACCTGTTCAAGACCAAGAGAATAATTACCAATTGTTGGTCCAATCAAACCTATTTTCAGTGCATTTTTTTGTGCGAATACGGCGTTCGCTCCCGTTAACAGTAAAACCAGTAAAACAATGTTTCTAATCTCAAGCATTGAGTAATTGTATTGAATCTAATAATCCATTTTCTGCAACAGTAACAAAATAAATCAAACACAAATAGATATCGTAACAAATAAACAAATGTAATATTTAGAAATACCTTTTAAAATCCGCCAATATAAAATAGAGTGCTTTCCATTAATTGTATTGATGACAAAAAAGATCGTTGCAGAGTTTAAACACCAAACTTATTTACGATTGATTCCGGCAGACGAACCTTCTTCATAATTGTTGATGACAAAGGGAATGACTTCTTTAAGGAATTTCAGCATGATTTGAGACATATTTCTTTTTAACTGATTGCTGCCAGCTTTATCATAGTTGGTGACAAGGAAAACGACTTCTTTGCTGATTTCAAACATTAATTGTTTTCTAACCCGGAAAGCGGTTAAAAACCCTTTCTGAGGTTAAGTTGGAAATATGGTCTTAGCCCCGATAGTTAAAACCGTTGGGGCTGATTGTTTTTTTTAATAAACTTGATCGTGAGTTCCTATATCAACAAAAACAGCCCTTTTGGGCTTTTCGTCCGTAAAATAGAACACCACCCTCAAATTGAACTCCATAGAAAAACTCCATAGTCCGTTTAATTTACCTGAAAGTTTATGCGTTCTGAGTCTTGTATCGAAAGGATCATTAATAAACCATTCAAGTCTTGACCAAAAATCGTCAATACAGTCCGATGATTGTATGTTCTTACGAAATGATTTTTTAAATGATTTACTGAATGCCACTTCCATTATAGCATTTTCTTAAGGGTAACAATGTCGGAAGAAAAATTAAGTTTGCCGGATTTGTGCTCCGCCTGAGCTTTTTTAAAATTCCCTGAAATTTCTTCCCGACGCCCCTCTGCAATATGGCGCTCTAATATATCGATCAATTCCAATTTATCCTCCATCGGAAGATCAAAGACTTTTTCAATCACCTCGTTGAAGTTATGTGTCATCATATTCTTTACTATTTTCATTCAAAATTAGGTAAAAAATTGAAACTTACATTTCTCCTGCAAAAATATGGTTGACAATCAAGTAATATTAGCCCCCGATGGTGAAAACTGTTGGGGCTGATTGCCTCTACTTCTTTGATCATATAAAATCTGATTTAATACCAAATGCAATTTCAAATCAGTCCAAAGCCATTCAGGTATAATGCCGATGAATAGAAATATCAAGGACAATGGAGTGAGCGATCCCGATAACACACCGTGAGGACTATTACATTTCTTCAATCGGCATAAGATTCAAATACTCCAAATAAGTTTTGTAAAGGCATAAAAATTCTTCTATGGGGCTTCAACAAATTTGTTGGAACATAAAAAACCGTCTAAAATGAAAATATAAATTTCTATTCGCTCCAAAAACTAATTTAGAGGAGTCAACAAATTTGTAGACGCATTTTGGGGAAAATAACATGTGAATACAAATTTCTATTCGCATCTAAAAACGCCCAAGATATAAATAGAAATTTGTTGAAGCTAAAAAACTTTCTAAAATGCAAATCTTAGTGGTAAAATTTATCCGTTTCCAATTTTACCTTTAAAATGCAATGCCCACGGTGAGAGTACTCTTCCAACCCACCATCCAGAATGGAACCTTTGAGCTCAGTTCATTATCGAGTGTATTAAAAATGAGTTTCTTCGCAAGAAAACCACTGACTCCCCCCATCACATCCTGAAGGTCACGGGTATACTCATCGACCTCATCACTAAGGTAATCCGACTGAACTTCCACCTTGAATTGATAATGGTCAAGCCCCAACCCTGCAAAGCCCCAGTCGATCGAAACCTTGTCTTTTACAAGCCATTGAATGCCCAACTGAACTCCACCGCCCCATATATTAAACGAGGTTTTCAAATCACCATCAATGTTTACAGGCATACCAGCAACAGTTCCCGAGTAGAAACTTTCGAACGCTCCTGAATAATTGAGGTACCGGGTATATGGAGCAATATAAAATCCCTGAGCGGCTTTCTTGCTTTTCAGGTAAAAACGGTATTCTGCATCGAAACCAATAGCATGAAAATGGGGTCTGTCTGACAGACCGAACGTGTAATTTTCACCACTTGTCGAGAAATCATCGACACTTCGCTCTATAAAACCCAGAGAATGGTATTTCGCGCGGAAATTGATAGCTGATCTTTGGGTTAACACCCTTTCATACGAAAGATTGATCCCCCCAAACGCTAACTTAACCAGATCAACCTTTAACAGGTTTTTTTTGTAATCCGTTTCCGTATAGTTTTTTACCTTCATAACGCCATTGTTCCCTGAAAAACTGATCCCTTTCTTTTGGGAAAATAGTGGTTCAAAGAACAGCAAAACAAGACCAAGCGAAATGAACAATGTTCTCAATGGCATCAACATTAAATATACTGATTAGAAAGCAATTCCAACGGTAACCGAAAATCTGAATCCGGGAAAAAGGAATGGTAATTTAGCCAACAGATAATCATTATTGTCTCCGGTGGTGAAATCTAATCGCTTTTTCAAATAATTAAAATCGCCAAAGTAACTTTTAACGTCGTCCTTGACTAAATCAAAGTCTGTAAAACTCGGATCTACATTTAAATATTTCAGTTTTGCACAATAACGGTCAACCCCTGCTCCGAAAAAGCTAAAATCAACAGAAACCAAATCCTTGATAATCCACTGATAACCGAGCTGAACACCTACACCCATCACATTTCCATTTTCAGCTACAACAAAAAGTTTTCCCCTGACACTATCGGTAGAAGCGCCTTTC
>Ga0209800_10003035_pt1 | contig 13944 bp, 7 predicted proteins | sample Higcelweek8metaG_FD_187174 | JGI IMG/M metagenome (GOLD analysis project Ga0209800, IMG submission 187174) | Freshwater pond sediment microbial communities from the University of Edinburgh, under environmental carbon perturbations - High... | ecosystem: Environmental > Aquatic > Freshwater >...
GTTGGACGCCACGCCCAGGCGCATCGGTATTTCCTCAAGGACCGGTCCGGCGGCAGGGACCTGGCCGCCGAGTTGTCCGTCGAACTGGCGGATGGCAGCGTCACCAAGCTGGCCCGGCCCGGCCAGTTTGCGGGCTATCTGGGCGGACCGGAGCTTTCCTCCGTCTTGTTGCGCAACCACGGCCTGCACCTGGAGATTGTCATCGACCGCAACCACCCCGTGGGCCAGGGCCATCCGGCCGGGATCAAGGACCTGATCCTGGAGGCGGCGCTCACCACCATCCAGGACTGCGAGGACTCGGTGGCCACGGTGGACGCCGAGGACAAGGTCGCGGCCTACCGCAACTGGCTGGGGCTCATGAAGGGCGACCTGACCGACACCTTTGACAAGGGCGGCAGGCAGCTCACCCGCCGCCTGGCACAGGACCGGACGTACACCGCCCCGGACGGCCAGGCCCTGACCCTGCCGGGCCGCAGTCTGCTGTTCATCCGCAACGTGGGCATGCTCATGACCACGGACGCGGTGCTCGACGCCGCAGGCAAGGAGATTCCCGAAGGCCTGCTCGACGCCCTGGCCACGGGCTTCATCGGGCTGCACGACGTCGGCCTGCATGACGTCGGGCTGCACGACCAGAAGGGCGCGCCCCGGATCCGCAACAGCCGGGCGGGCAGCATCTACATCGTCAAGCCCAAGCTGCACGGCCCGGACGAGGTGGCCTTGACCTGCGCGGTCTTCGACCGGATTGAGGGCGCTTTCGGCCTGCCTGAGAACACCATCAAGATCGGCATCATGGACGAGGAGCGCCGGACCACGGTGAACTTGAAGGAGTGCATCCGCGCGGCCAGCGCGCGCGTGGTGTTCATCAACACCGGCTTTCTGGACCGCACGGGCGACGAGATCCACACCAACATGGAGGCCGGGCCCATGGTGCGCAAGAACGCCATGAAGGCCGAGCCCTGGATCGCGGCCTACGAGGACTGGAACGTGGAGGTGGGCCTGGCCTGCGGCCTCTCCGGCAAGGGGCAGATCGGCAAGGGCATGTGGGCCAAGCCCGACCGCCTGGCCGAGATGGTGGCGGTGAAGGCCGAGCACCCCAGGGCCGGGGCCAACTGCGCCTGGGTGCCCTCGCCCACGGCGGCCACCCTGCACGCCATGCACTACCATCAGGTGGACGTTTTCGCCCGGCAGAGGGAGCTCGCTGGCTCCCGCAAGGCCAGGCTCTCGGACCTGCTGACCGTGGGCCTGCTCACGGCCCGGCCAGGCGCGGCGGACATCCGGCAGGAGCTGGACAACAACATCCAGAGCATCCTGGGCTACGTGGTGCGCTGGGTGGACGCGGGCATCGGCTGCTCCAAGGTGCCGGACATCACCGACGTGGGGCTCATGGAGGACCGGGCCACCCTGCGCATCTCCAGCCAGCACATCGCCAACTGGCTGCACCACGGGCTCGTCAGCCGGGAGCAGGTGCTGGAGACCCTTCAGCGCATGGCCGCCGTGGTGGACCGCCAGAACCTGGGCAGCCCGGATTATCGGCCCATGGCCCCGGCCTTTGAGCAGAGCCTGGCCTTTGCCGCAGCGCGCGACCTCATCTTCCTGGGCCGCGTGCAGCCCAGCGGCTACACCGAGCCCATCCTGCACGCCTACAGGCGCAAGGCCAAGGCCAGGGGCTAGGGGGAAGAGACTCCCGGGCGCGGCCTGCGACCGGACCGAATCGTGTGACCTGCCCGGCCTCCTTCGAGGGGCCGGGCTTTTCGTTTGCCGGGGCCGGGGCGTCCACACCGGTATTGTGCGAGAGCGCGCAAAGGATTTGCTCCTGTCCCATTGACCGGGCGCGAACCTGTGCGTACAGGGGGAGCATGGGGTCAGGTCTCAAGCGCGTGCGAGGCGACTCCATCTATCCAACCCACAACAAAAGGAGCCGAAGATGTTCAGGAAATTCAGTGTCGCAGCCGTGATCCTGGCCGTTCTTCTTGTTGCGCTTCCGGCCATGGCCGACCACCACAAGGCCAAGATCATGACCAAGGATGGGGTCGGGGCCTACATGGCGGACGCCAAGGGCATGACGCTCTACTATTTCACCAAGGATACGGTCGGCAAATCCGTCTGCCTCGACGGCTGCGTCGAGAAATGGCCCTTGTACACAGCGGACAAGGTCGAGCCCCAGGCCGGGCTTGCGGCCAAGGACTTCGGCAGCATCAAGCGCGAGGACGGCAAGTCCCAAGTGACCTACAAGGGCTTCCCGCTGTACTATTTCTTCAAGGACAAGAAGGCGGGCGACACCCTGGGCCAGGGGGTCGGCGGCGTCTGGTACGTCATCAACCCCGCAGCATTCCCGCCAATGAAGTAGCCGGAATTGGGTCGTGGTTTTGAAGCGGCCCCTTGTCCGTTGACGCCTTGAAAGGGTTGCGGTGTTCGCCGCAGCCCTCTTTTTGCGCCAGGGATCAGGCAACCTGACCGGGGAAACGGCCTGTCTGGCGTCATGGGATCAGCCTGGCGAGGGACGTGTGGGGCGGGCGCGGATATCGCCGCCCTGGCCGTCAACGCAAGCCTTGGCGCGGGGTTGCCAAAGAGACAAGGGCAGGACGCAAGGCGACCTGAGGCGGAGGAGGAGAGAAATGAAGGCGTGAGGCGGATAAAAAACCAAGACGCTCAGGGGCGCGTGGGCTTGGCGCTAGTCCCAGCCGCCGCCGCGCTTGGAGGAGTAGATGATGCGGTTGGGCTTTTCGGCCACGGTCGCAAAGGAGCCCCTGCGGCAGGCTTCGGCCGTTTGGCCCACGCTCTCCAGAACGAGCTCCTTGTAGACCATGTCGCCGACGAAATAGCGGGGATCGTGCTGCGCCCGGTGCACCCGGAAAACCGCCGCGCCCAGGTCGATGGCCTTGTAGCTGGCGTGGTACAGGCCGTCGGACCCCTTGCGCACTTGCATGCTGTTTCTGCCGCCGAGGATGTTGGCGTTCATGCGCTCCACCTGCTGGCGGGCGAACTGCGAAAAGCGCTGGTGTTCGCGGGCCAGTTCGCTGTCCATGGGGGCGGCGGCTTCATCCGTGGGAGCCTGGAGCTGGGGGGCGGAAGCGGACTCCGCCGCCTGGGCGGGCAGGGCCAGGAGAAGCAGCAGGGAAAGGGCGAACAGGCTGGCTTTGGTGCGCATGCAGGGCTGGCTCCGGTTCAGATTTCTGGGTCGCGTTGGGTGTAGGCGCGCAGCACCGGGTCTGTCAATGCTCCTGCGGTACGAAAGGTGGTACGCACAACGCCGCCAAAGGACCCCGCTTCCGAAGCGGCAGCCCGCAAGGACCCCGCGCCCTGGCGTGACGAGCCCGCGCCCCGGCGTGGGGTCGGGATTCGAACCGACGGCAGTCCAGGGCTCGGCGCGGCGGTCCAGTGCGCCCGTCCCGCGGGAATGTTGTGCGGCACTGGTTCATGGCGGCCTGGTCGGCCGTGTTCTCCAGGACCCTGCACCCGGCCTGTACCTTTCAGCCCCTGCCGCATTTAGGCTGCGCAAAGGTAAGCCAGATGGCCTTATATTGGCGCGAGACATGGAGTCAATGTCTTACAGCTGGACATGATCGATTGAGCTGGTGTATTTAAACAAGACTCGTAAGAAGTTGTCCTCATGACGAACGTGCCTGAATTTCGGAGGTTCTGGATGCGGCCCGGACAGAGTGACCCCAGCGACCCCCAGCCGCCTGCCGCGCCAACGCCCGCCGCAACGCTCCAGCACAGGACCCTTGAGGCCTACCAGGCCTTTGTCGAGGACTACCCGGAGCCCATGCAGATCACCGACACCAACGGGGTCATCCGCGCCGCGAACCGCTGCTATTGCGAGGAGGCGGGGTACGCGCAGGAAGAACTCCTGGGCAAGAGCGTTCTGACGTTCGGCTTCTACGCGGACACCCGGCAGCGCGAGCGGTTCTTTGCCCTGCTCAAGGCGCAGGGCCACGTCCGCGAGTTCGAGGTGCGCCTGCGCACGAAGAAGCTGGGCGAGTTCGCCGCCCAGGTTTCGGCCTCGCTCATTGTGCTGGACGGGGAGACTCTGATCTTGAGCTCCATCCGCAACGTCAGCGAGATGGCGGTCGCCCAGGAGGCCCTGCGCAAGAGCGAGGAGCTGCTGCGCGGGGCCTTTCAGGCCAGCCTCGACCCCATCACCCTGTCCAAGACTGACGGCGAGTTTGTGGAGGTGAATGACGCCTTCTGCGACCAGAGCGGCCACAGACGCGAGGAGGCCGTGGGGCGAACGGCCAGGGACCTCGGCATGTGGGACAGCCTTGGGCAGCGCGAAGCCTTTTTCGCCGCCCTGGCGAGGCAAGGCTCGGTGCGCGCCTTTGAGGCCGACCTGCTCGACCGGTGGGGGCGGGTGCGCCGTTGCCTGCTCTCTGCGCGCACCACCGTGCTCGGCGGCGCGCCCCTGGTGCTCACCGTGGCCAAGGACATCACCAAGCTCATGGAGGCCGAGTCCGCCTTGCGCAAGAGCGAGGAATTCTTCCGCACCCTGATGCTCGACGGCGTGGATCCCGTGGGCCTGGCCGAGCCCGGCGGCACCTTCGTGGAGGTCAATGACGCCTTTGTGGAGCTCCTCGGCTACTCCCGCGAGGAGATCATCGGCAGGAACGCCACGCAGCTGCACCTGTGGAACGATCTGGCCCAGCGCGACGAGATGCGTGAGCTGATGGCCAGGGACGGCCGCATCCTCAACTATTCCCTGGCCGTGCGGCGCAAGGACGGCACGCTGCGGCACTGCCTGCTCTCCGGGCGGCGGCTGGTCATCGGCGGGCGCGAGCTGCTCTACTCCTCCACCAAGGACATCACCGAGCTGCGCAACGCGGAGCAGGCGCGCCGGGCCGGGGAGAACCGCCTGCGCATGCTGGTGGAGACCACCTCGGAGGGCGTCTGGATACTGGGGGCGGACGGCCTGGTCTCCTTCGCCAACGCGCGCATGGGCGAACTTTTGGGACTGCCGCAGGAAGAGATGCTGGGCCGCGCCCCGTCTGAATTCGGCATCCCCTCGACCCCGGGCGCCAGGTGCAGCCTTCCCGCTAACGGCGCCAGGGTCGGGCGCGACGTGCATCTGGTCCGGCCCGACGGCTCCCGCTGCTGGGTCATCATGAACGCCACGCCGCTGCTGGAGGACGACGGCTCCTGCAGCGGCGCGGTGGGCCTGTTCACGGACATCTCCGGGCGCAAGCAGATGGAGGCGGAGTTGCTGCAGGCCTGCACCAGGGCCGAGGCCGCAGACAAGGCCAAGAGCGAGTTCCTGGCCAACATGAGCCACGAGATCCGCACGCCCCTGAACGGCATGCTCGGCATGCTCCAGCTCATGCAGGCCGGCAACGCCGACGCGGAGCAGCGCAGCTACATCGACCTGGCAGCGGGCGCCGGCCACAGGCTGCTCTCCCTGCTCACCGACGTGCTCGACTTCTCCAGGTTGAACGCCGGGCGGCTGAAGCTTCGTTGTGAGCCTTTCAGCATCCCCCGGCTTTTCGACTCCGTGGCCTCGATTTTCCAGGTGCCCTGCGCGGACAAGAGGCTGGAGCTGACCTTCCTCGTCCATCCGGGCGTGCCCGAGACGCTCTTGGGCGACGAGGCGCGGCTGCGGCAGATCTTGTTCAACCTCGTGGGCAACGCGGTGAAGTTCACCAACTCCGGCAGCGTGCGCGTCGAGGCCTGGGCCGGGCCCGAGGGGACGTCCGGCTCGGGGCGTGCGCGGCTGTATTTGTCCGTGGCCGACACAGGCATCGGTATCCCGGACGACAATATCGACCACGTGTTCCACCGGTTCACCCAGAACGACGGCACCTTCACGCGTCAGTACGAGGGCGCTGGCCTGGGCCTGGCCATCGTGAAACGCATCGTGGGCCTCATGCAAGGGGGCATCTCCGTGGAGAGCGAGGTGGGCCGGGGCACCGGCATCTCCCTGTACGTCGTCCTGGGCGCACGGCAGGGCGACGCCCTGGCGCAGCATGCCGACGGCGGGGTCAAGTCGGCCGAGGCCGAGCGCCCCCTGCGCATCCTCCTGGCCGAGGACGACGCCACCAGCCAGCTGGCCATGCGGGTCCTGCTCGAGCGCATGGGCCATGAGGTGGCCTATGTGGAGACCGGGCGCAGGGCCGTCGAGGCGCTCAAGGCTGGCGATTTCGACTGCATCCTCATGGACATCCAGATGCCGGAGATGGACGGGGTCGAGGCCACAAGGCTCATCCGCACCTTGCCGGAGCTGGCGCGCAAGGCGCACATCCCCATCATCGCGCTGACGGCCTATGCCATGAGCGGGGACCGCGAAAGGTTTTTGGCCGCCGGAATGGACGGGCACGTGCCCAAGCCTGTGGAGCTGGAGACGTTGCAGCAGGCCCTGCGCGAGGCGGCCTGCGCTTCTCGTCGGAATAGTGCTTGAGTTTCTTTGTCGGCTGGACAACAGTTATACTATGAGCCCGTCACGATGAGGTGTAAAATGTCCAGGGACAAGGCAGCAGCGGCATCCCCCCCTGTCGCGTTCAAAGATATCTTCAACCTGAAGGATCTCCAGAAGATTCAGGACGCCTTTTCCAGGGCCACCGGCGTCGCGTCCGTCATCACGGACACGGATGGGGCGCCCATCACCCGGCCGAGCAACTTCTGCCGCCTGTGCATGAAGGTCATCCGGGGCACGAAGCTGGGCCTACAGAGCTGCTACAAGTCCGATGCCGTGCTGGGCCGCTACAACCCGAAGGGCCCGAACATCCAGCTTTGCCTGTCCGGCGGGCTCTGGGACGCCGGGGCCAGCATAACCGTGGGTGGCCGTCACATCGCCAACTGGCTCATCGGCCAAGTGCGCAACGAACACCAGGACGACGCGCACATGCTGGCCTACGCCGAGACCATCGGCGCGGACCCGGACGTGTTCATGCAGGCCCTCTCCGAGGTGCCGTTCATGTCCGTGGAGCAGTTCCGCAACGTGGCCGACGCGCTGTTCATCCTGGCCAACGAGCTCTCCGAGAAGGCCTACCAGAACCTGCGGCTGGCCGAGACCGTCCGTGAGCGCGAAGCCGCGGTCATGGCCCTGCGCGAGAACCGCCGCGTGCTGGAGACCATCCTGAACACCGTGCCGCAGGCCATCTTCTGGAAGGACACCCAGAGCGTGTACCAGGGCTGCAATCAGGCCTTCGCACGGGACGCCGGCCTTGGCGAGCCGCCCATGATCGTGGGCAAGACAGACTACGACCTGCCCTGGCTGGCCGAGGAAACCGAAGCCTTTCGCGCCGACGACCGGCTTGTGATGCAGAGCAGCAGCGGCAAGCACCGGTATGTGGAGCGGCTGTTCAAGGGTGACGGCGACCACCTGTGGATCGAGACCAGCAAGCTGCCCCTGACCGACGAGGCCGGGAAGGTTGTCGGTGTCCTGGGCATCTTCGACGACATCACCGAGCGCAAGAACGCCGAGGAAGAGGTGGCCCGCGAACGCATGTTCTCCGACGCCGTGCTCGACAGCGTGCCGGGCCTGCTCTACCTCTACGCCGCCGACGGGCAGCTCATCCGCTGGAACAAGCGGCACGAGACCATCACCGGCTACACGGCCGAGGAACTCTCGCGCATGAAGCTGCTCGACTGGTACAAGGGCGACGAGGCGAGCGCGCAGAAGATCACCGAGGCCATCGAGCGGGTCAGGCGCGACGGCTACGCCTTTGCGGAGGCCGAGCTGCAGACCAAGAGCGGCGAGAGGATTCCGTTCTACTTCACAGCGGTGAAGCTGGAGATCGACGGGCGGACGTACTTCACCGGCGTGGGCATCGACATCACCGAACGCAAGCACGCCGAGGAGACCCTGAGCTTCCTGGTGAACTGCGGCGCCGATTCCCCCGGCGGCGCTGGCTGCGGCAGCGGCGAGGAGTTTTTCCGCTCCCTGGCGCGCTACCTGGCCCAGACCCTGGACATGGACTTCATCTGCATCGACCGGCTGGAGGCGGACGGGCACCATGCCCAGACCGTGGCCGTGTATTTCGACCACGCCTTCCAGGACAACGAGCGCTATGCCCTGGCCGACACTCCCTGCGGCGAACTGGCGGCCAACAAGGTCTGCTTCCACCCCGACGGCGTGCGCCGGAAGTTTCCCAAGGACCAGGCCCTGCAGGACATGCAGGCCGAGAGCTACGCCGGAACCATCCTTTGGGACCACCGGGGCAAACCCATCGGGCTCATCGCGGTCATCGGCCGCCGCCCCATGCACGACCGTTTGCATGTGGAGTCGCTGCTGCGGCTGGTGGGCGTGCGCGCGGCGGCCGAGCTGGAGCGCCTGGACGCCCAGGCCCAGCTCATCCAGTCCAAGGAGGCGGCGGAGGCCGCCAACCGCGCCAAGAGCGAGTTCCTGGCCAACATGAGCCACGAGATACGCACGCCGCTCAATGGGGTGCTGGGCATGCTGCACCTGCTCATCTCGGCCGAGCTCGGCGGCGAGCTCGGCGACTATGCGTCCAAGGCCTATGACGCCTCCGCGCGTCTGCTCCTGCTCCTCAACGACATCCTGGACTTCTCGCGCATCGAGGCCGGGGCCGTGACCCTGGAGGAAAAGCCCTTTGCCCTGGCCAGCCTGTTCGATTCCGTGACCCAGGTGTTTGAGCTGAGTTGCCAGCGCAAGGGCCTTGCCTACGCAGTGGAGGTCGACGACTCCGTGCCCGCGTTCCTTGTGGGCGACGAGGCGCGCATCCGGCAGATCCTGTTCAACCTCGTGGGCAACGCCGTGAAGTTCACAAGCAGGGGCGGGGTCACCATCGCCGTCTGGGCGAACCCTTCGGCCCGGCGGGATGGGCGCGTCTGGCTGCACTTCAGCGTTGTCGACACAGGCATCGGCATCCCGGACGACAAGCTGGGCAAGATCTTCGAGCGCTTCTCCCAGGTGGATGGGGCCTACACCCGGCAATACGAAGGCGCGGGTCTGGGGCTCACCATCATCAAGCGCATCGTGGACATGATGCACGGCGACCTGATGGTGGAGAGCGAGGTCGGAAAGGGCACTTCCATGCACCTGACCCTGGCTCTGCCCAAGGCGTCCGGACCGGGGGCGAGGGGGGCGGACAGGACCGGGGTGGGGAAGCCTGCGCAGATGCGGCCGCTCAGAATCCTGCTGGCGGAGGACGAGCCCATCGGGCAGTTGGCCATGAAGGTGACGCTCACGCGGCTTGGCCACGCCGTCACCGCCGTGGGCGATGGCAAGGCCGCTGTGGAGGCCGTCAAGGCTGCCGACTTCGACTGCATCCTCATGGACATCCAGATGCCGGAGATGGACGGGGTCGAGGCCACGAAGCTCATCCGCAGCATGCCGGAGCTGGCGCGCAAGGCGCGCATCCCCATCATCGCGCTGACGGCCTACGCCATGAGCGGGGACCGCGAGAAATTTCTGGCCGCAGGCCTGGACGGCCACGTGTCCAAGCCGGTGCAGATGGCGGAGCTGGAGCGGGCCTTGCGCCAGGTTGTCGGTCCGCAGGACCGGACGATTTAACCCTTCCTCGAACTGTGCGCCCGGGCGTACTGGGCCGGGCCACCACGCTCCCGGACATCTCCTGTGTCGTCTGCTTGCGGATGCTAGGCTGCTGTGTGCTTCTTGAACGCCGCCACGGTGTTCATCAGGAGCATGGCCCGGGTCATGGGGCCGATGCCGCCGGGCACCGGGGTCATGGCGCTGGCCGTGGCGCACAGGATCTCGAAGTCGCAGTCGCCCACCAGGCTGTCGTCCACGCGGTTGATGCCCACGTCCACCACCACCGCGCCGGGCTTGACCATGTCGCAGGTGATGAACTTGGGTTTGCCGATGGCCGAGAACACGAAGTCCGCGCGTTTGCACTGCTCGGCCAGGTCCGGGGTGCGCGAGTGGCACAGCGTCACCGTGGCGTCGCCGAAGCGGCCCGGCAGCGAAAGCATGATGGACAGCGGGCGGCCCACGATGTTGCTGCGGCCCACCACCACGGCGGTCTTGCCCTGGGTGGGCAGGTCATAGCGGCGCAGAAGCTCGATGACCCCGGCCGGGGTGCAGGGCTGCAGTCCCGGCAGGCCCAGCGCCAGCCGCCCGATGTTTTTCGGATGGAAGCCGTCCACGTCCTTGTCCGGATCGATGCGCTCAAGCAGGGAGCGGCTGTCCAGCCCCTTGGGCACGGGCAGTTGGAGCAGCACGCCGTCAACGGCCGGGTCGGCGTTGAGGCTGTCGATAAGGGCCTCCAGCTCGGCCTGGGTGGTGTCGGCTCCGAGGCGGTGCGGGAAGGAGGTGAACCCCACCTCGGCGCAGTCGCGCTCCTTGTTGCGCACGTAGACCTGGGAGGCCGGGTCCTCGCCCACCAGGATGACGGCCAGGCCTGGCGCGCGGCCGTGCGTGGCAATGAGCTCCGCAACCTGGGTCTTGAGCTCCGTGCGGATGGACTGGGCCGTGTTTTTGCCGTCGAGCAGGATCATGGGGCCTCCTTGGGATGCATAAAGGGGAGTGGCGCGCGCACGCGAGCGTCCGCGAGGCGGCAATCTAGGCCAAACCAGGGCCGTTGTCGAGGAGCGGATAGGCCCCTGTTTCGGGAGGAGGACGCTTTGGGCCGCCGCACCCGTAAAGCGGCGCCGCCGCCGTGTCAGCGGATGGTGATCTCCACGCGACGGTTCTTGGGCTCGTGCGGGTTGGAGCTTTGGACCAGCGGGTTGGCCGAGCCGTGGGCATTCCTCCATGTTCGAGGACTAGCAGACTCGCCGGGCTCCTGGCAACGCGGGGGAGAACGGGCCGCGCCGCCTCAGAACAGGGCCGAGCCCAGCCACCAGCGCAGGAATTGCGGCCCGGCGAGGAGGTAGGCTGCGGCTCCGGCGCAGAGGAAGGGGCCGAAGGGCAGGGCCGTGCGCAGGCCTTCGCCGTCCCCCTCCCGTGCGGACCGGCGCGCGGCCGCCAGCCCGGCCGGCAGGGCCAGGCAGGCCCCGGCGAACAGGGTCAGCGGCACGGCCACGGGGCCCAGCAGCGCGCCCACCAGCAGCATGAGCTTGGCGTCGCCCAGGCCCAGGCCGTCCACGCCCCGGATGCGGCGGTAAAGCCAGGCGATGAGCCACAGCCCCCCGCCGCCGACCAGCGCGCCCAGCAGCGCCGCCCGCCAGCCGATGCCCAGGGTGTGCAGCCGGGGCAGCAGCGTGGAGGCCAGAAAGGCCAGGGCCGCGCCCGGCAGGGTCAGCACGTCGGGCAAAAGGCAGGTCTCCAGGTCGATGAGCGAGAGCACCACGAACAGGGTGCCGAACCCCACGGCCACGAGGAAATGCCAGGACGGCCCGAAGACCAGGGCTGCGGCAAGGGCGAAGCCAGCGTTGGCGCACTCGCTGAGCGGGTAGCGCAGGGGGATTTTGGCCCGGCAGAAGCGGCAGCGCCCGGCCTGGAGCAGAAAGCCAAGCAGCGGGATGTTCTCGCGCCAGGTGAGGGTGTGGCCGCAGGCCGGGCAGAAGGAGCGCGCCGGGCTGGTCACGCTGCCGCCCGTGGACAGGCGGTAGCCCGCGCAGGTGGCGAAGCTGCCGAGGATCAGGCCGAGCAGGGCGGCCAGGAATGGGAACAGGGGCAATTCCACAGGTGCTGATCTCCCTCGCAACAACGGTCTCGGCTTGAACATCGGGTGTCTGGGCTTGAAGAACGGGCCAATCTGCGGCATGGTGCCGGGAGCCGTGCGAACCGCGACGCTTCCGCTGCCCAAGTGCGGAGCTACCGCATTTCGCCCGGCCCCACAAGCGCCCCCACGTGAGGAGAACCGCCAGATGATCGATTCCGCCCGTTTCATCCCGGACATGAGCGCCGACGAGCTTGCCGCCATTCAGCAGGAGGGCCTCAAATGGACCCTGCACCACGCCTTCCAGGGCAGCCCCTTCTACAGGCGCCGCCTGGAAGAGGCAGGGCTCCATCCCGGCGACATCAAGCATTTGTCCGACCTGACCAGGCTGCCCTTCACCACGGCCTATGACCTGCAGGCCGAGTACCCCCTGCCGCTGCTCAGCGTGCCCGAGGAGCGGGTGGTGCGCATCCACGGCTCCAGCGGCACCACGGGCAAGCGGAAAATCCTCAGCTACACCCAGAAGGACATCGACGACTGGGCCAACATGTTCGCCCGCTGCTACGAGCTGGCCGGGCTGACCACCCTGGACCGCGTGCAGATTTGCGTCGGGTATGGCCTGTGGACCGCCGGGGCGGGCTTCCAGCTCGGCTGCGAGCGCTTCGGGGCCATGGCCCTGCCGCTGGGGCCGGGCATGCTCGACATCCAGCTGCAGATGCTGACCGACCTGGGCACCACCTGCCTGTGCTCCACCGCCAGCATGGCGCTGCTGCTCGGCGAGGAGGTGGAGAAGCAGAACCTGCGCAGCAAGCTCAAACTCAAGCGCTCCATCTTCGGGGCCGAGGCGCACTCCAGGAAGATGCGCCAGCGCTTCGAGGAGGCCCTCGGACTGGAGCACAGTTTCGACATCTCCGGCATGACCGAGATCTACGGCCCCGGCGCGGGCATCGAGTGCGAGGCGCACCAGGGCATCCACTACTGGGGCGACATGTACATCCTGGAGATCATCGACCCGGACACGCTGCTGCCCGTGGCCCCGGGCGAGCTGGGCGAGATGGTCATCACCAGCCTGCGCAAGGAGGCCAGCCCGCTCATCCGCTACCGCACCCGCGACATGACCCGGCTCATCCCCGGCGCCTGTCCCTGCGGCTGCTCCATGCCGCGCCACGAGCGCATCCAGGGCCGCAGCGACGACATGATCATCTTCCGCGGCGTGAACATCTACCCCGGCCAGGTGGCGGCCGTGCTGGAAAAACACCCGCAGATGCAGAGCGAGTACCAGATCAGCCTGACCCGGGCCGACGGCCTGGACCACATGCTGGTGCGCGCCGAACGCCGCGCCGAGACGCCGGAGACCGAAACCGCCGCCCTGGCCAAGGCCGTGGCCGAGGACATCAAGCACCAGATCCTGGTCAGCGCCAAGGTGGAGATTTTGCCCCCCGGCAGCCTGCCGCGCAGCTTCGCCAAGACCAAGCGCGTCATCGACGAGCGGGAGAAGGACTGAGCAGGGCAGAGGCGACGAGGAACCATTTCGACAAGAACAGGACTGGATTAGAGATTATCTAGAATTTGTCTAACATACCGGAGGGCCCCATGCCGAGCCTGGACACCGCAGCCGACCGGCACGTGGTCATCGACCGCCGCCAGGGCCACTACCTGTGTTTCCCGGACCTGTGCCTGACGGACGACGGCCGACTTCTCTGCGTCTACAACGAGTTCGACCGCCACGTGGGCTCACGGCGCAGGCTGCTCCTGCGTGAGAGCGCGGACCTGGGCCGCACCTGGGGCGAACGCAGGCTGCTCAACTCCGTGGATTCCCACTGCCCGCGCCTGGCCAAGGTGTCCGACGGAGGCGGGGGCAGCCTCCTGGCCATCACCGACGACGCCGTGCCGAGCATCTCCTGGAGCTCCGACCAGGGCCGCACCTGGGCTGTCCAGCCGGGCTCCGGCCTGGGGCACGGGCTCATCGACCGCCTGCTGGAGCTGGACGGCCAGACGCTCATCACCGCCGGGCATCTTCACCGGGGCAGCCAGCCCCAGCCCAGGATCCGCCAGGCCCCCACGGAGCAGATGGCCTACCTCTCGCGCAACCTGGGCCGCATGTGGGAGGCGCATTCCATCATCGCCAACGAAAAGTGCCTGGTGCTCTGCGAGGCCTCGCTGATCCGCCTGCCCCAGGAGCTGGTGGGCGGGCCGCCGCGCATCCTGGCCCTCATGCGCGAGAACTCCTTTGTGGGCGAACCCATGTACTACTGCCTCAGCGAGGACGGCGGGGCCACCTGGAGCGCGCCCCGGCCCACGCCGCTCATCGGGCACCGGCCGACCCTCGGCTGGACCAGCGGCGGGCGGCTGCTCGTCACCTACCGCGACGTGGGCCCGGACACCGGCACCAAGGCCTGGCTGGGCACCCTCGACGACCTCTGCTCGGACT
>Ga0209800_10003037_pt1 | contig 13936 bp, 10 predicted proteins | sample Higcelweek8metaG_FD_187174 | JGI IMG/M metagenome (GOLD analysis project Ga0209800, IMG submission 187174) | Freshwater pond sediment microbial communities from the University of Edinburgh, under environmental carbon perturbations - High... | ecosystem: Environmental > Aquatic > Freshwater >...
AAAATTCGCACCTGTCTACAAATATTTCTTCTACTAAAATTAAATTTGTATTTTTGACTTTTTCAAAGAGCTTTGAGACGGGTGCGCGCTGCCTATGCAGGGCGCACACAAAGGCTATATGCAATAAGGGTTTCAGTGGTAAATCAAACATTCTGCCCCGCTCAAACTTCGGTGTAGGTGGACAGGAAAGTAGCCCGCAATCCCTTACTGCACATAGCCTCAAACGTTGGTGGCAACCGTAAGACGACCACGTATCAAGCGAATGACATCCGAAAAAGAAGAAAAATTTAAAAACCCAAAATGACAAAAAAAACTCTAAAAGAATATTGCAACGAAATACAGGTTTGGGAAAGTTGGTTTAACAGCTACAGAAAATTTGTTCCTAAATTTATAGACGAAGCGAAAACAAAAACTGCATGGCAAGATTGGGACAAAAATATTTTTTATGAATTTTTTGAACGCTCAAACGACCAATGCGTATCCTCACTTCGACAAGGATATTTCACAAAGGAAGAACAAGAAAAAATAAAATCAAATTGGAGCGAAATTTCAAACTTACTCAAAATAATTGCAGAAAATCAAGAAACCCCCAATTGGAATACCTATCAAGAACTAAAGAAGAAAATCAGGCAACACACAGCTCAAGACAGGAAAGCAGCAACTAATCGACTCGTAGCATCATTACAACCAAAACTAATAAGCACAATTGTAAGCGAAAGTGACTTGGGTGAACTAATTAACAAAATAAACACTTATTCAACTTCAGATATTTCATCGGAAGGTGATTGGTTTAAGCGTAGTTATAATGTATGCAAACTCTTTCAACAAGAGTTAGTACCTGAAAACCCAATGGATATTATTACATATCCTTGGCAATTATTGGAGCATTTAAGAGAACTTAATTCAAGTTTAATGGACAAACAAAAACAAATGGAAAGTATAATCAAATTGGTACAAACCAATAAAAACCTAATTCTTACAGGAGCACCTGGTACGGGAAAAACATATAAAACAGCAGAAATTGCAGTCGCCTTAATTGACGGTTCAACTAACCTTCCAACCAATAGGGTTGATTTAATGAAACGATATAAAGAATTGATAAATGCAAAACAGATTGCCTTTACAACTTTTCACCAATCCTTAGATTATGAGGAATTTATTGAGGGATTGAAACCAGAGATTGATGAAATTACAAAGAAAATGACTTATCAAATTAAAGATGGAATGTTTAAAGTTATATGTTATAGAGCAAAAGAAAAAACAAGTATGGCATCTTTAAATGATGCTATTGAAAAATTAAAAGAAGACTGTTCCGATAAAATCATCAAAGTAAAAAATAAAAGCGGAACAGAATTTTCAGTTACATATAGAGACGGGAAAACCTTTAGAGTTCGTTCTGATAAAAGTGAAGCAGAAGAAGGTGTAGATTTCCCAGCAAATATAGACCTTATAAAGAAAATGTATCAAGGCAATGAGAAGGGGATTTATAACAAAACATATGTTTGGGGCATTCTGAAATACTTAAAAGAAAATTACAAAGTTACTGCCTATAGTGAGGATAATTCCGATAAAAAATATCTTCTTATCATAGACGAAATTAATCGTGGCAATATCTCAAAAGTATTCGGTGAGTTAATAACTCTTTTAGAAAAAGATAAACGACTTGGTGAAGAAAATGAAATCACAGTTACATTGCCTTATTCACAAGAAAATTTTGGAGTTCCTTCAAATCTATACGTAATAGGCACAATGAATACTGCAGACCGCAGTATCGGCCATATTGATTACGCTATCCGTAGACGTTTTTCCTTTGTATCGCTCAAATCAGATAGGAATGTAATTTCTGCTTATGTCAAATACGACAGTGACGTGAAAGAAAAAGCAGAAAGTTTGTTTGATGGAATTAAAGAGTTTATTTCAAACAATATCAATGCGGACTTGGATGCGGAAGACTTAATGATAGGCCATAGTTATTTTCTTTGTAAAACCGCAGATGATTTGAAAATGAGATTAGAATGTGAAATTATCCCACTTATAGAGGAATATGAAAAAGACGGAATAATTATGCTTGACAAAAGTTCAATGAAAACAAAATTCGAAGAATGGAAAGCTCTTTTATTATAAAAGAACAAGGATTGTTTTCTGAACAACAAAAGTCAGAAATAAGCCAACATCTTGATTTGAAAAGTAATTTCAAATTAGGCTTAGGCTATGACAATTATGGTCAATTGTGGGCAAGTTATTACATCGGAATTGATTGGATTAAAGAAAAAGAAAGCTACATCGCTGTTGAACCTAAAATTGAAAACTTAGATTATGTACAAATGTTTGTGCATTGTTTGCACCATTCAGAAATATCAAAGTTTATAAGAGATGTTTATCACATAGATTTTCAAAAACCACAAATAGAAACACAAAACGCAAATTGGGATTTAACCCCATTTTTAGTAGTTCATTTTTTATCACTTGTGGAAATAATTACAAAGCAAGGATTAAAGAGCAATTACATTATCAGAGAAGAAAATTTAAATAGCAAAATCAAAGGAAAAATTTTGTTCTCACAACAACTCAAAAAAAACATTTTATCAAAACGTGAAGACCAAATTTATTGTCGCTTTCAAGAATACAGCAAAGATTGCCTTGAAAATCGTTTATTAAAAAAGGCATTATTATTCGTTCAAAGGTATACCTCAAAACACTTAGACAAAGAGAAGTACAAATTACTCTTTCAAAAACAAAATCGTCTATTATCAGCGTTTGAAAATATTTCGGAAAATATTTCTCATTCGGAAATCAAACGGATAAAGATTAATGCATTGTATAAAGAGTATGTTGAAGCAATTGACTTGGCAAAACAAATCCTACGAAAATTTGGCTATTCTTATATGAACACGTATAGCAAAGATGATAAAAAATTACCGCCATTTTGGATTGATATGAGTAAGCTATTTGAATTATATGTTTACAGCTTATTGAAAGATGCGTATGGTTCAAAAATAATATATCAATTATCAGAAGACGGGAAAAGACAAACACACGGATATTACGGGGATATTGATTTTATGAAATTGGACGAAAACATTTTAATAGATACAAAATATAAAGAAATTTACATACAAGACGGAAAATACGACATTGAAAATATTCGCCAGCTAAGTGGTTATGCAAGAGATTGGGGTGTGTTGAAAAAGCTCAACATTTCAAGCGACAATGAAGTTATTGACTGCGTAATTGTTTATCCAGACAAAACATCAAATGATAATTTAAAGGACCGGGAATTAAAAGAAACGAACATAAGACAGTTTACAAAGTTTTACAAATGTGGAATTAAGTTGCCTTCAAAATGACAAAACAAAAGACGAGAACGGCAGCCACCAACACGGGTTTGGCAAAAGTGGCGATTCAGTGCTCCGCAGACACATTTGTGGTTAATCAAAGTTTGGTTCTCCGCATCAACATTTGTGGTGAAAATCGCCACCTTCGCCAAGCCCGAATCCGTTGGCACCCATACCAATAACGACAACGAATGAGAACATTAATGATCCTGACAACGGCACTATTGCTTTTTAGCTGTTCCAGCAAAGACAACTCTGAACGGAGTAACAATGATAGTGTGCAAACAACCAGTGAAGACACCACATGGGTAAATATTGATGCGTTGTATGAAAAAGTACAGTACATTGGATTTGTAGATAAATTCTATTTTTCTGATAAGAATGAGGTTTATATTAAACTTTGTTTTCTGAATAGAGAGATAGATGCTGCTGAATACGACAGAATTATAGGGCTTACAGACTCTCTGATTTATAAAGACGATGAAAATAGCAGACACAGATTCCCGAAAAAGTTAGCATCCCAATATTTTGACCTGAGGGGCCTTTCAAAACTAAAAATCTATGACCAGAACAGTAAATTTGTTTCCAATGCCGACTTTCTTCGTGTAGAGTATCTCAATCAGAACATATCACCGGCTTTTATAGCTGTGTACAGGACGCCGAAAAAAATTAAAGATGGTCGTTACTATGCAATAAGTAGCTTTGATGGAACATTTGACACTCCGAAATATTCAATTACCAGTGATTCCATTTTAGCTAAAAAAATTCTGTCCAAACTTGAAGAAAAAAATCCTTACTATGGTCTTGAAAATTATGGAAGACACATACGCTTTGCAAACAGCGATACCGTTGTATCTGTAATAAATGCCGAGATGTATGACTACATTGTCATGACTACAAGCAACGATTTTAAGATTTTATATAAAAGCCCTTATTTTGAGATCATTTCGGATATATCAATTATTCCTTTACTTCATAATAAGTTTCCGTACATACTAACGAGGAACGTTCAGCCAGAATCAGATGTGATGTGGGACAACTTATTATATTTCGATGGAAAAAAATATAAAACAGTAAAAAGACAACGAATTTTTTAGTGCGGAAACGGCCTTCATGAGCTGATCAGACTCTGACATCAACCCGCTGATGTCATGCTGAGCCCTGCGTGCTGCAGGATAAACTCCGTCGATTACGATAGTTATCGTGAATGAACAGCGGGATAAACTCGGTCGAAATATCGCTGCAATCAATTAAACACCAGCTTCGTAAAAATATTTAAAGACTTATTGATTGCATACAAAATGAGGTTTTTAGAGATGCCCTTAAGTCGTGCTTTAATTCGCCGGAGGGGCTTGCTTCGCAACTTCTGACAAATTGCTATAGTAAGCAAACTGTTTGTCTGTTTTAAAACAAATGCGCAGAAATAAAATTTGAATTGCCTGAATTTCTATATTTATATCAAAGCAATTATTACATTTGTGCTGCGCTGGCAAAACGTAAATCGCATGCAAACAAGCAACAGTGCTATTGACAATGAAATAGAAAATTGAATGACGCATTCAAATAAAACAAGGAAATCCCATGCATAAAAAGGCTTTAGTGGTAATTGACATTCAAAATGACATTACCAAAAACTACAAAGAAATAATTGACAATGTGAACAGGTCAATAGATTGGGCAGTGGAAAATGAAATTCATGTCGTTTACATAAAACATTATAACTTATCTGCCGGCACAAGGACTTTCAAACCGGATACCCGTGGGTCTGAATTGGTTTCGGACATGAAATTGGTTTCCAAAAACATTTTTGAAAAATCCAAAGGCAATGCATTGACCAGCGAAGCTTTTGCTGACTTTATCAGGAAAAATGAAATCAGCGAATTTTACATTGCAGGAGCAGACGCCATAGCCTGCGTGAAATCGACCGTATTTAATATGTGCAAGGAAAACTACAAAGTAACAGTCTTATCCGATTGTATTACAAGTTATGATAAAAGGAAAATCGACGAAATGCTGCATTATTACGAAAAAAATGGCAGTAGAATAATTAAATTGAAGGACTTGTTGGATTCTAAATAGGTCCTGCAACCCAGGGCACCTGCGCCTTTGCATACAGAGGCATTTTTTTGCACTTTCGGCTGATCGCAAGCGCTCGCTTCAATTTGAATTCTGAAAATAAGATCACAAACTGTATGGATGTTTATCCAAACAGTTTGTCGAGCCGGAGGGGCTGGCTTCGCAACTCCGAAATCCGCTACGTTTCATATCGCAAACCGTAAACAAAATCAAAAAAAGCACCTTGGCCTTCAGCCAAAGTGCTTTTATTAATACAATAGTGCTGAGAGTTTATTCCAGCACTATTTTGCGGGTAACGACTTTGTTGTTTTCAGTTATTTGTAATAGATACTGACCATCAGAATAAGCTGAAATATCCAGAACAGTTTTGTTACCAGTACTTTGAAGACTCAGCAATTTTTGCCCAAATGCATTGAACAATTCTATACTGCAATTACCAATATTTTCGATGTAAAGTACGTCATTGGCTGGATTGGGATAAACCTGAATATTGTCTGTTTCGTTTCCTGCAATTCCACCGCAAATATCCACTGATAGCGTTACGGTAGCTTCGGAAGCGGCACAAGGAGAAGTGTTGTCAACCGAATAGGTGAAATGGTATTGTGCGGGTTGAACTACGTTACCTGCATCGAAAATGCTACCCGATAAATGGCCGCTGGCATCGTCGTCGCTCCACGTTCCTCCGGCAGTATATGTACCACCAAGATAATCGAACAAATCAACAGATGGTGTGAAATTGCTGCAAACAAAATCCGAAGAATCGGTTCCGGCACTGAGCGAATTCTCCACTGTGAGATGAAGGGTCACAACCGAGTCGCATCCATTCATATTGGTGAACGTATGTGTGGGTGTAGCCGAAGCAGTATACGTGCTGCCTTGCCACGTAAAACTATCGCAGGCAACAACAGTAGTATCGCCTGTGTTGCTGTGGTTAACAGTCAGATGAAGTGTGATTATCGAGTCGCATCCATGTATCGTGGTTAAAGAAAGTGATGGATTTGCCGAAGCCGTATAGGTGGTTCCACGCCATGTAAAGCTGTCGCAGGCTGTGGCCGTTGTATCGGTGTGGCTGCTGCTGTTAATGGTCAGATCGAGCGTTACGGTGGTGGCGCATCCCGGTATCGATACCTGATAGCTTCCTGTTGAAGTGTAGGTTACGTCCTCGTATTCAAAGCTGTCGCACGCTGTTTCGTAAATAGTCTGACTCCCGTCTACAATAGTCAGATGCAGTGTTACCAGCGAGTCGCAGCCGTTAATATTGCTGAAAAGATGCGTTGGTGTGGCCGATGCAGTATAGGTAGTGCCATACCATGTAAAATTATCACAGGCCAGAGCTGTTGTATCGCCGGTATTGCTGTGATTAATGGTCAGATGGAGAGTTACCAGCGAATCGCAACCATGTACAGTCGTAAAATTGTGCGTTGGTGTGGCCGACGATGTGTAGGTGTTTCCATACCAGGTGAAACTTTCGCAAGCAACAGCGGTTGTATCGCCTGTGTTACTGTGATTCACGGTAAGATGCAAAGTGACAACGGAGTCACAACCATGTACATTGGTGAAAGTATGTGTTGGTGTGGCCGACGAAGTATAGGTTGTTCCGTACCAGTTAAAACTGTCGCATGCAATGGCTGTAGTATCGCTGGTATTTGAGTGATTAATGGTCAGATGCAATGTCACAACCGAGTCGCAGCCGAGCGAATTTGTAAATATATGTGTGGGCGTTCCCGATGTTGTGTAGGTGCTGCCATGCCAGGTATAACTGTCGCACGCTGTAGCTGTTGTATCGCCGGTACTGCTGTGGTTAACTGTCAGGTGAAGCGTCACCAGCGAATCGCAGCCATGTATATTGGTCAAACTGTGTGTTGGCGTACCTGAACTTGTGTAGGTTGTTCCATACCATGTAAAACTGTCGCAAGCCACTGCTGTTGTGTCACCGGTATTGCTGCTGTTGACGGTCAGATTCAATGTCAAAGTGCTGTCGCAGCCATTCGAGTTGGTCAGATGTTGAATATACGTTCCTGAACTGTTGTAGGTGGTTGAGTTAAGCGTATAGCTGTTGCAAGCATTGGTGGTGATGGTTTCTGCGGTTGGCATGTTCACCGTCATAGTGATGGTGTTGCTTGTTGCTGTTGCTGGATTGGCATTTACATCGCTGCTGGTCATGACGCAAGAAACCACATCATTGTTGTTCAATAACGAAGTAGTGTATGTGTTGCCACTTCCGCTCACAGGACTTCCGTTAACAAACCATGCATAGACAGGTGTGGCTCCGCCATTGGTGGCCGTAGCAGTGAATGTAAGCGAAGCACCGGAACAAACAGGATTGCTTCCAGAGGTAATGGCTGTTGAAACCGATGGAACAACAGTGCCCGAGCCCTGAATATCGAAATTGTACGGATTTTCATCGGCGTCGTCGTTCGCGATTATAAGCGATGCTGTGCGGGTTCCAGTCGCTGAAGGAGCAAATGTAATCTGAAAAGTGGTGCTTCCCGATGCCGCAATACTGGCCGATGGAATGACTGATACCGAAAAATCGGCTGCATTTGTTCCGCTGATGCTTACGTAGGGCGACGAACCCGTAAGAGCTAATGTCGAAGTCCCTGCATTTTGTATAGTGAATGTTCGTACTATTGTTCCTGAAGATACAGTTGCCGAACCAAAATCGGTATGGTCGGTAGCGGATGGAGTTGCATCGCCATCGACAATAGACACACTGTTGCCCAAAACATTCATTTCGGGCTCGGTGCCTGTTCCCTGAATATCGAAGTTGTATGGATTTTCATCCGCGTCGTCATTGGCAATGGAAAGTGTTGCTGTGCGATTTCCCGTTGCAGAAGGATTAAATGTAATCTGAAAAGTAGTGCTACCCGATGCCGCAATACTGGCCGATGGAATGGCTGACACCGAAAAGTCGGCAGCATTTGTTCCGCTGATGACAACATAAGGAGAAGCACCCGTGAGAGCTAATGCCGAAGTCCCGGTATTTTGTATGGTGAATGTTCGTACCACTGTTCCGCCGGCAACGGTGGCTGCACCGAAATCGGTATGGTCGGCAGCGGATGGAGTTGCATCGCCATCGGCAATAGAAACACTGTTGCCCTGGACATTCATTTCAGGTTCTGTGCCTGCGCCCTGAATATTGAAATTGTACGGATTTTCATCAGAGTCGTTGTTGGCAATCGAAAGTGATGCTGTTCTTGTTCCGGTAGCAGCAGGATTAAATGTAATCTGAAATGTAGTGCTTCCCGACGCTGCAATACTGGCCGATGGAATGGCTGACACCGAATAATCGGCTGCATTTGTTCCGCTGATGACTACATAAGGAGAAGAACCTGTAAGAGCCAATGCCGATGTACCTGTGTTTTGTATGGTGAAAGTTCGCACAATTGTTCCGCCTGCAACGATGGTTGAACCAAAATCAGTATAGTCGGTTGTTGACGGAGTTGCATCGCCATCGGCAATAGAAACACTGTTGCCCAGGACATTCATTTCAGGGCTTATTGCACTAACCGAAAAAGAGCATACCGAAGTTGTTGGATAGTTTGTCGCATCGTCGTAAATCCAATTGTCGTGATTGTTGATGGCAGCAAGCAGTGTGGTTTTGGAACCAGTTGTTACTGTACAATTGTATCTGGCATTATCCTTTTCGGTTAATACGTTCCAATCAGGAAAAACCGAAATACATTCAGTTCCGTTTATCAGACCAGCTGGTATACGCGAAACGCTCACCCCTGTATAAGAAGATGCCGATGCTGAGGTCCATCCGGTTGCAGGGTCGTTGTTTTCTGAAGCACTATTCCCGTCGTTCATCGTTAATCCCGCAATAAATGCAGGACTTGTAGGTTTCGATGTTTCGCTGGTTTGATACACCAATATCTGATCGCCCCCCGACAAATTGAAACCCGAAGTCCCCCATGCAAAAGCAATGGATCCTCCTGCACCTGTAATTGAAAAAACATCGGCAGTTGTAGTTTCATCAATGTGAACAACACTTCCGGCCGCCATTGCACTCGTTGCAGTGTATTTCAGATGCGATTCAGAATTACCATTCCAATCAGGTGAGCCATACCAGCCCTCTTCAGCAAAATAAATCTCGGTGCCAGCTGAAATGGGCACCAGAATTACGAACGAAAATCCATCTGAAGGCGTATCCTCATTCATGCGAATGATAGCAACATCGCCTTTGGTTAGTGAGGTTTGGGCTACACCAACAGTCCCGGCTGTGATTAGCAAAATCAATGACAGTGCAAGCGAAATGATTGTTTTCATTTTTCAGGTGTTTGATTCAGATTATTTAATAAAGCGCTAAGTTAAAAAATATTTACAGAATATTACCTGCGTTCAAAAAATAACGAAAATATTTGTCGACGAAAAACATAACAGGCCAGATGTGTTTATTTGCCAATTCACAAAAACGTGACACGGTTTAAAACTACATAATTTTAGAAGGAGCCAATTCCAACTCACAGCCGACGCTTTTATACTCACCCAAAATCCATTCTACCACCGATTAACATCGAAACACCTATCTGCACAACAAGCTATATCTACAATATTTCGCGATTGAAAACAGAAAAGTACGATATCAATGCAAAATATATTGATTTATCACGTTTTTGGAACCATGACATTGCAAAATAATTGTTTATATATTTACATGTCGGTTGGCGACACCGTCGGCATTTTCATCATGGCTACCGATTACACATCGGAAAACCCGCAGCCGAACCTGCCCCACCCGCCCAGAAAAGTGATCCACTTCAAAGCTGGATTCACCACTTCTGACAAAGTGCTGGCGTAATTCAAACTGTTTGTCTGTTTCTGTATTGCACCCCTGCGAGAGTTGGGATGTTTTTTTTGATCAGCAATAGAGTAATCGGCGTCGGTATTTGGCTGTATTTTAGCATTTTATGATAATTCCTTAATTTTAGTCGAAAATTTCACATTTTATATTGGAACAATATATATATTTGTAGGGCGTCTGCGAAACTTTGGTGGCAAATAAAGGAGCCTGTGCTATCCATAAACATCGGTGCTGAGTAAAAACAAAAATGACCAGTCATAAACTATAAACAAATTAGTTCTTTCGTAAAAGGAATAATCAATATGCCGACAACTTCACAAATCGAGGTAAACAAGTTAACACTTGACCTTAAAAACTTTAGAACAGTTCCCCAAAAGAAGGAAACTGCTGCAATAAAAGCTATGATTTCAATTAAGCCTGACAGATTTTATGCTGTAATGGAAAGTATAATTGAAGATGGCTATTTACCCACGGAAAACATAATTGTTTTGAATAATGGAACTGATTATATAGTTAAGGAAGGGAACAGACGTATTGCATCCTTAAAACTTATTCATGGTCATTACAAGCTTTCAGATTTTGGTTTACCCACATCCATAACTGACAGCATAAGTAAAATTGACGCAAAATGGAAAGCTGATAACCAAAAAGTTCCTTGCACAGTTTTCTCAATGAAGGAAGAAGATAAAGTTGATAGAGTAGTGACACTTGCACATGGTAAAGGCGAAAAAGCCAGTCGTGACCCTTGGAATTCAGTAGCAAGAGCAAGACACAATAGAGATATTAAAGGGGCTTCTGAGCATGGTCTTGACTTACTCGAAAAGTATTTAAAAAAGGGAACAAATTTAAATAATCAGCAACGAGAAAGATGGGGAGGTGAATACCCATTAACAGTTTTAGACGAAGCATTAAGAAAATCGTTTGTTAGACTTGGTTTTGCAAATGTTTCAGACTTAGTGAAAAAATACCCGAAAAATAGTAAACTATCGGAATTAGAGAATATTCTACTTGAAATTGGACTTGAACAAATAAAATTTGAAACAATACGAAGTTTGCATCTTGACTTTCCAACTAATTATGGTATTCCACCAATTGTTCCTCCTGTAATTCCCACCGTGAATGCGACGCAACTAGTTGTGACAGGATCAAATACAAATACACCGCCGCAAAACCAAACAAATACTAAAAATCAAAATACTTCTACTAATACAGCTTTTAATGCAACACTTGTAAATAACACTAGTCCATCAACGACACCTACTCCTACTGCTCCAAGAGCGGTTGCTGTAAATGACCCTAAATATGTTGCAAGCCTCTTGAAGAAATTCACACCGAGAGGACCTAATAGACAAAAAGTTGTAACACTGAGAGATGAATTGAGAAAATTAAAAATTACGGATAATCCTATAGCCTTCTGTTTTATTCTCCGAAGCATGTTTGAAATATCAAGTAAGGCTTATTCGATTGACCATGGTTTGAGTATGACCAAACCAGGAGGAAAAGACAAAACCTTAGTCGAAGTCCTAGGCGGTATTACATCACACCTGACTAATAATAATTCCAATAAAGCTATGGTAAAGGTTTTACACGGTGCAATGACTGAATTAGGTAAATCAGATGGGCTGCTTTCTGTTACATCCATGAATAATTTAGTGCATAGTCCAATATTTACAATCGCACCTTCTGATTTGTGCAATGTTTTCAGCAATATTTATCCACTTTTAGAAGCTATGAATTAATGGGAGATTTCAAAACACCTTTACGTTACCCTGGTGGAAAACAAAGACTTTCACCATTTATTGAGGAGATTCTATTGGAAAACAATATTAAAGCCGGCAATTATGTTGAGCCTTATGCAGGTGGTGCAGGCGTCGGTATTCAACTTTTATTAACTCGGAAAGTTTCAAACATACATTTGAATGACTCCGACTTTGGAATTTATTCTTTTTGGCATTCAGTAATTAATAAGCCAGAAGAATTATGTAAAATGATTTCATCAGCATCAATGACAATAGATGAGTGGCGTAAGAAAAAAGAAATTGTAAAAAAATGTGATAAAAGAAAAATTTTAGAACTCGGATTTAGCATTTTTTATTTGAATAGATGTAATCGTTCAGGTGTTTTATCTGCTGGTGTAATTGGTGGTTTAGACCAAACAGGAAATTATAAAATGGATGCTAGGTTTTCCAGAAATGATTTAATTCGGAGAATTGAAGCAATCGCCAGGTTTAAAGATAATATTTTTTTGACCAACTTTGATGCTGAATATTATATCCAAAATTATATTCCAAATTTACCAAAAAACACCTTAGTTTATTTAGACCCGCCATATTATGAAAAAGGCAGTGATTTATACCTTAATGCCTATAAAAAGACCGATCATGCAAGAATTTCAAAAGTTATCCAATCCGAAATAAAACATAATTGGGTTCTTTCGTATGATGGAGTTCCTGACATCATAAATCTCTATAAGAAAAGAAGACATTTCTTTTATGACTTGCAATATTCCGCAGCAAAATCTTATAAAGGCAAAGAAATATTTGTTTTTGCAGACAAATTAATATTGCCTCGACAATGTGGTTTAAAACATATTGACATCGCACTTAACAACCTCGTAAATGAATGAAAAGGAGCAAACAGAATAACGATGAACTCCAACAGCACCTATCCAAAAGTCGGAGTTTCTTGCTTATCAGACACATTTGTGCAAGTCAGCTTAGTTCTCTGAAAATAGCTTAGTATTGGAAATCTCTCGAGTCGGTTAGCTACAAAACATTAGCAACAATTAAAAAATATGAAAGACGTAAAGATCAGCTTCTCGGAATATGCACTCGAAAATGGCAGGATGGCCCAAATTGCAGTTTTGATATATATTGGAGCCTCTGATCCGAGACCAATACTAGACGAGGCTGTTATGAAATTTGCTAATGGGAGGAGCTATCATGAATTAATAGACGCTAATCTCGATAATCCTTGGATGAGAGTAATATTGGAAAATATTAATGATATGCCCCAAATAAACTTTGACCCGAAGAAAAAACACCTATAGGAATATGAGTACCAATAGTGCAATATTTAACTCTATAGTTGATGCTACTAGCTTTTGGCTTGGATATCAATTTAAAATTGGCAGAGACAAACTAATTCATGAGGCAAGCCTTCGATATCCAATTGCAGATACATTAACAGGCAATGGGATTCCAATCAATAAAATAAACCTTGAAAAAAAACATCCGCTATTTGAGGACAAAGTAGTTGATTTATTAGTATTTGACAAGAAGGTTGGAGATATAACTCAAGACAACTATATGGATTCCATACTTGAAATGTATGAATTCAAAATTGCTAAAAATTCAACAAAAACTAAATTTAGTCCTGAACACCAAAGAGTGATTGATGATATATTAAGACTTGCATATTTCAACTCAATAACTAAAAAGGCTTGTTATTTCCTTATGTGTGGAAAACACGACGAATTTAACGCTTATTTTTTAGGAAATCCAAAGAAAATTCTAAAAAGCTCGAATTCTTCAAAATACACTACTTCATATTCAGTAATAAAAAATCCAAACAGTGGATGGGACAGTAGCAATATATTCTACTCCCCATTTCTTAGACCACAAAATATAAAAATGTAGTTGAAGAACAATCATAATAACCAGTTGTTAACTTCGGGAAATAACTCGAAGAGTTATTCTCGAAATTAACAACCCTTTCTTTT
>Ga0209800_10003038_pt1 | contig 13925 bp, 26 predicted proteins | sample Higcelweek8metaG_FD_187174 | JGI IMG/M metagenome (GOLD analysis project Ga0209800, IMG submission 187174) | Freshwater pond sediment microbial communities from the University of Edinburgh, under environmental carbon perturbations - High... | ecosystem: Environmental > Aquatic > Freshwater >...
CTTTCATCCTATAAGAGGCTGCTTGATATTTACAGCTCAACGCCCAAAACGATTGATGCTCTGATGAAGCTGGAACTTCCAAGCGGGGTTGAAGTAGAAATAAAAGTGTGAAACCAGTAAAGCAATAAAGAGATGCAGGGATTAATTGGAAAAAAGGTAGGAATGACTTCCGTTTTCGATCAGGACGGAAAGAATGTTCCTTGTACTGTACTCCAGGCAGGCCCGTGTGTTGTAACACAGGTCAAAACAGTTGAGAAAGACGGATATTTCGCAGTACAGCTTGGTTTCGATGAGAAAAAGGAAAAGCATACCACAAAGGCTGAGTTGGGGCATTTTAAAAAGGTAAATACAACTCCTAAAAGAAAGCTCATTGAATTCACCGGATTTGCCGAAGGGCAGGTGAAGGAGGGGGAAGTGCTTACCGCTGAGCTTTTCAGACCCGATAACTGGGTTGATGTGCGCGGCTGGTCAAAAGGCAAGGGATTCCAGGGTGTAGTAAAACGTCACGGTTTTAGCGGCGTTGGTGGTCAGACCCACGGACAGCATAACAGGGGAAGAGCACCAGGTTCACTCGGAGCATCATCATTTCCGTCGAGGGTTCTGCCAGGCATGAGAATGGCTGGACGCATGGGCGGAGATAAAGTTATGTCGATAAGCATGAAGGTAATGAAGCTTATGGCAGAGACTAATTTAATTATAGTTAAAGGATCAGTTCCCGGTCCGAAAGGTGGTTACGTAATAATTACAAAATAATGGAATTAGCGATTCTTAATATTGATGGCAAGGAGACCGGAAGGAAAGTTAATCTTAACGATTCGATTTTCGGCATTGAACCTAATGATCACGCCATTTATCTGGATACGAAACAGTTCCTGGCAAATCAAAGGCAGGGAACGCATAAATCCAAACAGCGTGGCGAAGTGGCTGGCAGTACCAGGAAGATCAAGCGGCAGAAAGGAACCGGAACGGCCCGTGCAGGCAGTTTGAAGAACCCTCTGTTCCGTGGCGGCGGACGTGTATTCGGTCCCCAGCCCCGGTTTTATGGTTTCAAACTTAATAAAAAGCTGAAACAGCTGGCCAGGAAATCAGCCCTCTCATACAAGGCATCGGCAAACAGTATTATTGTTCTGGAAGACTTCTCTTTTGAGGCTCCGAAAACAAAAGAAATGATAAAAATAGGCAGCAGCCTGAATATTGGAAATAAAAAATCATTATTTGTTTTACCGGAACAAAATAAAAACATATATTTGTCATCCCGAAATGTACAAGGGGTTGAAGTTGTAACTGCCGATGAATTAAGTACTTATAAAATAATGAAGGCTTCAACTCTTGTACTTGCAGAGAGTGCAGTTGACGTTTTGCAGGCAACTTTTGAAAACCAGTAAATTTTGAGTAATGAATATTTTGCTTAAACCAATAGTAACGGAAAAAATGACAAGCCAGGGCGATAAATTCAATCGCTACGGATTCATCGTTGCTAAAAACGCAAATAAATTGCAGATAAGGAAAGCTGTCGAGGAACTCTATGGCGTAACAGTCGATTCAGTCAATACAATGAGGTATGGCGGCAAGGTAAAAACAAGAAATACGAAATCGGGTTTTCTGGTCGGCAAAACAGCAGCTTTGAAAAAGGCAGTTGTCACCCTGGCGGAAGGGAACAAGATTGATTTCTATAGCAATATTTAACAATAAGTATGGCAGTCAGAAAATTAAAACCTGTTACACCAGGTCAGAGAAACAAAATCATCAGTGCTTTTGACACTTTAACAAAAGCCACGCCGGAGAAATCCTTGCTTCGACCGCTCAGGAAATCAGGAGGAAGGAACGTTAACGGCAAAAGGACTATGCGGTACATCGGAGGCGGTCATAAACAGATGTACAGGGTCGTCGATTTTCTAAGGGAAAAAGATGGCATGCATGCAACAGTAAAGGCAATTGAATATGACCCGAACAGGTCATCGAGGATTGCCCTTCTTGTTTATGAAGATGGTGAAAAAAGATACATTGTATCTCCCAACGGATTGAAGGTGGGACAGAAAGTTGTATCGGGTAAAGATGCAACACCTGAAATCGGTAACACGATGTTTCTTAATGACATCCCGCTTGGTACCATAGTTCATAATATTGAACTGAAGCCAGGTAAGGGAGGAGCACTTGCCCGCAGTGCAGGTACTTATGCTCAGCTTTCGGCACGCGAAGGGAAATATGCAATTATCAAGCTTCCTTCAGGTGAGACAAGGATGGTTCTGACAACATGCAGGGCCACTATTGGAACAGTCTCCAATGCCGATCATAACCTTGAGAAATCAGGCAAGGCCGGACGTTCACGCTGGCAGGGCCGCCGTCCGAGAGTCAGAGGCGTTGTTATGAATCCGGTCGATCACCCGATGGGTGGAGGTGAAGGAAGAGCTTCGGGCGGACATCCGAGGTCGCGCAGAGGGGTGCCTGCTAAAGGTTTCAAAACCCGTGACAAGAAGAAATACTCTGCAAAACACATTATTGAAAGAAGGAAAAAATAACTGATATACTATGAGCAGGTCAATTAAAAAGGGTCCTTTTATTGAATTCAAGATGGAAAAGAGAGTTCTTGAAATGAACAAGGGACAGAAAAAATCAGTTCTCAAGACATGGTCAAGGAGATCAGTTATCTCCCCCGACTTTGTCGGACATACTATAGCAGTTCATAACGGAAATAAATTCATCCCCGTTTACATTACCGAAAACATGGTGGGTCACAAGCTTGGCGAATTTGCTCCTACCCGCACATTCAGAGGTCACTCGGGCAACAAGTAATAAGTAGTGTAAACCGAAAAATATTCAGAAATGGGTGCAAGAAAAAGAAATACAGCAGAACTTAGAAAAGAGGCTGCGAAAGCAAGGTACCAGGCAATTCTCAGGAACTGTCCGACCTCACCCCGTAAAATGAGGCTCGTTACAGGAATGATCAGCGGCCTGGAAGTGAACAAAGCACTTGATGTGCTTAAATTCAGCCCGCAGGAAGCATCACGCAGGCTCGAAAAGCTTCTTCTCTCGGCAATAGCCAACTGGCAAGCGAAAAATGAAGGTGTCAGAATCGAGGAGAGCCACCTTTTTGTTAAGGAGATAAGCGTTGACGGCGGCCGTGCCCTTAAAAGGCTGCAGACAGCTCCGCAGGGAAGAGCTTACAGGGTCAGAAAAAGATCTAACCATGTTACTCTGATTCTCGACAGTATGAATAAGGAAGTTGAAAAAACAGCAAAATAAACAAATGGGACAAAAAGTAAATCCGATTGGCAACAGATTAGGTATAATCAAAGGTTGGGACTCGAACTGGTTCGGTGGAAAAGATTTCTCAGGGAAGCTGGTTGAAGATACCAGGATAAGAGAATATCTTAACGCCAGGCTTGCAAAGGCCAGTCTCTCAAAGATTATCATCGAGAGGACACTTAAGATTATAACCGTAACGGTAAATACAGCCCGTCCGGGAATTATAATCGGTAAAGGTGGCCAGGAAGTTGACAAACTGAAGGAAGAGCTGAAGAAGATTACAAAGAAAGAGGTTCAGATCAACATCTTTGAAGTTAAACGTCCGGAGCTTGATGCAAATATTGTTGCAAACAATATAGCCCGTCAGCTTGAAGGAAAAATTTCATACCGGCGTGCAATAAAAATGTCGATTGCCTCAACAATGAGGATGGGTGCCGAAGGTATTAAAGTTCTTATTTCAGGCCGCCTTGGGGGTGCTGAAATGGCAAGAAGCGAGACATACAAGGAAGGACGTATTCCTCTTCATACACTGCGTGCCGACATTGATTACGCTCTGGGGGAAGCCCATACGAAAGTCGGTCTGCTCGGTATTAAAGTATGGATTTGCAACGGTGAAGTTTACGGAAAAAGAGATCTTAGTCCGAATATCGGTGCAAGAAATGCAAAAAGCAAAAGCCTCAAACGCAAGGCAAAGAAATAAGGGATAAGAGTATAAAATTTATAAAGATAGTTGAGCCATGTTACAACCGAAAAGGACCAAATTCAGGAGAGCCCAGAAAGGAAGAATGAAGGGAAATGCTCAGAGAGGCAACCAGCTTGCATTCGGGTCGTTTGGTATTAAGGCATTGGAAGAGTGCTGGATCACCGGGAGACAGATCGAAGCTGCCCGTCAGGCCGTGACACGTCATATGAAACGTGAGGGACAGATCTGGATCAGGATATTCCCCGACAAGCCTATAACAAAGAAACCTGCCGAGGTCCGTATGGGAAAAGGCAAGGGTGCACCCGAAGGCTTTGTTGTGCCGGTTACTCCGGGGAGAATCATAATCGAAGCTGAAGGAGTTCCATATGATATAGCAAAGGAAGCTCTCAGGCTTGGAGCACAGAAACTGCCGATAACAACAAAGTTTATTGTCAGGACCGATTTCGTACAGGAATAAAATATAGAACAGATAGAGATGAAAACTTCAGAAATAAAGGAATTAAGCACTCCGGATCTGGTTGAAAGGATAGATACCGAGAAAACAATGCTTGTCCGCATGAAGCTTAACCATGCTATAACACCTCTGGATAATCCTCAGAAGCTCAAACTGGTTAAGCTCACAATTGCGCGTCTGCTTACAGAGCTGCGTACCAGGGAAATTAATGAAAAACCTAAAAGCTAGATCAGCAATGGAAAGGAATATCAGAAAGGAACGTATCGGTGTTGTCGTCAGCAACAAAATGGATAAATCGATCGTTGTGGCCATCAAAAGGAAAGTAAAACATCCAATCTATGGCAAATTTGTCAACAGGACAAAAAAGCTGATGGCTCATGATGAAGCTAACTCGTGCAATATCGGCGATAAAGTACGTATCTCGGAGACCAGGCCTCTGAGTAAAAATAAATCCTGGAGATTGGTTGAAATAATCGAAAGAGCTAAGTAGTCATGATACAGCAGGAAAGCAGGTTAACAGTGGCCGACAACTCCGGAGCAAAGGAAGTTTTGTGTATCCGGGTTCTTGGAGGCAGTAAAAAAAGATATGCAACTGTCGGCGATAAGATAGTTGTCAGTGTCAAAAGCGCACTCCCGTCGGGTGAAGCAAAAAAGGGAACAGTGAGCAAAGCTGTTGTTGTGAGGACAACCAAGGAGATTCGCCGTGCTGATGGTTCGTATATCAGGTTTGATGATAATGCAGTGGTACTGCTCAATAACCTGAATGAGGTGAGAGGTACACGTATATTCGGTCCGGTTGCCAGGGAACTGCGCGAAAAGTATATGAAGATTGTCTCTCTTGCACCTGAAGTTCTATAATTCTTAAATAAAGAGCAATGCAGAAGAAACTACATATTAAAAAGGGAGATACGGTTATGGTGATAACCGGTGAATCCAAAGGGCAGAAAGGAAGAGTCCTCGAGGTTGACAGGGATAAGAACAGAGCTTTGGTTGAAGGTATTAATACTGTTTCAAAACACACAAAGCCAAATGCAAAATCACCTCAGGGAGGTATTCTTAAGAAAGAGGCCCCGGTTAATCTGTCAAACCTTATGCTTATCGATCCTGCGTCGGGCAAACCCACACGGATCGGCAGAAGGTATAATGACAAAAATAAACTAGTTCGTTACGCAAAAAAATCAGGAGAGGAGATCAAGTAATGTATACACCTTTATTAAAAACCAGATATAAAGAAGAGATCGTCCCTGAATTAATGAAGGAATTCAGCTATAAGACCGTTATGCAGGTTCCAAAGCTGGAGAAGATAGTTCTTAATCAGGGTGTCGGACAGGCAATAGCTGACAAAAAACTGCTTGAATTCAGTGTTAAGGAATTAACAGATATAGCAGGGCAGAAAGCTGTTCAAACCTTTTCATCGAAGGATATTTCAAACTTCAAACTGAGGAAGAATATGCCGATCGGTGTTATGGTCACGCTGCGCAAGGATAGGATGTATGAATTCCTTGAAAGGCTTATTTGTGTTGCTTTACCGAGGATCCGCGACTTCAAGGGAATCAGTGCAAAGCTTGACGGAAGGGGTAATTATACTTTGGGCATCACCGAACAGATTATTTTCCCGGAGATTGACCTTGACAAAGTTGCCAAGATCATGGGACTTCAGATGACTTTCGTAACAACGGCAAAAACCGATGAGGAGGCACTTGCACTTCTGAAGCATTTTGGTTTACCTTTTAAAAATATTAAAAACTGATTATATGGCTAAAGAATCGATGATAGCCCGCGAAGTAAAACGCGCAAGACTGACAGAAAAGTACGCAGCAAAAAGAGCAAAACTGAAAGCTGAGGGTGATTATATTGGACTGAGCCGTCTGCCACGGAATTCAAATCCCAACAGGATGCATAACCGTTGCAAGCTTACCGGCCGTTCAAGAGGTTATATGAGGCAGTTTGGAATAAGCAGGATAACCTTCAGGGAGATGGCATCCTTCGGACTTATCCCCGGTGTAAAGAAAGCCAGCTGGTAAAAATAAAAATGAATATTAACTATTTTAAAGAATAAGAGATGACTGATCCGATTGCAGATTTACTGACCAGAATAAGGAATGCCATTATGGCTGGTCATAAGGTGGTTGAAGCTCCAGCATCCAATCTTAAAAAGGAGATTGCCAGAATTTTGTTTGAAAAGGGGTATATCCTTAGCTATAAGGTGGTTGACGGAGAAGAAAAACAGAGTGTGTTGAAAATCGCCCTGAAATATAATCCGAAGAGCAAAAAACCTGCCATTAAAAAAATTACAAGGGCCAGTCGTCCGGGCCTGAGGCGTTACATCGGCGTCGATGAAATGCCAAGAGTACTGAACGGACTCGGAATTGCAATTATCTCAACCTCCAGGGGTCTGATGACCGATAAAGAGGCTAAAAATGAGAATATAGGTGGAGAAGTTTTATGTTACGTATACTAAAAAAAGGATAGTATTATGTCACGAATAGGAAAATTACCTGTAAACCTGCCCAAAGGAGTAACTATAAATGTCAGCGACTCCAATGAGGTTAGTGTGAAAGGACCTTTGGGTGAGCTGAAGCAGAGGATTAACAAAGACCTGAAGGTTGAAGTAGTCGATAACACTATCGTATTGTCAAGGCCATCAGAATCGAAAAGTCATAAGTCGCTTCACGGTCTTTCAAGGGCGCTTATCGCCAACATGGTCGTTGGTGTTTCGACGGGGTTCAAGAAAGAACTTGAGCTTGTTGGTGTTGGTTACAGGGCCGAGGCAAAAGGGCAGCAGCTCGAAATGAGTCTGGGCTACTCGCACGAAATTATTCTTCAGGTACCTGACGAAGTGAAGGTTGAAACAAAAACCGAAAGAAGGAGCAATCCTGTTATTACTCTGACATGTATCGATAAACAGCTTATCGGACATGTTGCAGCCAAAATCAGATCGCTACGTCCGCCTGAGCCTTACAAAGGAAAAGGGATCAAGTTTGTGGGAGAACAGCTTAGGAGGAAAGCTGGTAAATCAGCTAGTGTATAACCGGGTTAAAAATTAAATTATCATGGCTTTAACCAAATTGGAAAAAAGAACACGGATCCGTATGAGGATCCGTAAAAAAATAAGCGGCACTGCAGAAAGACCGCGTCTTGCAGTATTCCGCAGCAACAAACAGATCTATGTTCAGGTTGTTGATGACCTTAAGGGAGTCACCCTGCTGGCAGTCAGCTCCAAAGAGAAGGAGAACGCCAAAACAGGCATTAAGAAGACTGAACAGGCTAAAATTGTCGGAAAATCCCTTGCCGCAAAATGCAAGGAAAAAGGTATCGAAAGTGTCATTTTCGACAGGAGCGGGTATAAATATCATGGTAGAGTTAAATCATTGGCTGATGCAGCCCGCGAAGGCGGTCTAAAATTCTGATAATATGGGAAACGGGATAAGAAAAGTAAAAACCAGCGACCTTGAGCTCAAGGACCGGCTTGTTAGCATCCAGAGAGTTACAAAAGTTACAAAGGGCGGACGAACATTCAGCTTTTCGGCTATTGTTGTTGTCGGGAACGAAGATGGAATAGTCGGACACGGACTTGGAAAAGCCAGTGAAGTGACCACAGCCATTGCAAAAGGGATTGAAGATGCCAAAAAGAACCTGATTAAGGTGCCTATAATACACGGGACCATTCCTCATGAGCAGGTGGCAAAATTTGGCGGCGCCAAAGTATTCATCAAACCGGCAACCGAAGGTACCGGAGTAAAAGCCGGAGGTGCCATGAGGGCCGTCCTTGAAAGCGTGGGAGTGAAGAACGTGCTTGCCAAATCAAAGGGATCATCAAATCCTCATAACCTGGTAAAGGCAACTTTCGCAGCACTTCTTGAAATGCGTGATGCATTGGCTGTTGCAGAGCATAGGGGAATAAGTCTGGATAAAGTATTTAACGGATAGTAAATTAAACCACAATGGCAAAAATTCGCATAACCCAGGTAAAGAGCAAAAACGGAAAACCCGAAAGGCAGAAGAGGACTCTTGCAGCACTTGGAATTACTAAGCTGAACCACAGCGTCGAACATGAAGCCACTCTCGCGATTATGGGAATGGTTGAAAAGGTGAGACACCTGGTCAAAGTGGAGAATATTTAAGGTATTAACGATATTATATAGAAAGTTATGGATCTAAGTAACTTAAAACCTGCTAAAGGATCAGTAAAAAGAAGCAAGCGTAAAGGCCGCGGACAAGGTTCCGGCAAGGGAGGTACGTCAACCAGGGGTCATAAAGGCGCCAAATCAAGGTCGGGGTATAGCAAAAAGATAGGTTTTGAAGGCGGTCAGATGCCTCTTCAGCGCCGGGTTCCGAAATACGGTTTTAAAAATATTAACCGTAAGGAATACAAGGCTATAAATCTTATTACCCTGCAGACACTTGCTGAAAAAAATAATCTGGAAGTAATTGATTTTGAAATTCTCAGGAAGGCCGGACTTATTGCAAAAAATGATCTGGTCAAGGTACTTGGAAAAGGAAAACTAGAAAGGAAACTTGAGGTTCATGCACATGCATTCAGTAAATCAGCAGTGGAAGCAATTGAAGCCCAAAAAGGTACCGCAGTAAAACTTTAAGTTCATGAGACTTGTTCAGACAATAAGAAACATCTTTAAGATAGAAGATCTTCGCGCAAGGTTACTCTATACTTTGGCTATTGTAGCATTGTACCGTCTGGGTAAATATATAACATTGCCGGGTATCGATCCTGCACAGCTGGGAGCATTGAAATCCCAGACCTCTTCCGGTTTGATGGGTCTGCTTGATATGTTTTCGGGAGGTGCATTTTCACAGGCTTCTGTCTTTGCACTTGGCATTATGCCTTATATCTCAGCATCAATCGTGGTGCAGCTTCTTGGTATTGTGTTCCCCTATTTCCAGAAATTACAGAAGGAGGGGGAAAGCGGAAGAAGAAAAATGAACCAGTATACAAGATATCTTACTGTAGGTGTTCTTATTCTTCAGGCTCCCACATATCTTGTTAACCTTACTGCTCAGCTTCCCGCAACAGCTTTTGTTCTTGCAAACGGATTCTTCTTTAAGTTTTCATCAGTTGTAATCCTGACTGCCGGTACGATGTTCGTTATGTGGCTCGGTGAGAAAATAACTGATAAAGGTATAGGAAACGGGATATCGCTCATAATTATGATAGGTATTGTCGCCAGGATGCCTGCCAACTTCATTTTTGAAGCCGGAACCAGGATGAACGGTGCCGGTGGGCCTATTGCGCTGATAGTTGAGATCTTAATACTTTTTGTTATAATACTTGGAACCATTTTGCTGGTTCAGGGTACCAGACGTGTTCCGGTACAGTATGCAAGAAGGATTGTCGGCAACAAGCAATACGGTGGAGTCCGTCAGTATATTCCTCTCAAGGTTAATGCTGCAGGGGTAATGCCGATAATTTTTGCCCAGGCAATCATGATGCTCCCGATGATCATTGCCGGCTATTCAAACTCAAGCTCAGGTTTTGTTGTTGCCTTTTCAAATATGTACGGATTCTGGTACAATCTGGTAACAGGTCTGCTTATAGTACTGTTCACATATTTCTACACTGCAATTACGATAAATCCTGTTCAGATGGCTGAGGATATGAAGAAGAACGGCGGGTTTATCCCCGGGATCAAACCAGGCAGAAAAACAGTGGAGTTCTTCGACATGATTATGTCGAGGATAACGCTCCCCGGTTCAATATTCCTGGCAATTATTGCCATTCTTCCGGCTATTGCAGTGAAGTTTACCGTATCACCCCAGTTTGCACAGTTTTTCGGCGGCACATCGCTGCTGATCCTTGTCGGGGTTGTACTTGATACGCTTCAACAGATTGAAAGTCATTTGCTGATGCGTCATTATGACGGTCTTATGAAATCAGGCCGTGTGAAGGGACGAACGGGCGCAACGACGTCGATATAATTTTAGTTTAGCGTTCTTTGATGTTGTATTTAAAGACTGATGAAGAGATAGGGTTGTTGAGGGAAAGCAATTTGCTGGTATCGAAGACACTAGCCGAGGTTGCTTTGCTGATTAAACCCGGGGTCACCACTCTTTATCTCGATAAAGCTGCCGAAACATTTATCCGTGATAACGGCGCCGAACCTGCATTCAAGGGGTACGGAGGGTTTCCCGGCACGCTTTGCACTTCTGTCAATGATGTAGTGGTTCACGGTTTCCCTTCAGATTACATTCTGAAAGAAGGTGACATAATATCAGTTGACTGCGGTGTGATTCTTAACGGATGGTATGGTGATAGTGCTTACACCTTTGCTGTTGGTGAGATTGACAGTGATGTCAGACGTCTTCTTGATTATACAAAAGAATCACTTGAGGAAGGTGTCAAAGAGGCTTTGGCAGGAAACAGGGTTGGCGATATCTCGTGGGCGGTTCAGAATAAGGCCGAAAGTGGCGGATATTCAGTGGTAAGGGAGCTTGTCGGACACGGACTTGGAAAAAGGCTTCACGAACCTCCCGAAGTACCAAATTACGGGAAACGGGGAACCGGACCAAAAATGGAGAAGGGACTTGTAATCTGCATTGAGCCGATGATAAACCTTGGCAGGAAAGAGACAGTGCAGATGCGCGATGGCTGGACAATAAAGACAGTTGACGGCAGACCTTCGGCTCATTTCGAGTACGCCGTTGCTGTCGACAGGGGAAGAGCTGATGTTTTAACAACATTTAAATTTGTTGAAGAAGTTTTAAATAAAATGTAATCGTATGTCGAAACAAGCATCGATCGAACAGGACGGTACAATCATTGAGGCTCTTTCCAATGCAATGTTCAGGGTGGAGCTCGAAAACGGACATGTGATAACAGCTCACATATCCGGCAAGATGAGAATGCACTACATCAAGATCCTGCCAGGTGACAAGGTGAAAGTTGAAATGTCACCCTACGATCTTACAAAAGGAAGAATAACATTCAGGTATAAATAAGAAATATTAAGATAATGAAAGTAAGAGCATCTGTTAGAAAGCGCAGCGCCGACTGCAAAATAGTCAGGCGTAAGGGGCGCATATATGTTATTAGCAAGAAAAATCCCAAGTTTAAACAGAGACAGGGATAATTTATATAATTTTGCAACTCATTTAAGAAAAGTAATATATGGCACGTATTGTTGGTGTTGATTTACCAAGAAACAAAAGAGGCGAAGTCGGACTGACCTATATCTATGGAGTGGGAAGAAGTACTGCACAGAGGGTACTCGATGAAGCAGGCGTTGACAGGAATGCAAAGGTCGAGGAATGGACCGATGATCAGATAAATTCAATCCGTCGTATCCTGAACGATAATTACAAGCTTGAGGGTGAGCTTCGTTCGGAGACTCAGCTGAATATAAAAAGGTTGATGGATATCGGCTGTTACCGCGGTGTCCGCCACCGTCTCGGCCTGCCTGTAAGGGGCCAGAGCACAAAAAACAACGCAAGGACGCGTAAAGGAAGAAAGAAAACTGTTGCTAACAAGAAAAAAGCTACTAAATAAATAGAATATGGCAAAGAAAACCGGAGCATTGAAGAAACGGATCGTTAAGGTCGAACCAACAGGCCAGGCTCATGTTCATTCATCATTTAATAATCTTATTATTACCCTGACAAATAATTCGGGTCAGGTGATATCATGGGCTTCATCAGGTAAAATGGGCTTTAAGGGATCAAAGAAAAATACTCCATATGCTGCCCAGATGGCATCAGAGGAATGTGGGAAAGTCGCTTATGACCTTGGCTTGAGAAAAGTAAAAGTGTTTGTAAAAGGACCGGGAGCAGGTCGCGAATCAGCAATCAGATCGATCAGCAATGTTGGTATCGAAGTAACCGAGATCATTGATGTTACACCAATGCCTCATAACGGTTGCCGTGCACCCGGTAGAAGAAGAGTATAAAGGTGACGGAAAGGATAATTTAAGTTTAAAAATAAAAGCACGATGGCAAGATATACCGGCCCAAAATCAAGAATTGCAAGAAAATTCGGAGAAGCTATTTACGGCCCCGACAAAAACTTCGACAGGAAAAATTTTCCTCCTGGTCAGCACGGGATGAACAAAAAAAGGAAAAAGACCTCTGAATACGGGCTTCAGCTCAGGGAGAAGCAGAAGGCAAAATATACATACGGAGTACTTGAAAGACAATTTCATAAAACATTTGAAAAAGCTTCAAGAAGCAAGGGAGTTACAGGTGAAGTACTTCTTCAGATGCTTGAAGCACGTCTCGATAATACAGTTTTCCGTCTGGGTGTTGCCCCTACAAGAGCATCTGCTCGGCAGCTTGTTTCCCACAGGCATATTACAGTGAACGGGGATGTTGTTAATATTCCTTCATTCCAGCTTAAGCCGGGCGATATAATCGGAGTTCGCGAAAAATCAAAGTCTCTGGAGACAATAGTCGATTCACTAACAACGAGGAGGTATTCAAAACTTCCGTGGCTGGAGTGGGACGACGCACAAATGGCAGGTAAGTTCATGAGTGTGCCTGAACGTACAGATATTCCTGAAGACATAAAGGAACAATTGATAGTTGAATTGTATTCAAAATAATTTATAAGATAAGTCCTATGGCCATTTTATCATTCCAGAAGCCTGACAAAGTTATTATGCTGGAAGCTACCGACAGGTTCGGTAAATTTGAATTCCGGCCTCTCGAACCCGGCTATGGTATTACTGTTGGTAATGCTCTTAGAAGGATTCTGCTCTCTTCACTGGAAGGTTTTGCAATAACCACCGTAAAGATCGAGGGTATCGACCACGAGTTCTCGACCATTACCGGTGTTATGGAAGATGTAACTGAAATAATACTTAACCTGAAACAGGTCCGCTTTAAACGGACCGTTGAAGATGTGGATCATGAAAAGGTCGTTGTCAAGATAAGCGGACAGGAAGTCTTTAAAGCCGGCGCTCTGAGCAACGCTCTCAGCAGCTTTGATGTCCTCAACCCCGACCTTGTTTTACTGAGAATGGAACCGGATGTTAAACTTCAGATGGAGTTGACAATAAATAAAGGCAGAGGATATGTTCCTGCTGAAGAAAATCAACCTGTCGACAGCGAATTCGGAGTTATCGCAATCGACTCGATTTTTACACCTGTCAGAAACGTAAAATATACGGTAGAGAATTATCGTGTTGAACAGAAAACCGACTACGAAAAACTTCTTATGGAACTTGAGACAGATGGATCAATTCACCCTAAAGAAGCATTAAAAGAGGCAGCCAAGATTCTTATTTATCATTTCATGCTTTTCTCCGATGAGAAGATCACCCTCGATTCGGATGATAAGATGGCAAATGAGGAGTTCGACGAGGAAGTACTTCACATGCGCCAGCTTCTCAAAACAAAGCTCGTTGATCTTGACCTTTCTGTCAGGGCTCTTAACTGCCTGAAAGCTGCCGAAGTTGAAACACTTGGTGACCTTGTGAAATTCAATAAGAACGATCTTCTGAAATTCAGGAATTTCGGAAAGAAATCCCTCACCGAGCTCGATGAATTGCTCGAGTCGATGAGCCTTTCATTCGG
>Ga0209800_10003039_pt1 | contig 13924 bp, 8 predicted proteins | sample Higcelweek8metaG_FD_187174 | JGI IMG/M metagenome (GOLD analysis project Ga0209800, IMG submission 187174) | Freshwater pond sediment microbial communities from the University of Edinburgh, under environmental carbon perturbations - High... | ecosystem: Environmental > Aquatic > Freshwater >...
CAAGAATGGGCGGTTGGGCAGTGGCTCAAAGCCCGATTCTGTTAACGACTATCACACTCGACCGTTTACGCAAAAGAGGCTATGTTTCTATGCTTTCTGTCTACGCCTTAATTGCTCCACATCTTAATGAACCGCTGTTCGCGAGACCCGCATGACCAGTGGTGTGAGAGGCGCACCCTGACGGTTACTCGTCAGGGCCGTCTACTCGATTAGCGTTTCGTGCATTGTTATTCTCTTACTACTGTTCTTACTTTTAATGCTAAATGTAACGGCTTAAATGTATCACCTTGTAACATTTGTTGAAAAATTTCAAGTGGGTATTTTTCAATGCTATCTAATTCTTGAACTTCTTTAGGAGCATTAAGCAATAATTTATCAAGTAGCTTACTCAATTCAGTTTGATTCTCATTGTAATTGTTGTTTATATTATGCTCGTTATATAAATATCCAAGGTGCATCATCACAATAATTTTTTGAGTTAAAAATTCAACTACTGAAAAGTATTTTTCGTTTTCATCACACATGATCATAGCATGGTTATAAACTTTTAGAGCATTTTCTCTATCTTTCTTATAACGATAAATATCACCTGCATAAATTAAAGTGTTTATAAAATCAAAAGGAGAAGGAGGGGGAAACTCTGAATACAATATTTTGTATATTTCGAGAGCATCATTATAATGTTCAAGTCTATGTAAAGCAATAGCTTTGTGATATAACAAATCACTTTTCCGTTTTTCCTTAAATTCAAAATCCTTGTCCTTGTCATCAATTAATAAACCGAGTTCAATGATTTCTAAGCAATCATCATCTTTACCATAAAAGTAAAAACCATCAAAGAGTGCTAAAATAAAACGTATAATGATATTGGAATCATTTGTATTATTTGGTGGAAATAAATAATTCAAATGATTGATTAATGATTTTGAGCCGTTAAGCATGCCGCTACCGATAAAGAACGTATGTAATTGCCTTTGAAGATTAACCATTTTATTAATCTCTTGCAATGAGTGGTGTGTATATCCTTGAAGAATAGATTTTTCGATTAGAAAATATTTGATATATTCCATAGTTAAAGTGTGGACAATAAATTTTTCACTATCGGAATCAATCCCAAGCTGTAGTAATCGGTTTTTTATTTTGTTAAACATAAACAAATCTTCGTCTTTATCTTTTGAAATCCCCATACCCTTTTGGATTTCTTCAAATTTCAACTCATCATTTGCAACCCCTAAACAACCAATACCAGAAAGTACAATTTTTACTAACCTGTCAATTTCATCGTCTTCTTTTAGTTTCCTAAATTTCTTATCATTTAGTGCAATTATTGTTGGAGAACTATGGATAAAATTAATACCATCTTTTCTCTGTAATTCAGTCCATTTTATGCTTTCTTTTTTTAAGTTATTAAAGAAAAATGTAAATGGCATATCTTTGGAATCAATTAAAAATGAATTCGCTAGTTCCAAAGCAAAAGGCAAATGTCCAAGAAAGGTAACAATTTCTTTTGCAGTTTCAATATTTTCACTTCTTAGGGTACATCCTAAAAACAATATCTCAAATGCTTCTTCATCTGACAACTTAGGAATTTTAATTTCTTCAAAATATGGACTTTGAATTGCTAAATTATTTGTCAGTACAATTGCTCTTGATTTGCCAGATTTTGGTAGAAATTCTTCAATTGGATTTAATGTTTCAAGATTGTCAAATATTAGCAAAACAGGGTTTGTATTAATATGATTTTTAACACCTTCAATTTTGAATTTTGCTATTTCTTCTTCTTCGTGTATTTCATCAGGAACTTTTATGTCAAAATAATGAGTTGAAGAAAAGTCCAGAAATTGATTTTGAATAGAGAAATTACAATCAATGTAAAATGTTCCCAAAAACTGAAGTCCAAATTTGAAAGCAAATTCTGATACAATTGTGGTTTTCCCTTCCCCACTTTCACATCTAATTAGTATTGGTTTCACAATAGAAGAATCATTGAACTTATTATATTCAAATGATTTAGCAATATCTAAAACAACTCTTTGACTTCTTTTAGACAGGATTGACTTTCTTTTAAGTATGTTTTTAATATTGTTAAAGTGTGAAAGTTTTTCATAATCGGGATTTAAAAAATTTTGAAAATCATTTATTGGATTTACATTGGGCTTAATTCTTTCAACGCCTTGTAAATAACTAATTAATTCAAAAAATGCTTTACTTGAAAAATCTTTGTCATGAGTCAAATCAATATGGGTAGAAGCATAAAGAAAATTTGGCTTAATAGCATGTCCTTCCTTGTCTTGTTCAAAAACAACCGGAATAACTTTATTATTTGTTGGAACAGCAGAAAGTCCTCTCAGATTCCTTGCTTCAAAACCAACTCCTCCTTTATAATTATCAGCTCTCTCCTTATAAGATTGATTACAAATGACTAATATGTATTCATGTTCTGGAGAAAAAACCAACTTCTCCATAAAAAAGTAAAGGTCGTCCCCTATTTTTAAATCATAATAATCAATAGTAAAATCAACCCCATTTAAAGCTAACTTTTCAGTAAGTAGAAGGATTTTTTTTAAATGTTCATCTGAAGTTTTCGTGTACGATATTGCTACTTTCATGTTATTGTCATTTTATCATTTAATTTTCAATCTATGGTAGTTCGTTTCTTTGCATGAACGCTAACGTCCTGCAGACGCAACACAAATATAGCAATTGCGTCTATGCAAATTATAAATACTGCGCATTTGTTTTGAAAATATTTCGTATAGTGCAGATATATAAATGTTTATAAAGAATGTTGTTTGCATTTACGCTGTATTGGATGAATTGCCGAATAATGTAAATAAAAAACACCCAATCTATTTCCCCAACATACTTTCAATCTGAAGCAGCTTTTGTATGATGGCACTTTGTCCGGACTTCTGGTCTGTATTGGAAAAATCAACAGACTCGACAACTTCACCATTTTTATACAGGATGATTTTTTCAAACTGAAAGTCCTCTATATGTGCCATGCTTTCGGGGTAATAGCCAGTTGAAGAGTAATAATCGCCCCAGTACTGTACCAAAGCGAGCTTGTTTCCTGATGAATCCATGAGGCAGCTTTGATATTCAAACCACGGATCTGTTTCCTTTTTTAAAATCCTTTTCAGAATCATGACTTCCTTTCTTGTTGTAGTTTGAATTATGTTTCCGGTAGAATCGTATTTAGTTTGTTGTTTCGGATTTTCGCGAAGTTTTATCCGGCCATTGCAGAAATACTCAGTTCTTTTTACGTTATGATTTCTTTTCCACGACGTATAACTTTCTAGTGCACCGGTTTCGTAATAATACTTTTCATATTTTTTCGAGGGATTATGGTCAATTCTTATGTTGCCATTTTTGTAGTAACCTATATACCTGAAGTCTTCTTTTTGCGGAATGATCATTTCAGCCATCATTCCGTTTCTATGAAACATTTTCAGCGTGTCGACCGGCTGTCCGTTGCTGAATGTGCCGGTGAGTCTGATGTTTCTGCTATCATAGAAATCGGTAATGGTGCCATTTGCCACAGTATTACAATCGAGAAATGCGGAGCAGGGTGGTTCGCCGAAATCTGCAACATGCAGGATTCTTGCGGTGTACAATGTATCTGAGATGATTCCTGTATCCTGAATGCTGAAACTCATTTCGATGTTTTCACTAAACAGAAAATATTCTCCGGTGTCCGGTAAAAAAGCAATATCAACCCTTAAAATGTCTGGTCCATAAAGTTGTCCGTTTGGACCAAAAAGGCACCATGACACGGAATCTTTTTCCAATCCACTGCATTGATCGATAAACACTGGCTTGTACATGACCTGTTGTCCGAAAGTCAGTTGCGTAAATGCTAAGATGAAAATGATAATTGTTATTGATTTCATGAGTGCTGGTATGAGATCATAGCTTTTACTTATTCAAATAATCATTTAGTTCAATCAGTAAAACCTTATTGTCAAAATATTCTTTACCTCTGAAGTTTTCCGGCAAAATGGCGTCTATCATTCTGGCAAAATCAAGGCTGTATGAAGACAGGAAAACTTTTCCATAATTGACAATCCATGGAAAATGACAGGCTTTTGAATCTGCAAAATATTTTCTGGTGAAAGACAATGTGTCGCCGTTTTCGTTTATGATGTAAACAGAAAACCAGTCATAACAAGTGCTCCAGACAACCGATCCGTTTTGGTTTACAACAGTATCAATTTTATAATCAAGATATCTGTCCAGATTTTGGATGGTTTTTCCAAACTCAATTTTCTCCGACTTCGAGTGTATCTGTTTTACTAATTCTTCATCGAATTCTTTATCCTCGTTGGTTATTTCAAATTCCTTAAATGCAGGTATATAGGCGGGATTTTCGTTCATGCCATGTAAAATCGCTTTCAGTGTACTTTCTTTAAATTTCGAATTATATGGAATATTTTCCTCAGTGCAGTCAGCACCTAATTCTCCGACAGAATATGCTGTATAATTATCAGCAATTAGCAGCGAATCGGTTTTCTTATAGGTAATTAAGTTGTATTGAAGACCATGGCAGCCACCATAGCCGCATGCGTGACCGCCGGTGATTATAACTTCATTTATTCCTGACAACAGGAAACCGGAGATTGGTTTTTCATAATTGAAAATTTCCACATGATTATCGGATAAATCAAATATATAGGAATGATCTCCTGACCAAAGAATTGCGTGTGTTTTATCCAATAAATAAAAAGCCTGTATATAAAAATCAACAGTCCCTTTGCGGTACCATTTATTCTGGATTTTATCGAACATTAGAATTTGTTTTCCATCAACACCTGCCTGCACATCATCGGTTGAATCCAGTACAGCCGGTGTTTCAACGGGTACTTCATTACTATATAACAATGTTGATGTTGCCTGACTTTGATTAATCCGGTACAACTCATCCTCTTCATCAAGAATATAAATGCAGTTGTTCACCGAGCTGAAAGATTTTGGTTCTCTTTTAATCAGATCAGTATTAATGTCAACACATTTTTCAAAATCAAGAAGTTCAACAATTTTCAATGAATCGGTGATGCCAAAAATTCTTTGCGACACATTATCAATGGTAATTTGCTCCAGCGGAAATTTTATTTTCTCCCAGTTAATGTCGGTTATATTTGAGTAAAAATAGTCTTTCCCCTGCCTTACAATGTAATATCCGCGCCAGATGTAGACTTCTTCAATATCAAGCCATTCGGAATTGCGATCTGTTTTTCGCTGCGCAGCGGGCGTTTTAATTTTTGAACTGGTTTTCCAGTTGTTGCTGGTTATGTAAATATAATTTTCTTTCGAAGTGCCGTAATGCCCGCTGGTTCCTAATATCCCATGCACTGAATCGGACATGAAAACAGATTTTATCCGTATTGATTTATTGTCAGGGGTAGGGCATTCAATCCAGCTGAGACCATAATTATCCGAAAAATGCAACTTGCCCGATGAACCGCCTATCCATGCGTTTCCGTGTGTATCTGTAAAAGCATCATACACCCACATGTCGCCGCCAAAATTCACAGGACTCCATGTTTTACCGCCATCATTGGTTTGATAAATTGCGTTTTTTGCTCCCCATTTTTCAAGAGAAATATATCCGCTCAAAATAGCCTGCTTTGAATTAAAGAATGAAATTCTGTCGATGTTTGGTACGTTATCAGATTCATCATTATTTGAAAGTCCAAAAATTTCCGCAGAATTCAGAATCTTCCATCCCGATTCAAAGCTGTCGGCGTAGTATAATGCACCTAACGCAGTTCCAATCCATAGTTTTCCATCAGGAGAAACTGAAAGTTCTTTTACACGTCCTGTCGGGACCAATTGTCCGCGATAATCTCTTTCCTGTCCAAATGACAGTGTTGATGCTGATAGAATAAAACTGATGAGAATAAAAAACCTGTGCATAATTTTTTTATTGGTGAAAATGTGCGTTTATTCAAAAGGCCGTTTACTTGTTTATGTTTATTTGTGCAACTGCAACACAAATATAACAATTGTTACATAGCGCGAACTATGATGCAGTAAATACAACTTTTCACACGGGATGAGATTGGTGACAAAAATCAAGAAAACAGATTGTTATGAATCTCACATGAATTCTATGCTTGCATGGGTTGTGCCTGTGTTGGATGTGTTTTTTCTTTTACTCATGAATGAAATAGCAATCTGTCTCTTCACCATTGTCTATCATGCTTACCCTAATACTGAACAGTTCATCAAACAGTTTTGTCTTTGTATCGTTGTTCATGTCATGGATTTCAATTCCGGCTGCCGGAATTAATAATTTATCACCATCGATAAGATGATTTTTTATAAGATATTCAATCAGACATTGAACTTTTTCATCAGGCGTTTTGTTTTCGGTCATATGCCAGACAAAGTTTTGCTTCTCATTGACATCTATCGTGTCAAAAATGACTGTTCCGTAAATTGAGTTCTCATCACAGGCAGTCCAATGTATTTGTTTCGCTCCAAACACAGTAAGAAAAGTTTCGAGGAATTTTTGTCGTTTCATTGAATGAATGCGTCTCCTGAACATTAAATTATTTATTAAGGTTGCTCTTAATCCGGCAGCCAGCCACTCTGAATCATTTGAATCACATTGATCAATCGGTCTTTTTCTCCTTCGGGATTCAAATCGAGGCACACCACATTATTGATTGCAAAATATTCATGGTATGCGCAGGTCAGGGCAAACCAAACTCCTTCATTAAACTCATCATGCCAGGTTGTCATCGGCTCCTCAATAATATGATCGGTATTTTCGATACTTAAACCTTTCTCAATTCTTTTTTCGTAAATTGTCTCATCAAAAATATCATGAATCAATTTGCAGGCTTCGCCTAGCGCACATAAATAATGTACATTTTTATCCAAACAAATGCCCGATATCTTTCTGATCAAATCATAGTCTTTGTTGTGTCCAACAAGTATAACCAGCCAGTTATTGTCAGGCAAGCCTGTTTCCCAATCAGGATTTTTAATTTGCTGATAGAAAATCAGTCGTCCATTATATTCGCCAATTTTGTCCATGGCCGGTTATCTTTTTATGCTATGATTTCATTGTCTCGCAGACGCCACACAAATATACCAATTGCAATAACACGTAATATGATTTTTACGAATGAGGTGGAAATAATTTTTATCAGTTATTGGGGGTAGTCTGATTAATTGGTACTGTTGAGGCTGTCTCAAAATGCCATTTTGCTTCAAAAACAACTGCTTCGTCAAGCGGCCCGACCTTTTATAGTCCGCAATGAAATGAAGTTCGCCGCGGCGAAATGGAAGAGTCGGTTGTGCCGGAAGCGTTGTTTTTGTGCGACTATCCCATGTTCTGCACCATTAGCTATCATGCCGGCCAGGCTTGCTGAACTATGGAATGTCGTTGTGCTTAGCTTGTTTTGAGACAGCCTCCATTCAGGTACCTGTTCAGACTACACCAACACTCAGACTACTAAGCGCCACAATGCCCACCGCAGCTGCATTCGTGGCCTTTGGCTTTTTCGAATGCTTCGCGGCCTTCGGTGAAGGAAAAATAAATCAGACCGGCTGCACCAATCACGTCGGCATAAGCAAAGCCGGTTAATTCATAAATCAGGCTGGAAGCGAGTAATACCAGCGACATATACACACAAACCTTTGTGCAGTTGGCATCGGCTATAATCGGGTCTGAATGCAGTTTTTTGCCGATGCGTTTTTTTGCAAGCATCAACCAGATCATCACTGCAATTGATATCAGTGAAATGATCACGCCCCACAAAGTCGTTTCAGGTTTATGTTCCGAAATTAGGTTCAGCACAATGCCGGCCAACAATCCGGCTGATAAAATATAAAACGAAAAGCCGGTAATTCGCAATGCTGTTTTTTCAAAATCACTTCTGGTGCTTGCCGGATTTTTCCGGATGCGAAGAATCATAATCGCAATGCCGATGCCCGACATGACCTCGATAAAACTATCGACTCCAAATCCAAACAGCGCCAGTGTTTCGTCCTGATAGCCGAAATACATTGAAATTACACCTTCAGCAATATTGTAGAATATAGTAAAAAAGCTCAGTGCAAAAGCTTGTTTGAATAATGTTGATTCTGAAGCAGGAGACTGATTCATATATGTATTTTCTTTGTCTTCAAACGCAGACTGTTACTTACAACCGATACAGAGCTCAGCGCCATGGCAGCGCCGGCAATCATCGGATTCAGCATAAAACCCCAAATAGGGTAGAGCACGCCGGCCGCAACCGGAATGCCGATCACATTGTAAATGAAGGCCCAGAAAAGATTCTGATTGATGGTGTTCACCGTTTGTTTCGATAAGCGGATGGCTTTGGCAATAACGCGCAGATCCGATGAAATAATAGTCATATTGGCTACGTCCATGGCAATATCCGAACCTTTTCCCATGGCAATACTGACATCGGCCTGAGCCAGCGCCTGTGAGTCGTTGATGCCGTCACCGGCCATGGCTACGGTTTTTCCTTCTTTCTGCAATGCCTTGATGAAAGCAGCTTTGTCTGCCGGAAACAAGCCGGCTTTGAATGTTCCGATGCCTACCAGACCGGCCACAGCTGTGGCTGTATGCACATTATCGCCGGTCAGCAACATCACTTCAATGCCACTCTTTTGCAGATCGCGGATGGCTTGAGCCGATGTGTCTCTGATTTTGTCAGCAATGCCGATCATAGCCAACAGTCCTGATTTCCGTGCAAAAAACACAACCGTTTTTGCTTCGCTTTGCCACGACTCAATCTTGCTTTTCACCGAATCGGTATCAATGCCGGAATCCGTCATCAGCTGTGCGTTTCCGGCCATAAAAATTTGATTATGAAATGTAGCAACCACGCCTTTTCCCGCAATATTTTCAAAGTTTTCCAGCGTAAGGACGGCGCGATTGCCGGATTGTAAAAATCCGGTCACAGCCCCGGCCAGCGGATGCCCTGACATTGATTCCATCGCAAAGAGTACATCATTCAATAATTGCTTTTCGGCATCAGATGCTGTCCAGACGAAATCGGTCACGGTTGGTTTTCCTTCGGTCAGTGTTCCGGTTTTGTCAAATACAACCACATTTACTTTGTGCGCTAATTCAAGACTCAGTGCATCTTTTATGAGTATTCCGTTTTCGGCACCCTTACCCATGCCGACCATAATGGCAGTTGGTGTGGCCAGTCCCAATGCGCAGGGACACGCAATCACGAGTACTGACACCATTGTCAGCAAAGCGTGTGTCAGGGCATCGTCGCCACCAGCAATCATCCAAACGGTGAAGCTGAGGATTGAAACGGTCATTACAACCGGGACAAAAACACCAGCAATTTTATCTACTTTTTTCTGAACCGGAGGTTTGCTTCTCTGCGCCTGCCGTACCATCTGGATGATTTGCGACAACATGGTTTCTGCCCCCACTTTGCGGGCAATAAAAACAAAACTGCCTTTCTGATTGATGGTACCTGCAAATACGCGATCGCCTGATTTTTTTTCGGCTGGCAGCGGCTCACCCGTGATGCTGCTTTCATCTACGTACGAAGATCCAGAAATAACTTCACCGTCGACAGCAATTTTGTCGCCCGGTTTCACCAGAATATTATTTCCGACCTGCACCATGGCTATCGGAATCTCTTTTGCAGTGCCGTTTTCATCAACTATATTTACTGTTTTAGGTTGCAGTCCCATCAGTTTTTTAAGCGCCGATGAAGTGCTCGATTTTGCTTTTTCTTCGAGCATTCGACCGAGCAAAACAAACGCAATAACCACTGCCGATGCTTCAAAATAAATGGGTGGATGCTGTCCCGGAGTGTGCAGTGCATGTGGGAATAAAATATTGAATAAGCTGAAAAGATAGGCTACCCCTGTGCTTAGCGCAACCAGCGTATCCATATTGGCTGTGCGGTGGCGCGCCTGTTTAAAGGCATTGATAAAAAAACCGCGTCCAAACCAGACTACAACAGGTGTGGCAAGTGCCAGCATAATCCAGCCTGAGCCGGGCAGGGTTGGGAAGATCATGGAAATAACAACCAGCGGCAAAGCCAGTATTGAAGCCCATATTGTATTGGTCTTCAGTTTTCTGTTCAGCTGTTGCTGAATGCTTTCGCGCATTTCAGTACTGTTGTCTTCGAGCAGTATGTCATATCCGATTGACTGAACGGCAGATTTCATTTCCGTTAAAACAGTCATTGCCGGATTGTATTCAATCAGCGCGGTAGAATCGGCGTAATTCACGTTTGCGCTGACAATCCCTTTCTGCGATCGCAGACTGTTTTCGACATTCATTGCACACGAAGCGCAGCTGAGTCCTGTAACAGGAAATGTCTTTTTGACAGGCGTGGCCATTTTTTTTATAAAGGTACTATATTAGCACATTCAATGTTGGGTGGTGCCTATGATATAAGTCATATGCGGCCGACTCTTCAATGTACTACATTTCATTCCGGACTCTGGAAGGTAGGGGGGCAACCAACATTTTGGCGTCCGCAGGTCTTTATTGTGAGAATAGGAGCGGTCCCGGAATCGTTGGTTGCAGAGGCGTCCGCCAAGTTTAGTCTTTATCAGAAATTGACAGGAGGACATGGAATCGTCGGAACTGTTTCAAAAACAACGATTCCATTTCGCCGCGGCGAACTTTCGCTCCTGCGTCGCATCGGACGATGGAATGTTGTTTTTGAAGAAGCTGCTGATTTCAGACACCTATTTCACACGCACTTTTTTCAATGTGTTGTTGGCGTTGAAAACCGGGAAATACATGAGGCTGATGCTGGCAGGATTGAGCGTGTAGTTGCCTGAATAGCGGGGCAGAATGCTGATTTTGAAGGTATAGGTTCCGGCCGGAAGATGTTCGCAGAAAATAGCGGTTTCGTTGCGGAAATATTCGCGATGTGTTTCGTAACGCACATTTTTATTCTTCGAAGCATAGGAACAGCCGCCGGGTACAGGCACATTGATCATGACATAGTCAGCATCCTTTTTTACTTCAACGCGCGCACACAACGTTGTTTCGCGGCCAGCAGAAAGGATTCCGGCTGTATCGTTTTCGAAAAAGGTGGTAATGACAAAATCATTCTCTCTTTTCTTAGGACTTTTTTCGTGGTGCATGTTATAGGTTGTCATGTACACCGGAAATTCGCCCGATTTATGGATGCTGAGCTGCATGCCTGGTTTCAGCGACATGCTAAAAGGAAATTGTGTCACGGTGATGCTTGTGTCGCCGCTCAGTTTCAGTGCGGGTTTCGCAACAATTCTGTTTGAATCGAGCATATCGGGCAGCAGAGTGCTGATGATTTGAACCGATTCGTATGTGTTCTGCCATGCGCCTGCCATGCGCTTTTCGAAGAAGTAATTGCGCATTTGCTGCAATATAACGGAATGATTTACGGAGTCTGTTTTCAGAATGGCATACATGCGTAGTGTGTTCTGAACATCGCTGTTGTCAACGGTTTCGCGTGTGCTATCGGAAAAATATACATTGCCCGACAAGGTCGATTTCTGATAACGAAGCAGCGAATCCATGCTGAAAGTGATGTTGAGTTTCTGCTTTAATGAAGCCAGTTCCAGACGTTCTTTCAGCGTGAGCGAATCGGTGTTGCCGGCAGTCAGCCATTGCTTGTAATTGTAAGGAGTTTTGAGCGAGGCAAGCAGATTTAAAATGCGCACCTGTGTTCCGAAGTCGCTTGTATTCTCAATCTGACGGATCAACATGGCGACTGAAGTGCCTGTGTCTGGAATTTTATATCCCTGATATTGCGCTTCAATAAATGCTTCCAGCACATGAAGCGACATCCACACATTGGTTTCAGAATCGCTCCACCAGCCCCAGAGGCCTCTGCTGTTCTGGTTTTGAGACAACTTATCAATTAACTTGTTGAGTTCGCGGCCATGCGTAAATTTTGTTCCTTTAAATTCTGCAATCCTTTTTTCGGCCAGCATGGCTTTCAGTTTCGACGCCATTTGTTCGTTGCATTCGTAGCGGTAATAAATGATTTTGCTGATTTCCATATTCATGACATCCAGCTCATCGGCCGATGCATACAAGGTCGTTTCGGTCTGCATGGAATCAGTTGAAATGCGTAACGTTGTATCCTTATTCAGCATATAGAAATTTCCTGCTGCACGTTCAAGACCCTGCTTGTACACAGGAATATCGCGCACTTCGCCATCGAAATAGCCATCGTCGCGGAGCAACTGATATTTTATTTTTAGTGAATCGGCGGCGACAACCGTCATGGTGTCGGTAATCACATTTGCGCACACAGTGCGGCCCAGATCGGTTTTGAAATTGTCCGTTTCGAAGAAACGTGTCACTGAAACGGAGTCGGGCGCATAATTCAGAATTTTTCCGATCACGTCCGATGAGTCGCCCTGTGTGAGAAAGAGGGGCACGAAAAGCTGCGCCATCAGCAGCTTGTACGACTTAATGGAATCGCTTGTCTGTCCGGTTTGCCGCTTGTTGTTCATAGCCAGGCAATATGTTTTCCAACAGGTAACATCGTCGGGAAAAACAACCTCAAATTCTGCATGTCCGTTTTTATCTGTAACCAGCTCTGGCTGCCAGAATCCGACATCGGAGAAATGGCTGCGCACCGAGCCTGATTTTTCTGCTTCGGTCAGAAATTCAGCATCATACCAGGCACCGCGTTCAGTGTCGCCTGCAGGATTTTTCTGCATGGTAAGAATTTCCACCACGCCGTTCTTTCCTTCGTCGCCGTATTTTGCTGCAGCTTGTTCTACTGTAAGAATATCAATGCGCATCACCTGCAGCTGATCCAATGCTGCGATATCGCCGGTGAACACAAGTCCATCAACAATAATCAGTGCCCCTTCAGGTATTTTTTGATTACCGCTTGCCTTTGCACCATCGATGTACACATCGGTTTTATCGGCGCGAATGGAGCCCATGGAGCCATCTGATGAAAACACGCCGCCGACAGTAACCGCCACTCCTTTCATATCTGGAAAATTACCTGATATACTTGCCGCATCCCTTCCAGGCATTGTAGAAATGGTTTCAACACTGCCTAGGCAGCACATTTCTCTAGATATCAGTGGTGATTTATAATCAACAATCTCATAGCATGATAATAATTGCATACTAGGAACCAGCCTTGCATCAAGCATTTGTACATCATTGCCGAAAATATTTACTTCTGTTATCAGTAACTGACCATATCCGATCGATGAAAATGTTACGTTATACTTGCCCGAAGGAATTGGTTTAATGAGATAATATCCATCGAAATCGGTCTGGGTACCAATAAGTTTATCGTCAGCCATTTTTATATAGACACTGCAAAACGGCACCGGTTCACCCGATTCGGAATCGGTTACTTTTCCGCGCAGCCAACCACATGCATTTCCGGTACAGGCGGTGCTGGAATTGTTTCCGAAAGACATGGACGTCTGTTTCAGCTGTGCCAGATTTTCTTCGGAATTTTTTTTAAGCAGTTCGAAAATCTGTCTGTACTGCGCAGTATCATTCAAAAGCAAGCATGGATCTATCTGATAGTGATTGATGCCATTTGATTTAATCAGTATGGAATCGGTGATCAGATATTGCCTGTCGGGAAACACCATCGTTAATCGGTACAGGCCCGGAGTGAGATTGTTGAATTGTCGAACTTCGCCTGGATACACAATTGTACGCGTTGAATCGTTTATATGTTGTAGCACACAACGCAGAGGTGTTGCCACGAAATGATTGCACTGCATGTAGGAAATATGGAGCTTACCGCTTAAACGCTGCGCTAAATCACGTTCGCGGAACCGAAGGCTGTCGAATTGTTTTCGCTCGCGTTGACGTATCCACATTTCCTGTACGATGTTTTCCGTCAGAACCGAGTCCCTTACACTGTTTTCATAGTTATATTCCCATAATTGATTTGGATATGACCGACTATTGGCAGAGCGCATTTTAATCAGGTTTTTG
>Ga0209800_10003041_pt1 | contig 13899 bp, 10 predicted proteins | sample Higcelweek8metaG_FD_187174 | JGI IMG/M metagenome (GOLD analysis project Ga0209800, IMG submission 187174) | Freshwater pond sediment microbial communities from the University of Edinburgh, under environmental carbon perturbations - High... | ecosystem: Environmental > Aquatic > Freshwater >...
CTGACAAACCGATAAGCGCTCGAACGGGGCGGGAAGAAGCTGAAACGGCACACTTCCAAAAAACATCCGGATGGTGAAAAAAAGTGGAAAAAAAGCGCGAACAAAAGTTAGCTGACAGTGAAAGATCGTCCCGTATCCTCCCGGGACCTTCAGAAATAAAGGAGAACGAAATGATACCATTTTCAGCCGATTGCGAGCAGAACGATAAACAAAAAGACATTATGAAGATTTTCGAGAGCAAATTTCTCGAGCAGCGCCGTGTTTTTCTCTGGGGACAGGTGGACGACGAGTCGGCGCGCGATATCGTGAGCCGACTTCTCTATCTCGATGCCGAGAAACCGGGCGAAGAGATTACTTTTTTCATCAACAGCCCCGGCGGCGTGGTGACCTCGGGCTATTCAATTCTCGACACCATGAACCTCATCTCGTCGCCGGTCTCGACCGTGTGCATGGGGCTTGCCGCGTCGATGGGTTCGATTCTTCTGTCTGCGGGCGCGAAGGGCCGGCGTTTTATTTATCCCAAGGGCGAGGTGATGATCCACCAGCCGAGCATCGGCTATATGTTCGGCAATGCCAGCGACCTCGAGATTCAGGCCAGACAGCTTCTCAAGACGCGGGATATCGCGGCAAAGATTCTCGCGGACAACTGTTCTCAGCCGGTCGAGCGCATACTGAAAGATTTTGACCGTGACTACTGGATGAACGCGCAGGAGTGCATCGAATACGGAATCATCGACGCCGTTTATAAAATGTGAGGCATCAGGATGAAACAGATTGATTTTTCGCGGCTGCGGGTGAATCCGCTGACGCTCTTCTCTGAGCGGTGGTTTCTGCTGAGTGCCGGAACAAAAGATAATTTCAACACGATGACTGTCGCTTGGGGAAGCCTCGGCACTATGTGGTCGCGTCCCTTCGCGCAGGTCGTCGTGCGCCCGACCCGTTACACCTTCGAGTTCATGAACAAATTCGACTCGTTCACCCTCTGTTCGTTTCCCGAAGAGAGGCGCGGCGACCTGACCATCTGCGGTTCCTTTTCAGGAAGAAACGGCGACAAACTCGCCCAGACTTCGCTTAACGTCATGCCGTCGCAGAAGGTCGAGGCGCCCTCGTTCAAAGAGGCCGATCTTGTCATAGAATGCAAAAAAATATACTGGCAGGATTTCGATTCATCGCATTTTATAGAAGAGGTGCACAAGCACTACGAAGCGAAGGACTACCACCGCGTCTTCTTCGGTGAGATCGTCAGCGTCCTCGCTGACGAGAAAAATTTCTGCTGAAAATTCACTGCGGGGCGCTCAAGGGTTGTCCGTCACTGCCCGTAAACGCCCCCGCAGAGCCTTCTCATAATTTGAAATATCCGATCAGATGCACCAGTTCGTCCGCCTGAGCTTTGAGCTGTTCAGAGGTCGCCGCCAGCTCTTCTGACGAGGAGGCGGTATTCTGCGCGGCCTCTGAAAGCTGGCTGACGCCGAGATTGATCTGATTGGCGCCGTTATCCTGTTCAGTCGACGCGGTGGTGATATTCTGAACGAGATCGGCGGTCTTTACGATATTGGGCACGATCTTCGAGAGAAGTTCGCCCGCGCCGCGCGCGATATGCACGCTGTCCGAAGCAAGCGAACTGATCTCAACAGCGGCGTTCTTGCTTTTCTCGGCGAGCTTGCGTACTTCGGTTGCGACGACCGCGAAACCCTTGCCGTGTTCGCCGGCCCGGGCCGCTTCAATTGCCGCATTCAGCGCAAGAAGATTTGTCTGCGAGGCGATATCCTCGACAACACCGATCTTTTCTGCGATCTGCCCCATGGCATCGACAGTCTTTCTCACCGCGCTCTCGCCGTCTTTCGCCTGAAGTGCGCTCTCCTGCGCGAGCTCATCGGTCTGTTTCGAGTTCTGGGTATTCATGCTGATGGTTGCGGACATCTCCTCCATGGTCGATGAGATTTCTTCCATATTTGCGGCCTGTTCGTTTGCCGTCTCTGAGAGACGCATCGCGGTGGCGTTTATCTCATCGGCAGAATGAGCGAGGCGGTGGGCGTTATCGTTGATGTCCTTGATGATGCTCGAAAGTTTGCCCGACATCATGCGCATCGACTCGGCGAGGCGGCCGGTCTCGTCATGCCCCCCCACCACAATCGCCGCCGAGAGATTTCCGGCTGCCAGCTCTTCGGCAAAGCGGGCGCACTGCTGCACGGGTTTACCGATAAAATGAGCAATGGCGAAAACAGCAATCGCGAGTATGAGGCCTCCCGCAGTGAGAACGAGAAAAACGCTGCGGTAAAGGCCGGCGATGATCGCGTCGATATCGACGATATAGACTCCGGTGGCAGGAACCCATCCCCACGTATTGTGCAGTTTGCCGTACGAGAGTTTTGTAACAATGCGGCTGGCGTCATCATTATACTGCCAAAGATACTCACTTGAGCCTTCCCCCTTTTCTGCAACACCGTCAAGAATCTCTTTTACAAACTGCGTTCCCTCTTTATCTGCGAGAGCGATCTGGTTCTTATTGACGAGACCCTCGCTGTAGGGATGCATGAGCATGAGCCCGCTTGTATCTACGACGAAGACGTAATCCCGCTGCTGCTCCCCGTAACGGATGCGCGACATGGCCGCGAGGGCCCGCTTTTTCGCCTCTTCTTCGGTGATCAAACCGCCGCGGTATTCGTCGTAATACTCATCGATCATCGCAAATGACGATGCGATTACGCTTTTCATCTCATTTTCTTTCTGATTGACCATGCTGTGTCTGACCGAAGGCAGCACAATCAGGCTGATGTACATAATGATTGCCGCAAGAATCAGCACAAAAGGTGTCAGGATCTTGTAGCGTATTGAAATATTTTTCCACATAAGCTCTCTCCTCTTTGAACATACGCAATAATGACACGCGGGTGACTGACCACCTATAGGCGGTAAATTTCCCGACACTTCCCAATGTACCTCTCTCCAGTCATTAAGTCAAAATACGGGTGAAAAAACTGATCAAAAGTGACTTTTTGCAGTTATTTTCCGGATAATCTTAGCGGCGGCATCATCCCCCGCCGCTAAGATTGATTGACAGGGACATCGCACCCTACGACTATTGAGCCATCAATAATGACAGGAGCGGACAAATGGCAAAAACACTCACATATAAAATTCTCGAATCACACCTTGTTGAGGGTGCCCTCGAAAAGGGATCCGAGATCGGCATAAAAATCGATCAGACCCTGACCCAGGATGCCACCGGCACGATGGCCTATCTTCAGTTCGAAGCAATGGAGATCGATCGTGTAAAGACAGAGCTCTCGGTTTCGTATGTCGACCACAACACCCTTCAGATGGGTTTTGAAAATATGGATGACCACAAGTATCTGATGACGATGAACAATAAATTCGGCATCAGATACTCCCGTGCAGGAAACGGCATCTGCCACCAGGTTCATCTTGAAAGATTCGGCGCCCCCGGAAAAACGCTTCTCGGTTCTGACAGCCACACGCCGACCGGCGGCGGGATCGGCATGATCGCTATCGGCGCCGGCGGACTCGACGTCGCGGTTGCGATGGGCGGCGGTCCCTTTTATCTTACCTGTCCCAAGGTGATCAATGTGCGCCTCACGGGAAAGCTGCGCCCCTGGGTTGCGGCGAAGGATGTCGTGCTGAAGGTTCTTGAGATTCTCACGACCAGGGGTAACGTGGGATGCGTGGCCGAATATACCGGTGACGGGGTCTCGACTCTGACCGTTCCCGAGCGCGCGACAATCACCAATATGGGCGCCGAACTCGGGGTGACCACATCAGTTTTTCCCTCGGATGTGATGACGAAAATGTTTCTTAAAGCGCAGGGACGCGAGAGCGACTACAGGGAACTTTCCGCCGATGCCGGTGCGCAGTACGACCGCGAGATAACGATTGATCTTTCGACCCTTGAACCGATGATCGCCTGTCCTCACTCGCCTGATAATATCAAAACGGTGAGAGAGGTTGCGGGCCTCAAGGTCGATCAGGTCGCCGTCGGCAGCTGCACCAACTCTTCGTACCGGGATCTCATGATTCTTGCGGCGGTGCTGAAGGGTAAAAAAGTGCATCCGCAGACGAGCATGATTGTCGCGCCCGGCTCGCGCCAGGTCTTCGAAATGATTTCGCGCAACGGGGCGCTCGCCGATATAATCTCGTCAGGTGCCCGTATCATGGAGTCGGCGTGCGGCTTCTGTATCGGTTCGGGTCAGGCGCCTTCGACGGGCGGCATCTCGCTGCGGACGAACAACCGCAACTTTGAGGGCCGTTCGGGAACCAAGTCTGGCCAGATATATCTTTCGAGTGTCGAGAGTGCCGCGTTGTCGGCCATTGCGGGTGTCGTTGTCGACCCGCTGTCGCGGCCGGCCGGTGAGTATCCCCCGGTAAATCAGCCCGATCAGTTTCTGATAGATGATGCGATGGTGCTCGAACCCGACTTTACCGGTGAAATTTTTCGCGGGCCGAATATCGGCAAGCCGCCTTTTACCGATCCGCTGCAGAAAGACCTTAAGGGTGTCGTCAACCTGAAAGTGGGGGATAAGATCACGACGGATCACATCATGCCCGCCGGGACCCGCCTGAAGTACCGCTCAAATATTCCCGAATACGCCAAGTATGTTTTTGAGGGAATCGATGCCGTCTTCTCGTCACGGACATTAGGTGACAAGAATAACGGGGTCTTCACCGCAATCGTGGGGGGGGAAAGTTACGGTCAGGGATCAAGCCGCGAGCACGCGGCGATCTGTCCGATGTACCTCGGCGTCCGGACCGTTATCGCAAAATCGTTTGAACGCATTCATGCCGCGAATCTTGTCAACTTCGGCATCATTCCGCTGACATTCGCGGATAACCGTGATTACGACGCGATTGCGCAGGGTGTGCGATTTGAGATTGCCGGGCTGCGGGACGCAGTCGAGAGCGGTGCGGGCGAGGTTTCTGCGGATTTTGACGGCATCACGGTCAAACTGCTCATGAATCTGAGCCTGCGGCAGAGAGAGATTCTCGCTGCCGGCGGCCTGCTCAATTACACGAAAAAATCGTGAAGGGGAACGGGGCGTGCGCGAAAAGTCACACGCCCCCCGCTTCACATCTTCAACGAACTTGAATAAAAGATCGCATGCGTGATCGAACGTTCAAGAGCGGATATATCGTCCCGGAAAGCGTTCAGTTTCGGGTCTATATTCAGATTCTTCTTTACCGAAGCAATCAGTCCCTTTATGACAAGAAGCTCGCTTTTGCTTGTAATCTGGTGATCGTCGATAATCTTCCTGATGTACGCAAACTCGTACTTTCTGAAATAAATTTTCGTAAAGAACTCTATGCCGTAAATGCTGAGCAGCCTGTTCAGCGGATATTTGCTCTTTTTGTCAGAGAACTCCTGATATTCCGAGGTGTCAATCGCCCGTTTCCACTGCGCACCCGACGCCATCGCCTCCTCAGCATTCTGAGCGGAGGGCGCCGGCACGAAGGAGGCATCCTCCCCTTTTTCTTCGCTGCGGTGCGCAGTTCTGGCGGTGATATTCAGCTCTTCAATATCCGAATGGTAGAGAAACCCCTTCTCACGGCCAAGTTCGCTCATGCGCTTCTCCTGCCAGGTGTGAGAATACTCTTTGTAATCTTTTTCGATCAGCTTTTCATATTCGCCCAGCATCATCGCCTTGTTCAGAATCTGACCGATCTCGCTGGTGTTCAGCGTCCGTATCTGCGGGAAAAGCTCTTTGATGATCGAGGTGGCTCCGCGTGCGCGATGATACTGTTTTTCGTAGAGAAGCATCAGCTGCGAGTCGAAGAAATTTTTAAGTGAACGGATATTCGACATATCGGTAACGACGTAACCGTCGATTTTATCGACATTGCGAGCCTCATCCTTTGCGACAATATCGATGTGAAGAATTTTGTGAGAGTCCAGAAGAAGCTGAATGCTCTGCTGAATGACATCCTTGGTGACACCCATCTGCGCGGAAAGCTGGCTCACAAGCTCATCGGAGTGTACAATTGACTGCGAGTTGAGCATGCCGTTTCGGGTCTCAATGGTGCGGAAGACCTGTTCAAGCATATCCTGTGTTATTACCATAGCCGCACCAGCTCTTCTTTCGAAAATAGTGATTCCAGATGACAGAATCATGTTAGTATACCGGGCTTATTTGTATAAAGTCAAGCGCTTCATGGGGCTGTGTTCCGGGCGAACACAATTTTCAAGACGACCTTAAGAAAGCAGCGGCCGTTTGTAGAGCGTGACGGGGCGGGGGGATCACAGGAGGGATCTCATGACTGAAGCTGATTTCCAGCGCAAAGCGGCCGGCACTGGAAATCAGAGAAGATGCAATTTTTACAGGACAACAGCCGCAGTCGCCGCGAAGGCAAAGCCGCCGGCAGGATAATAGGTGAAGGGGAAATCCAGATGAACCGCCCCGAGAGCGAAGCCTGTACCCACGGTTGTACGGAACTGAACAACTGCCGGAGCTGCCTTTGTGGTAGAGTCCCGCAGAGCAATTTCTTCAGTTTCGGTCTTTTCGATTGTGTTCGAATACGCGGCATCCCTGTAAGCTGAGATCTTTGAATCGGAGTCCACGCTTATTTCAGTACCGCCGAAGGCGATATCACAGCCGACACCCGCGAATATATTCAGGAACCATGCAAGTTTGACGGAAGAGAATATTTCAACAGGAACCGTAATGACCGTCGATTTGATGTTCAGCGTTGATGACTGGTCGAGCTTGTAGTACGCCAGTGTTGCGCCGGTCCCGCTCGAACTGGTGAATTCGTCATCTTTGGTATACGCGAAAGAGCTGGATGAGTAGACAAAGCCTGTTCCGATGACCACCGGTGCGAGCTGAACTGCCCCTGTACCGGCCTCGGGTGTAAAGAGCTTGTAGTCAATCCCCGCTCCGAACAGCATGGACTGGAGCTTCATTTTACTTATCTCAAGATTGTTGTAACCGAATTTGGCGTTGAAAAGAAGCCCTTTCACCGGCATTCCGGGGATAATGTCGGCGTTGAATCCGCCAGTAAAATAACCGTTTCCCACGACACCGGCTTTGGGGTCGGCATTCTCGGCACCGACATTCTGAAGTTCGTCAAATGATCCCAGCAGAGCGCCGCCGGCACCCGCGGATATGTAGAAGGTCTGCTGCTGTGATGCGGTGTAAATCCGTGCTATTCCCAATGAATAAGCGCTTGCATTTGCAAAGCTGGATGCGACATTCTTCTGGTCGCCGAGCTTTTTGATAAGTTCGTTGCTGTTCGCGTCGATTATGATGTCGTCGATTGCGGATTGCGTCTCTGCCTGCGGTATTCCCTGAAAAACAGGATACTTTTCGATTTCCACTGTTCCGCCGAAGAGCGGCAGCGATAACGAAATAAGAAATGCAAAGAGCGCGATGATGTGTTTTTTCATGGATACCTTCCTCGAAAAAAATTTTGATTGGGGAATTCTTTGAAAATCACTCTTCACGACCCGTAAGAGGGCACTGCGAAGCAACACCATGCGGGATTACCGGTGAAGATGATTCTTTGAATCCCCCCTAAAGATAATGATGGGGCTACGGCTGCCGCAGAACTACATAGACAAAAGCCGGCCTGGCCGAGTGTGTCACTTTATTCATGCAGCATAATTATTATATGCCGCAAAGCGTAATTGTGCAACTATTTTATGGTCATCTTTTAAAAACACTATTTTTACATTTTATAAATTGAAGTCCCCATTTGGGGGATTCAGGGGGCTACTTGCTTGTTATTCCCGACAAACCGGTAAGGGGCAGTCATTTTGAATTATTTCCGGGCATCTCTGATAACCGTTCCATTCGGCTCGGACTTGAAAAGAATCAAAACATGCATGTGAAATCCCGGGCGAAGTTGATTTTCCGGGGCTCACTTCTGTTTTTCCTCGCTTTTTTACTTCACTGCGAAAATCTCTTTGCGGCGGAAAGCGTGCAAAGCGGCGCCGGCAGCCGGATGTGGCATCTTCTGCTGCATTATAAGGCTGTCGCGGGGGGATACAGGAGCGAAATTGAGGATACGGGCTTTTTTCTCTCGGCCGACGGGCGCAGCGACCCCGTCGCCGAATACGAGGCGTCGAAGAGCCTCTTTCTAACGGCGAGGGATATCTCTGCGATAAACCGCTTTCCCCTCCGATACCGGTTTGTCTGTGAATCTGAAAACGTAAGCCCGGACGAGAGCCTGTTTTCTGAGCAGACTTTACGGATCGAGCATCTGGCAAAACAAGTTCGTACCGCTTATCTGGTTTTTGCCGCCGATTACAAGTCGAAGCCGGAGTCGATGTTCGGTCACACCTTTCTGCGTCTGGATACCGGTGAGGCGGATTACCTGTCGGTAAGTGTCGGCTATGCCGCCGACGCCGGTGATGCCGGCCCAGTCGAGTTTTTCGTCAAAGGGGTGGGGGGGGGATTCAAGGGCCGCTACGCCTTGCAGCCCTATTTCTATAAGATAAGGGATTACAATTACCGTGACGGCCGTGATTTGTGGGAGTACCGCCTCAATCTTGACTCCGCCGAGATCCGGCGGATTCTTGAGCACATATATGAGCTGGAAAACGGCGGCGAGAAATACTACTTTTTTTCAAGTAATTGTTCATATGCGCTTATGTATCTTCTCGACCTCGCCCGCCCGCAGTCGGGGATACTTGAGGCGGATCCCCCGTGGGTGATCCCTCTCGAGACCGTCAAAAATGCAGATAGGTGCGGGTTTATTGAATCATCTTCATACAGGCCCTCGTCGTCGGCCGTTGTCGAAGGATGGGCCTCGCGCCTGAGCCCGCGGCAGATCGACGCCGGTGTCAGAATAAGCGAAAATCCCGCCGGTGCAGCCGCGCTGGCAGACTCCGGTGAGTTCAGCGTCGAAGAGAGGTCACAGATCCTCGACTTCGCGATGGAGTACATGCTGTGCAGAGAGTATCCCCGCAGTGCAACGCCGCAGGAGCTGCGCGCGGTCGATGAGAGAGCCGTTGCGATAGCACGCGTGCGCAGCCGGGTCCCTGCGGTATCGCTGCCGGTGAAACCGGCAGGCGAGGATCCGCTGCTTTCGCATCGGTCACTGCGCGCTCAGCTGGGGGGCGGGTATGAGTACGGACGATCATATGCGCTTATCTCGGCGCGGATAGCCTATCATGATGCCGAAGATCCCCTCTTCGGATTCGCCCCCGCCAGCGAGCTGGTCGCTCCGTCAGCATCAATGAAAGTGTATGATCCGGCTGGTAAGCGCAAGCCCTCGCTCGAAGAGATCACGCTCGTCAGAATTGCGTCGGTGAACCGCATCAACCGGCTGCAGGCGCCCCTTTCATGGCGATTATCCACGGGGGTATGGCGTGATCCGCCTGTCGATGCGGGGCTTGGATTCGCGCTCTCCGGCGGTGCGGGGATAGCCTTCGGCAGCCGCGATTTTGTCATGTACTCCCTGCCGGGAGCCGCTTTAAAAATAGATGATGATCTGACTATTCCCCTGAGTTTCGACACCGGTTTTGTCTTCAGGATTAATAAGAGTGCCAGGATTTCTTTTGGTGTACTTCCCGCGTATTATCCACGCGAAAAAGTGTTCATTTGTCCGGCAACAGGCGGCTTTCTCATCCCCTTCGGCTCTTCATTTGCCCTTTCCGCTGATGTTTCAAGGGAGATGGTGCGCGAAGAGTCCTCTTTGTCGGTTAAGCTCAGTACATATTTCTGATTCTTATAATGGTTTTAAAAAGAATAAAATTAGTCTTTACAGCAAATAGACCGGATGCGATGTAATGGGGCGGGGGTGCGGACAGGCTGTGTGAGTTCGTGTAAAGCCGATATATCGGTGTCCCCTTATTCAGATACGGGTTGGACGTACAATGATTGAGATCGAAGGCGTATACCAGAAAATTGTAAAAAACAACAATCGCCGGAAAATATATAATTGTATTCGCAAGAATAGAAAGATTACCAAGCTTGACCTCACGCGCGAGCTTGATTTGAGTATAACGACCATAACGAGCAATGTGCGGGCGCTGCAGGCTGAGGGATTTGTAAGCGAATCAGGGTTTGATGACAGCACCGGCGGGCGCAAGGCCCAGATAGTCGAATTTTCACCCGATGCGGCCTTTACTATCGGGGTTGAACTGAAAGAGAAACATGCCCGCATCGCGCTGCTGAATCTTGACCTCGCTGTCACAGATGAAGAGTATGTGCCTGCGCTGGATACCGGGAATCTCTGCGGCGAGTGCATACGTATCGCAAAAGCCTTCTGTGAGAAACATGCGGACAGGAGAATCCTCGGCATCGGTATCAGCCTTCCCGGTGTTGTGGATGTCGAGCGGTGGGTTCTGATCAACGCACCCAATATGGGGCTTTCACAGATAGATCTCTCTTCTCTTAAAAAGGCCTTTCCCTTTCCCGTATTTATCGAGAACGAGGCCAAGTGCGCCGCCTTCGCCGAGTTTGACGACAGCGAAATCGAAGATTCTCTCTGCTACATCTCCATCACCGAGGGGATCGGCGGGGCGCTGATCATAAAGAACAAACTCGTCAACGGCACCCACCATCGCGCTGGCGAGATCGGCCATCTCTCGATAGATCTTAAGGGGCGCCCCTGTCAGTGCGGGCGCATCGGCTGCTGGGAGCAGTACGCATCCGAGAGGGCGCTGCTGCAGGTGCTCAGAGAGAGGGGGATAGTCTTCGAGAGCCTTGAAGATGTCTTCGCCAGAAGCCGGAATGATTCGGCGGTGAGGGAGAGTATCATCGAGTATGCGGGGTATATTGCGGCGGGGGTCGGCAATCTTCTTCTGATCTTTGACCCCGGCGCGATTATCATCGGGGGGTCGATAGCCCGCTTCGGAGAGACGCTGCTTCCGCTGATCATCGACATAGTGGCCTCAGGGTCGCGCTTTTACAAGAAAAATGAGCTCCAGATATCCTTCTCGAATCTCGGGGGCGATGCCGGCCTTAAAGGCGCGGCGCTGTTTCCGCTGCGAAACATGTTCGCCTGAAAAAGGCTTCCCCCTTTTATTCCGCAACGATCAGCCGCACACCCGAATCTTCGAGTTTTCCGTATTTTTCCCGCAGCGGCGCAGCCAGCAGATTATCGGTAATTATCGTCATCCCCCTTAAGAGAGGCGAGACCAGAACGAGATTCTTCTTTTCGAATTTGCTGCTGTCGACGAGAACGTAGTGTTCCCGTCCCGCGTCAAAGATCGCCTGCAGAAGAGGGGCTTCCCACATCATGGGCGTTGACAGACCCCACTCTGAGTGAATCGAGCATGCCCCGGTAAAAATCTTGTCCACGTGAATGCGGCGCAGCTGCTCAAGAGTGTCGGTGCTGCAGGTGTTCTCCATTTTCTGATCGACTATCCCCCCTATCATGAAAAGTGACGCATCAAGGCGGGCGCGCATAACCAGGTTCGCGCTGCGCAGACAGTTGGTGTAGATCTTCAGATCGCGCCTGCCCGTCAGGTGATGAATCATATTCTGCACAGTCGAAGAGCTCTCAAAAAACAGCGAGTCGCCGTCGCTGATAAAGGCGGCGGCGGCCCGGCCGATGGCCTCCTTTTCGGGGGTTGCCTTGGCCACGCGCTGTTCCATCGTCTCGAAGTGGCCGCTCTGCTCGGGAAGCAGCGCCCCGCCGTAGGTGCGCTCGAGCTGATTCTGCGCTTCGAGTATCCGCAGGTCGCGGCGTATTGTGTCAACGGATACGCCGAAGATTTCGGTCAGTTCGGCGACTTCGATCCGCTTTTTTTCATGCAGCAGGTCCATGATTTGAGAGTGGCGCTCTTCGAGAAACATACCGGCTCCTTCATTTTTGTTCATTGTTATGCGCTTTTGTTAACAAAAATGTTTGACTTATTGCATTATAGTTCATTATTGTGCATTGTTTTTACAATCATTTTTTGTAATACACAGTAAACAAAGAGCAATATCGTAACGGGGGATGTAAATGATCAATAAAAACAGTACAGCTATTGCGGCGGGCTTCATAGTGATGGGGCTTTTGATAGGTTATCCGGGGGTGATGGTGCAGAAGGCCTCTGCGGCACTTTCGCTCGATGTAACGCAGAAGGCGACTCTTCTTGCTGTTCAGTTCTGGGGGTGTGCCGGGGGGATATTTGTCGGCATGCTGATATCAGAGATCATCGGAAAGAAGCGTTTTCTGCATATCGGTGCGCTGCTTATCGCCCTGGGCTTCGGTATCGGAATAGCCGCCAATTCGTATCTTCTTCTGCTCATCTCTTTTCTCATCGCCGGCGCGGGACTCGGTTTTTACGAATCGGGATTCAACGCCATGTGTCTTGACTATGTGACAATCGCGTATCCCGCGACGAAGGCGCAGAGCACGAGCCTGTTTCATTTCTTCTTCGGTCTGGGGGCGATTATCAGCCCGATTCTGATTGAAGCGATTACTATGGCCGTTCCCCTGTGGAACGGGGTCTTTATATTCTTTCTGCCGGTGCCGCTCATCTGCTCGATTCTTCTTTTCAGAACCGACAATTTCGCCGCGGCGCTGCCCGAGACCGCAAAGGCCGCGCTGAACCCAAGAACGTTTCTGACAGTCGCCCTGTTTCTTCTGGCATCGGCCCTCTACGTCGGCGCCGAGACGACGGTCTACGGATGGCTGCCCATTTACTGGGATTCACTCGAGAGTGCCTCCACTTCGATCCGGCCCGGGTTCGCGGTTTCGCTCTTCTGGATCACCTTTTCGCTGGGGCGGCTGGCGGGCGGTCCGGTGGTTTCAAAGCTCGGCGACGGCAGATACGTCATCACGGTGAGTGCCGCGGCGATTCTTCTTTCGATCGTGTGGGCGCTCTTCGGCATGAATCTCTTCGCTCTTCTTGTCTATATCGCGCTTGCGGGATTGCTTCTCGCATGTATTTTCCCGACGCTTCTTGTCTCGTTTGACAGGGCGCTTCCGGGTATGAGCGGTACGGTGAGCGGGCTTTTTCTCTTCTTCGGCACCTTGAGCGCCGCGATCTTTCCCTCGGTGTCGGGCGCGGTCTTTAAAAAAGGCGGTATGGCGCTTCTGCCGCTTTTCTGGTGCGGTGTGCTTGCGGTGTTTCTGGCCGTGTGCGGCGGCGCTTTTCTGAGCGCGAAACAGCGCAGGGGCGCATGATCCGTCGTAAGGGGGGAATACTGTAAAGGCCGGCACGCTGCATTCGCGGAAATTCTAAACGGCGTTCCCGCCGATCAGAATTTTAATTTGACTGACCCCAGAAGCGACGAGGAATAACCGCAGTGATCGGCGCCGAGTTCGCCGCGCTCGCCCCCGCCGAAGGCGTACTGATCGAGGGGAAACCTTCCCGTGAGCGAAACGGTCAGCCCCTGAAACGGCTCGTATTCCGTGAGCAGCGCCGGTACGAATGAGCCGTCCTCAGGTGCGCAGAGGATCGACCCGGTGACTCTTGTAAAATCGTCAAATGCGTAGAGTGCAGAAAAGTAGAGGTAGTGCTTTCTGTAGTAATCGGAGAAGCCCTCTAGCGGAACGCGCTGCTCCAATTTGAGCCTGTTCCAGCGCTCGCTTCCGTACAGATCCGAGATCTCTTCGTCACCGTCAAGACTTCCATCCCCGTTATAAAAATACTGTCCGAGCAGATACAGATCGCCCTTCAGCAGCGAGTAGTCCGCGCCGAAGGCGAACTGCAGTCCCTCTGTCGACGGCGATTTGGCGCTGTCGTAGGTATACAGAGAGTCGAGCGCGAATCCCGCGACTGCGTCAAATTTGAGTGAGGCGCCCAGGTAGTTGACCGCATCCGATGAGCCGCGCTCGACGGGGGTCTGAACTGCGTAGAGCGTCTGGGCGCTGAATTCGCTGCGGTGAAGCTCGCCCGATGCCCCTGCGAGCGGACGCGAATATCCGCCGTACTGCACGTAGGGGTCTGTGCGGTCAGCCCCGAAAAGCTGCAGCTTGGTCTGCTCGTCGGGATAGATCGCGGCGATG
>Ga0209800_10003042_pt1 | contig 13888 bp, 8 predicted proteins | sample Higcelweek8metaG_FD_187174 | JGI IMG/M metagenome (GOLD analysis project Ga0209800, IMG submission 187174) | Freshwater pond sediment microbial communities from the University of Edinburgh, under environmental carbon perturbations - High... | ecosystem: Environmental > Aquatic > Freshwater >...
CCTGCGGCGGCACGGCGGTCTGGGCCTCGTGCGAGGTGCAGGACCGGGTGGCGACCATCGACCTGCGCGTGGACTACCTGCGCCCGGTCCCGCCCGAGGACGTCATCGCCGAGGCCGAGGTCAAGCTCTTGGGAAACCGGGTGGGCAACGCCTCGGTGCGCATCTTTTCTGTCGGAAACCCCGAACTGACCCTGGCCGAGGGGCGCGGCGTCTACAACATTCGCAAGGCCTGACGCCGGAACCGCGGCCCCATCGCCTCCGCCGCCTGACCTCCCCCCCAATAAATACGCGCCCCCGGCCATGGACTGTCCCATGGCCGGGGGCGATATGATTGGTCGCGTAAGAGCGGTCTTCTTTTTCACTTCGGCATAATCCGCATCCACCATGTCGACGTCGCCGTCGGGCTGGCCGCCGCCGGGACCTGCTTTGAGGAACAGAAAAACCGCTTCCTCAAGGCGTGACAGGTATTTTCTTATACGTATGTGACGGAAACCGGGGGGAGGCCGGATCGGGCTGCGGGATTATGGCCAGACAGGATTCTTCTATGCAAACAATATATTTGACATGCGTAACGAAGCCTGCATAATAATACGCAAAACTATATACAGGCGGATATCACCATGAAAACGGTATTTCGAAGCCTCATTTGCCTTCTTGGCGTCCTTATCCTGTATGCCCTGCCGGGCCTTGCGGGACAAACACCGGATGGCGTTGCGGCGTCGACATCCAATAGCGATGCGCCCCCCAATGCCGACAAACAATCCCAAGGGGAACAAAAACCGGCATCTAATGGCGCCCCAGCTCCCAGCATCGATCAAACCATCAAGGTCGCTCCACAGCCACCCCAAGGGGAAAAAACACCTAAACCGATTGAGGTTCAGGTGATTTGCCGCGACCTGATCTCCATCATCGATAGACGACAACCGCCATCGGATATTTCTGAATTCATTATCAACGGAAAAACAACATCTAATATATGTAAGAGATCATCCCATGACAAAAAACAAACATTCTACAATGTTATGCTGCATGAAAAGGATATGAAAACATGCCAGATAGTCTTAAAATCAAATGGGGATATCATACATGAAGAACGCATGGAGATTGACGAAAAACTCGATAAATGTTTTTTGGCCAGACCCAATATAATAAATGTCTCGCCGGTTCGGATTCTCGAAGGTGGAAAATTAATCGTAACAGGGAAGGATCTTGGAGAAAAAAATACGGATTTGACGCTCTACTTGCGCAACGAGACACCAATTGTCTCCGAATCGCTCACTCCACCTGAAAAAGACAAACCGCAAACAGCCCAGTTCCTCATACCCAGCCGCGTGAAAGCTCCGCCTCTCTACGACAACAAAAAAATCTGGACAAGCGAGGCCTGGTTCGCCGTGCAGAGAATTAACAACGACAGATGTTCCGAGCTCTCGAACTGGAATTATATCGGACTAGTGCAAAGCGATGCCAAATTTTGGCTTTTTCTTATGTGCCTTGCCATAACAGGCGTTATTTTTTTTATTATCTTCGCCCTTGTGCGCAAATGTTTCGAGTCATCCTGTTCCATCGGGAATGCATGCTATTTCATGCTCTTCGACAAACAGACTAACACCTTCAGCCTTTCAAAGCTCCAGGCACTTGGATGGACCATTGTTGTCCTCTGGAGCTATCTATTTTTTGCTCTTGGAAGGATCGTATTAGCCGGAGATTTCTCCATACCTGACCTCAACTCAAGTGTTCTTGAGCTTTTGGGAATAAGCTATACGGGACTTCTGACTGCCAGAGGAGTAGGAAAGTCCTTTCCAAAAAACGACCTTGCATCCACGCAACCCAAGCTGTGCGACCTGTTCTCGGAAAATAATGAGATCAGCCTCCCCAGGTTGCAACTATTCGCCTTCACACTGGTTGGTTTCGTCCTCTATCTTGCAGCCTCCCTCAATCCCGATTTCTTCAATACCGGTCTTCCAAAAATTCCAGAAACCCTCAACGCCCTGTTTCTGGTCAGCCAGGGCGGCTACATCGGCGGGAAGCTGACCGGCGCCTCCGCCGTCAATCACATCCTGCCCAGGCGGATCACCGCCCCCTTTCTGTCGCCCATCACCATCTACGGCAGAAACTTTGCCGACAAGACGACGATCCTCGTGCAAGGGTTGCAGGAATCCTTCTCTGCGATATTCATGAATCAAAATGCCGTGCAATTCTCCCTTACAAACAAAACTCTCGATGTCGGTTTGAAACAGCTGGTGATCATCCCGCCGACCGGGAGCAGCTACGCCCTCGAAAACGCCCTGGAGATCATCGCCCCGAAAATCCGCAAAACCTCGCTCACTGACCCGACCGGCCACCTCGCCCTGGAAGTGGATTTCACTGGAATCGTGCTAATCGGCGAACCGCTGTCCGCGCATCTGCTTCCTCCGCCGCCCTCTCCCACCCCGCCCGGCGGCTCGCCGCCGTCCGCCGTCCCTCAGGGCGACACCACGCTGTCCATCACCCATGTGGCCGGGAACCGCTACCGGGTGACCCGGCCGGAAGGCCTGATTACCGGCGACACCATCCGCATCGCCGCCCAGGACGGCTCGTTCGCCTTCGATACCACGGTAAACGCCACGGCCACGCCCGACTTCGAGCCCGTGAAGCTGCTCTGATCCGGACCTCCGGGAAAGGCCCAAGACAATAAAAACGCCCCCGGCCATGGGCTATCCCATGGCCGGGGGCGATATGCTTGGTCGCGTAAGAGCGGTCTACTTCTTCACTTCGGTATAATCCGCATCCACCACGTCGTCGTCGCCGCCGGGCTGGCCGCCGCCGGGACCGCCCGCGCCGGGGCCGCCGGGACCGCCCGCCGCGCCGCCCGCGTCGGCCTTTTGCTGGTAGAGCTGCTCGGCCAGCTTGTGCGCGGTCTGGGACAGCTCGTCAGAGGACCGCTTGATGGCGTCGGCGTCGTCGGTCTTGAGCACGTCCTTTAAGTGGTTGACCTTGGCCTCGATCTCGCCGCGCAAGACCGGATCGATCTTATCCCCCAGGTCGGCCACGGATTTTTCCGTGGTGTAGATGAGCGTATCGGCCTGGTTTTTGACCTCGATGAGCTTTTGCTTCTTCTTGTCGTCCTCGGCGTGGGCCTCGGCGTCCTTGACCAGCCGCTGGATCTCCGCCTCGGACAGGCCCGAGGACGCGGTGATGCGGATGGACTGCTCCTTGCCGGTGCCCAGGTCCTTGGCCGAGACATTGACGATGCCGTTGGCGTCGATGTCGAACGCCACCTCGACCTGCGGCACGCCGCGCGATGCGGCCGGGATGCCGGTCAGCTCGAAGCGCCCCAGCGTCATGTTGTCGTTGGCCATGGGCCGCTCGCCCTGGAGCACATGAATGGACACCGAGGGCTGGTTGTCCGCCGCCGTGGTGAAGACCTGGCTTTTGCGGGTGGGGATGGTGGTGTTGCGCTCAATGAGCTTGGTGAACACCCCGCCCAGCGTCTCGATGCCAAGCGACAGCGGCGTGACGTCGAGGAGCAGCACGTCTTTCACGTCGCCCGCCAGGATGCCGCCCTGGATGGCGGCGCCCATGGCCACCACCTCGTCGGGGTTCACCGACCGGTTGGGCTCCTTGCCGAAAAACTCCTGCACGGACTTTTGCACCAAGGGCATGCGGGTCATGCCGCCCACCAGCACCACCTCGTCGATCTCCGTGGTCTTAAGCCCCGCGTCGGCCAGGGCCTTGCGGCAGGGCTCGACAGTGCGCTGCACCAGATCGTGGACCAGCGACTCCAGCTTGCCCCGGCTAAGCTTGATCATCATGTGCTTGGGGCCCGAGGCGTCGGCCGTGATGAACGGCAGGTTGACCTCGGTCTCCATGGACGTGGACAACTCTTTCTTGGCCTTTTCAGCGGCCTCTTTCAGGCGCTGCAGGGCCATGCGGTCGGCCGACAGGTCGATGCCGCTTTCCTTGCGGAATTCGTCCACCAGGAAGGTGATGACCCGGTGGTCGAAATCCTCGCCGCCAAGGAAGGTGTCGCCGTTGGTGGCCCGGACCTCGACCACGTTATCGCCGACTTCGAGGATGGAGATGTCGAAGGTGCCGCCGCCCAGATCGAACACCGCGATCTTCTCGTTGGCCTTGCGGTCGAAGCCGTAGGCCAAAGACGCCGCCGTGGGCTCGTTGATGATGCGCTTGACCTCAAGCCCGGCGATGCGTCCGGCGTCCTTGGTGGCCTGGCGCTGGGAGTCGTTGAAATAGGCTGGCACGGTGATGACCGCCTCGGTGACGGTCTCGCCCAGATAGGTCTCGGCGTCCTTTTTGAGCTTCTGCAGGATCATGGCCGATATTTCGGCGGGCGAATATTTCTTGCCTTCGATCTCCACGCTGGCGTCGCCGTTTTGCCCTTCCACAATGCGGTAGGGGCAGTGCTCAAGCCATTTCTGCACCTCCGGGGCGTCGAAACGGCGTCCCATGAGGCGCTTGATGGCGAAAACGGTCCGCTCCGGGTTGGTGATGGACTGCCGCTTGGCTATCTCGCCAACCAGACGCTCCTTGGTGAAAGCCACCACCGACGGGGTGGTGCGGCCGCCTTCAGGGTTGGATATGCACTTCGGATCCTTTCCCTCCATGACGTACACACACGAGTTGGTCGTCCCGAGGTCGATCCCGATGATTTTGCCCATACTGTCCTCCCTCTTTCTTCTTTCCGCCAGACGCGGCCTCGTTCCCGCCACGTCCGAACAATTGTGAATTATAAGTCCGCGTGGCCCGCAGTAAAGGGGCCAAGGCGCGATTTATCCCTGCCGCACCATGACCTTCGCCGGGCGCAGAAGCCGCCCGCGCAGGCGATATCCTCTTTGCAGCACCTTGCTGATGTGATTTGGCGCCACATCCGGGGTCTCTTCCACGCCCACGGCCTCGTGGTGTTCGGGGTTGAACTCCTCGCCCGCAGCGCCGAATTCCTCCACGCCGTGCCGGGCCAGGATGTCCACGAAGACCTTGCGGGTCATCTCCACGCCCATGACCACATCCTTGCACGCCGGATTTCCCCGGCTGTGCATGATCGCCAGATCCAGGTTGTCCAGGACCGGCAAAAGCTCGGAGACGATGCTCTCCGTGGCGTACTTGAAGTATTCTTCCTTTTCCTTGACCAGCCGCTTCTTCAGGTTCTCGGACTCGGCCAGGATGTACAGCCGCCGCTCGCTTTCGGCCGCCAGTTCCTCGCGGCAGCGGGCCAGGTCCATGGCCGGATCAGGGGTCGCGGCCTGCTCCGCGCCGTCGGCCGGGGCCGCGTCCTTGCGGTTTTTGTCCTCGGTGTGCTCCATTCCTGGAAAACTCCTTCACAGTGATTTCTACGTACATGAGGCCCGAAACTCCGAAAAAGCGAAGTCGCGGGCCGAAAAAGCCGCTCCCGGGACGGGTCCCGGAAACACAGGCGGTCAGAACCGCCGATCAAGCATCCTGGTCAGGGCCCGGGCCGTAAAATTGAGGACCGGGGCCAGCCGTGCGTAGTCCATGCGCACGGGACCGATGACTCCAAGCGCCCCCAGGGGATGGTCGCTTGGGCCGTAGGGGGTGGAGATGGACGCGAATTCCCGGAAGGATTCGAGTTCCGACTCCTCGCCCAAGATAAACACGGTTTTGAATTCGTCCATGCTTTTGTCCAAAAGCTCCAAAAGCTTGGTGCGATTTTCCAACACCCGCAACAGCTCGGCCATGCGCCCCACGTCGGAAAATTCCGGCTGGTTGACGATATTGGCCGTGCCGTCCACGAAAAGCTCCCGGGCGACCTCCGGGGCGAAGGCCTCGGCGGCCATGCCAAGCGCCCGGCGGTACAACTCCCCGAACTGGGTCTCGGCCTTGCGCAGCTCGGCCAAGAGCTTGGCCCGCACCTCGGACACGGTCATCTCGCCGAAAAGATGGTTGAGATAGTTGGCCGAGGTGGTCAGGTCGTCGGCGGTGATGTCCGGGCTGGTCTCAAGGAGCCTGTCAAGGACCATGCCGCCCTGCAGGATGAGGACGGCCATGATCAGCCCGGGGTTGATCAGGGTGAATTCGATGCGCTTCCAGCGGGCGTCGGCGTGGCGGGGGGCGATGACCAGACTCACCTGGAGGGAATGGCCGGACAGGATGCGCGAGGCCTGGCGCAGGATGTCGCCGAGTTCCGGACCGGCGGCCCCCAAAAGCCCGGTGATCCGGCTTTTCTGGGACTCGGCCAGGGGCCGAAGCCGCATGACCTCGTTGATGTAGAGCCGAAAGGCCTGGGCCGACGGAATGCGCCCGGCCGAGGCGTGGGGCTGCTCCAGGTAGCCCTGCTCCGTGAGGTCGGACATGATGTTGCGGATGGAGGCCGGGGACAGGTTCAGGCCGCATGTTTTGGCCACGGTGCGCGAGCCCACGGGCGCGGCGTCGGCGATGTAGGATTCGACGATGGTGGTCAAAACCTGTCGTTCGCGTTCAAGAAGCGGCATGGCGTCCCCTGTCTGGCACTCTTGTGGCGAGAGTGCCAGACGGGTAACAACGGCATGGCCGCCTGTCAAGGCCAAGGCTCGTAAAATCGGCGCTTACATGCTGGAATAACAGATATTTATAATCAACCAGACACCACGCCCAACCCCTGGCCCGCCGGGTGGCGGATCGCATCCTGGCCATGGAACACGGACGGTTGCGCCCCATATCCGGGGCTTACGATTGGACACCACGCCCCGGCATGCGCTACTAACGGGTATGGGCATCTTCACGGGCCGCGTTCGGCCCGACGCCGCCCACACCCCAAGGAACCCGCCATGCCCGACGCCGCCGCCCGTCCCATCCTGATCCGCCCTTTGGCCATCGCCCTGCTCCTGGTCATCCTGCGCCTTTTCCCGGCCGCCGCGCCGCAGGCCCAGGCCGCCCCGGCGGCGGCCTCCCAAACGGCTCACCAGACGGTTCGCCACGTGGCGGCGGCGCCGGAGACGGGCGCGCCCGAATCCCTGGCCGTATGGAAGGACTGGGTCCTGCGCGAAGACCCGGAGGCGGCCTGCCCAAGCGTGGGCAACGATCCGGCCACGAGGCAGTGCGCCTTTCCCACCCGTCTGACCCTTAGCCTGGACGAGTCCGGCGCAAGCTTCGCCCTAACCGTGACGGTCTTTGCCGAGACCGCCGTGACCCTGCCCCACACACCCCGGTCCTGGCCCGATGACGTCAAGGACGGCGCCCTCCCCCTGCCGGTGACGGCCTCCGGCGACGCCCCCGGACCATCGCCAACGGGTAGACCTGCTGCGCCTGCCGCCCCTGCCGCGCTGTCCGCCCCTGCCGGGGCGCCCCGGGCCACCCTCGCCCCGGGGGAGCACCGGATCACCGGCCGCCTGCGCTTTCCCGGACTGCCCGGGGCCTTTACGGTGGACGTGGCCACAGGGCTTGTGGAGATGACCCGGGGCGGAGCGGCCGTGCCGTTCGATCTGTCCGGCGACGGCCAGTTGCGCCCACGCGTGGCCCGGGCCGAGAAAAAAGACGGCGACGCCCTGTCGGTCACGGTCATGCGGCTGGTGCGCGACGGCTCACCCCTGACCATCACCACCCTGGCCAGGCTGGACGTGACCGGCATGGCCCGCCGCCTGACACTGGACAGGCTCTTGCCCGAAGGCGGCCTGCCCCTGGCGGTCAAAAGCCCGCTCCCCGTGACTTTTGGGCCGGACGGGACCGTGTTCGTCCAGGCCGGGCCGGGACACTTCGAGGTTGAGGTGACCTCACGCCTGCCCGGCCGGGTCACGTCCATCGGACCGGCCGTGTGCCCCTTCGGGCCCGAGACCTGGGCCTTCGCCCCGGCCCCGGATCTGCGCGAGGTGGAGATCACCGGGGGCATGGCCGTGGACCCGCGCAGCACCGACCTGCCCGGGACATGGAAGGGCTTTTCCGCCTTCGCCGTCCCTGCCGGGACCGTGCTGGCCCTGACCGAAACCCACCGGGGCGAACCGCCCGCCGGTCCCGACGCCATACATCTCTCGCGCGTCCTGTGGTTGGATTTCGCGGGCCGGGGGGCCACCGTGCGCGACCGGCTCACGGGCGAGATGCGACGCCAGGACACCCTGACCATGCCGCCTCCGGCCGATCTTGGCCGGGTGACGCTTTCCGGTCGCGACGCGCCCGTGGTCCTGCTGCGCCCCGAGGCAGGCCCGGAAAACGCCCCGCCGGTCCCGGGCGTGGTGTTGCCGGGTTCGCGTCTGGACGTGACAGCCGAGTCCCGGCTTGCGGATTTTTCCGGCGCGTTTGCGGCCGTGGGGTTTGACGCGGACGTGGCCTCCCTGGCCGCCGAGCTGCGCCTGCCGCCGGGTTGGACGGTCCTTTTCGGTCACGGCCCGGACGATATCTCGCCCACCTTCGTCGGCCGCTTCACCCTGCTCGACCTGTTTTTGATCCTTCTGGCCGGGCTGGCTGCGGCCAAGCTTGGCGGCGTGTGGGCCGGGGCGTGCGTCCTGGCCTTCGCCGCCCTGGCCATGCACGAACCAGAGACCCCGGGAGGGACCTGGATCTTTCTGCTCGCCGCCCTGGCCCTGGCCCGGCTGGCCCGGGCCGAGGGCGTGGCCGCGCGGGTCCCCTGGTTCGCGCGCCTGACCCGTCTGGTACGGCTTTTGGCCTGGCTGGCCATGCTGGCCGCTGCGGCGGTCTTTGTCCCGACCCAGTTGCGCCACGGCATGTACCCGCAGCTGTCCCGCCCGGATCAGGCCTTCGCGCCCATCGCCGATACGGCTCCGGCCATGCTCGCGGGTGCGGCCCGAAACAAGGCCGTCTCGCAGGAGACCGCCGCGCCCCAGGCCACGGAGAACATGGATGCGGCGGAATTGGCCGCGCCGCCGCCCCCGCCGTCTCCCCAGGCCGCCCCCAAGGCCGCCCCCAAGGCCGCCCGGTCCGGGAAGCCTGCCCCGGCCACGCCCCCTGCCGCCTCCCTGGCCGCCAAACCTGCCCCGGGAGCTGGCGGCGCATCCCTGGACTATGATCCCGAGGCCCTGATCCAGACCGGCCCGGGGATTCCGGACTGGTCCTTCAATACCGTGCGCCTGTCCTTTGACGGCCCCGTGTCCCGGACCCAGACCGTGCGCCTGTGGCTGATTCCGCCATGGGCCAACCTGCTTGCGGCCTTCGTCCGCTGCGGCCTGCTCCTTGGCGCCCTGTTTCTTTTGGCCCGGCGCGACCGGGCCATGACGCCGCCGATTGCGGCCGCAGGCCCGGCCGCCTCTGCGGCTCCGGTCGCCGCAGCCCTTTTCCTGGCCCTTCTCGCCGCAGGCGCCGCCGCACCGGCTGTCGCCTCGGATTTCCCTCCCCAGGAGCTTTTGGACGAATACCGGTCCCGGCTCACCGAACCCGCCGCCTGCTTCCCCGGCTGCCTGGGCAGCCCCCTGGCCGATGTGACCATCAGGGACGAACGGCTGACCATCATGCTCCGGGTTGACGCCGCCGCCCGGACCACGGCCCCCCTGCCCCGGGTGTCCGGGGGGGGATTTTATCCGGACGCCGTGAGCATCGACGACGTCCCGGCCAGGGAACTGGCCCGGCGCGGCGACGAAACGCATCTGCTTCTGCCGCCCGGGACGCACCGGGTGGTGATATCCGGGGCGCTGCCCGCGGCCGACTCGTTTTCCGTGGAATGGCCCCTGGCCCCCCGCCGCCTGACCGTGACCGCCCCGGGCTATCAGGTGCGGGGCCTTGGCGCGGACGGGGTTCCCGAACGGGCCGTGCGGCTGGACCGGGAAAAGGCGGACGCCGCTTCGGGCCAGCCCGCCGGACCGGACCCGGGCGCCGCCGCCCGCATTCCGGCCTTCGCCCAGGTCACCCGGACCATCACCCTGGGACTGGAATGGACCGTCGTCACCGAGGTCGTGCGCCAAAGCCCCCTTGGCGAGGCGGTGGTCATGGAGATCGCCCTTGCGCCTGGCGAGTCCGTGCTGGACGACACGGTCAAGACGGAAGGCGGCAAGGCCCTTGTCACCCTAGAACCGGACCGGCAGCGCCTGTCCTGGCGCTCCAGGCTGGCCATCACGCCCGGGCTGACCCTGACCGCCCCGGAAAACGCCCCCTATGCCGAGACCTGGGTCCTGGCCGTCTCGCCCATCTGGGAGGCGACGGCCTCAGGGACCCCTCCCTCGCGGACCTTCGGGCCTTCCGGAGAGCGGCGTCCGGTCTTTCGGCCCTGGCCCGGCGAGAGCCTGACCCTGGCGGTGGCCCGTCCCGGTCCGGCCCCGGGCGAGACCCTGACCATCGACTCGGCCCGGCTGCACACCACCCAGGGCGACCGACTGGCCGAATCGTCCCTGGCGCTTCGCCTGCGCGCGGCCCGGGGACTGCGCCACGCCCTGGCCATTCCGGCCGACGCGGCCCAGATCAAGCTGACGGTGGACGGCCGGGAGACGGCCTACGGCAGCGACCCCGGCGCCCCCGCCGCACCGGGGCGGCTGGAGTTTCCGCTCAAGCCCGGAAGCCACGAGGTGCTCGTGACCTGGCGGCAGGACACGCCCCTTGGCGTCTTCGCCGCAAGCCCGGCCGTGGATCTTTTGCACGGCGCGGTCAATGTCCAGGTGGAGATGGAGCTCCCCCGGGACCGCTGGACGCTTTTCGTCCATGGCGACACGCCGCTTTCCCCGGTGGTGGGATTTTGGAGCCATTTGGCCTTTTTCCTGGCGGCGGCCCTGATCCTGGGGAGCTTTCCGGCCACGCCCCTTTCCCGGCGGCAGTGGTTCCTGCTGGCCCTGGGGTTGTCCCAGATATCCTCGCCCGAGGCCATGCTGGCGGCGGCCTGGCTGTTCGCCCTGGGCCTGCGCCAAAGCTACGCCCCAAAGGACGGATGGTTCGCCTTCAACGCCATGCAGGTCGGTCTGGCGGCCCTGACGGCCATCGGCCTGTACTGCCTGTACACGGCCATCGAGCGCGGGCTTTTGGGCGACCCGCTCATGCAGGTGGCCGGAAACGGCTCCACGGCGAGGCTTTTGCGCATGACCTTCGACCGCGTCGCCGGGGCGGTCCCCCAGGCCACGGTCATAAGCGCCCCGATCATCGTCTACCGGCTGGCCATGCTGGCCTGGTCCCTGTGGATGGCCCTGGCGCTTCTGTCCTGGCTGCAATGGGGCGTGGCCCGATTCACCGAAGGGGGGGGCTGGAGGCGGGCCGTGGTCCGGCTGCCACGGTTTTCGCGCCGTCCCCTCCCGGGCGAGGACACGACGCCGCCCGCGCCCGGGGCTGGCCAGCCGTAGCCGCCCGACATGCAATAACCGCCGTCCGGAGGGCGCCGACGCTTCATGCCGACTATCGACACCGTTCTTCTCGACCGCGACGGGGCCATCATCGCCGACGAGCACTACCTGTCCGATCCCGGCCGGGTGCGGCTTTTGCCCGGCGCCGGCCGCGCCCTGAGCCGGATGGCCGCCGCCGGGATACGGCTGTTCGTGGTCTCCAACCAGTCGGGCATCGGCCGGGGCATGTTCGGCGAAGGCGACCTCCTGGCCGTGCATGAACGGTTGGAGGCGCTTTTATCCGACCACGGCGTATGCCTGTCCGGCGCCGCCTACTGCCCCCACCATCCGGACGACGGTTGCGCCTGCCGCAAACCGGGCATCGGCCACTGGGAGTCGCTGCGCGACAGCCACGGCCTCGATGCGGCCCGCACGGCGGTCATCGGCGACAAGGCGAGCGATGTCGCCTTCGGGAAAAATCTGGGCGCGGCGCTGACGATCCTGGTGCTGACGGGCCATGGTCAGACCGAGGCGGCGCGCCTGCACCTGCCGCCCCTTGACGGCCCCTTCCTGGATCTGTCCGGCGCTACGGCCGAAACGTCCTGGCCGGATGTCCTGGCCAGGGATCTGTCCGCCGCCGTGGACCGGATGCTAACCGGGCCGCAACGCGCCGAGGCGCCGCCGCGTGACGCCAGGCAGTCCGAAATCGCCCTGGGGGAGAAAACCTGATGGCGCCGTCAGCGCGCTTTTGGGATATCTTCTTCGAGGTCTACGAGGCCCTGCCCCGGCAGGGACCGGGCAACCGGGCCAGCGCCGCCAGGGCGCTTGGCATGTGCCCGGGGCTTCCCGCCGCGCCGCGCATCCTTGATCTGGGCTGCGGCGTGGGGGGCCAGACCCTGCATCTGGCGGATCTCACCCGGGGCCGCATCGTGGCCGTGGACAACCACGCCCCGTTCATCGAACGCCTGCAGGAAAGCGTGGCCGCGCGCGGCCTGGAAGATCGCATCCGCCCCCTATGCGCCGACATGGCGGATACGGGACTCCCGGCGGGATCATTCGATCTGGTCTGGTCCGAGGGCGCGCTCTACAACCTTGGCCTGGACACGGCCTTGCCCCTGTGCCGCAGGCTGTTGCGCCCCGGCGGCCATCTGGTCTTCACCGACGCGGTCTGGCGCAAAAGCGATGTCCCGGACGAGGTCCGGCGCGGATTCGAGCTGGATTATCCGGGCATGGGCGTTACGCCTGACGTCCTGGCGGCCCTCGCCCGACATGACCTTGAGGTGCTTGGACACTTCACGCTTCCTGACGCGGCGTGGTGGGAGGATTTCTATACGCCCATGGCGGCCCGGGTGAACGAACTTCGCCGCGTGTACGCCGTCAATCCCGAGGCGCTGTCCGTTCTTGACGCCATCGGCCGCGAGCCTGAACTGCATGCAGCCCACGGTGACTGCTATGCCTATGAGTTTTTCGTGACGAAGCGGTAGGGGCGACGCCGCCCCCCGGACATCAGGCGTCTGCGGTGCACGCACAGGTCAGGCGCTGGCGTTCCCGGGCATGCCGCGCCGTCTCCGTCCATGATCGGCTATTGCCGTAACCCAACGGCGGCAACACGCGGACGAGAGTCGGCACGTCAGGTCCGCATGGTCTTTTTGGCGGCGTGCTCCAAGGCTTCAGCAGCAAAAGCGTTCAGGCTTTTTCCGGAAATCTTGGCGGCCGCGTCCGTGAGCCGGTGGATGTCCGGCGAAACCCGGACCATGAAGCGTCCGGAATAGGGTTTTTCAGGCGATTTGCCGATCTCGGCGCAGGTCGCCAGATAGTCATCCACCGCCTCCTGGAATGCCTGGCGCAGTTCGTCCACAGAGCGACCGGTGAAATGGATGACGTCGCGAATGCCAGCGATTTCCCCGTGAAAGGCGTCGTCGTCAGGCTCGAAATCGAAAGCCCCGACATATCCCTTGTATTGAAAAGCATTCATTCGTCACTCCCCCAATTCATCAAGAAACCGCCGCACTGACTTCACCGCTCCCTTGTCCAGAACTGACCGGGGATGCGGCCTGTGAAGCCGTAGAATCCTTCCGTCCGGCGCGACAAAGCGAACCCTGGAACCGTCCCCTTCCAGTTTTCGGCAACCGATGCCCTGCAAAAGCGCCTCGACATCCCCCCAGGCAATGTTCGCACGTTCCGGCCGGGTCCGGATAGCCATGAGCGTTTTCAATTGCCTGCTGTTCACAACTAAATGATATCACAAATTGGTGCGTAGTCAAGATACCGACAGACGAGTGCATGTTAACTGTTGCTGCATATTTTAAAGTATTTTAAATATTCGTTGACACGGCACGAATGGCATTTTAGAGGCATTGTAATCAATTTCAGATAAAGGAGAAATTATGGCAAGAAAACCACTTGGTACAATCGCTCACACCGGCGAAAACTGCCCCGAAAGCGGTGTCTGGGAATCACAGGATCGACCGTCAACGACCGCCCCTATCTCAGTAGGGAACAAAATGCCGCCCCACAATGGAAAGGCGGTAGCCTGGAAATTGATTCAATACGCCTAGTCGACCCCGGGGCGGCAGCCCCGGTCATATCCAGTGCGCCCGCCTTTTCGGGCGTCAAACGCCAAAAAGCCCGGTTGATTTCTCAACCGGGCTTTTTGGTTTCAAGAATAAGCCCTGGCGGCGACCTACTTTCCCACGCATAAGTACGCAGTATCA
>Ga0209800_10003044_pt1 | contig 13883 bp, 8 predicted proteins | sample Higcelweek8metaG_FD_187174 | JGI IMG/M metagenome (GOLD analysis project Ga0209800, IMG submission 187174) | Freshwater pond sediment microbial communities from the University of Edinburgh, under environmental carbon perturbations - High... | ecosystem: Environmental > Aquatic > Freshwater >...
CCATTGTTATGGAAGTTCAGTAATTCAATGGCAATCAAGGACGACCTTGCTGTGATGGACTTCATTGCAGGCAACAACTGGGAACGTCCTCTCTATTATTCGGTTACGGTTCCCGCATCTACGTACATTGGCCTGGAGGAGTTCTATATCCTCGAGGGGATGGCATACAGGGTCAGTCCTGTCAGAATTGATCCGCCCGCACCGGGTGAGACAGGGATGGTTGACACCCGCGAGATGTATGAAAACATGATGAACAGCTTCCGCTGGGGCAATGCCGAAAAGGAGGGTGTCTACCTGGATGAAAACAACCGCCGCATGATTGATGTCTTCAGGCGTCAGTTCGCCAAGCTGGCCAAGGCGCTGGTGGCTGAGGGCGACACCATAAAGGCGATTGCTGCAGTTGAAAAGGGTCTTGCCATTGTCCCGCCTGAGAAGATGCCATATGACTATTTCAGCATTGACCTGGGCGAAGCTCTTGCAATGACCGGAAAAAAGGAGGAGGCCGAGAAGCTCCTCACCGAGATAGTTGACAACTCACTGGCTTCATTGAGTTTCATCGCTGCACTGCCTGATGAGAAGTCGTATGGACTCGATTTCAATGCTTCGGTATCACTGCAGGCGCTGCTTGACATATACAGGATGGCTTCGAGGTTCGGCATGACGGAGCTCTCCGCCACAGCCTCAGCTGAACTTAACCGGTATTACGGTGAGGTGCCGGTGAGATGATGAGGAACTTCCGGAGGCCGTTTCCCGCCGCAATCATCTATCCTGATGCAGTCTATTCAATCAGGAGTGGAGACAGGAAGATATATCCTGATGCAGTCTATTCAATCAGGAGTGGAGACAGGAAGCTCTACCTTACTTTCGACGACGGTCCGGATCCGGAGTCTACTCCCCTGATTCTGGATATTCTTAAGGCTCATGATGTCACTGCTACTTTCTTCTGCACCGGAAGCAGGGTGCTTGCTTCGCCCGGCCTTTTTGCAAGGATAGCAGCCGGCGGTCATACAACAGGAAATCACGGATTCAGCCATCTGAACGGGCTCAGTACGCCGGTAAGGACGTACTGCGCTGATGTCCTTCGCGGCAGGGATATTACCTGCAGCAACCTCTTCAGGCCACCATACGGCAGGCTCCGTGTCAGACAGTACAGGATACTCGAGAGGAGTATGCAGATAGTGTTCTGGGATATAATGCCTTACGACTTCGACCAGGGTCTGACTGCGGAGGAATCATATGAGATTCTTATGAAGCGGATCAGGCCCGGTTCGGTAATTGTACTGCATGACAAGCCGACGAGCAGCGCCCTGCAATACCTCGGCCGGTTCCTTGAAAAAGCTCTTGCCACGGGATGGTCGTTCGGCCCGGTTGATGATTATTCACGGCGGAGCTGAGTATTTTAATCCTAAATACTATTTTTGAAAAGGGAAAGAAACCTGTAACATGAATATCCTGATTCTCGGTTCCGGAGGACGCGAACATGCAATCACCTGGAAGCTGGCAAAGAGCGCCAGGCAACTGAGCCTCTTTGTTGCACCCGGCAATCCCGGTACAGCATCTGTGGCTGTGAATCTGCCTGTTGACCCTCTTGACTTCAATGGGGTTAGCGCAGCCATCCTCGAAAATAATATCGGCATGGTTGTAGTTGGCCCTGAGACACCTCTTGCAGAGGGCATTGCAGATTACATTGAAAATGACCCGACTCTTTCTGGTGTTGCTGTAATTGGCCCACGCCGTGCAGGGGCAATGCTGGAGGGAAGCAAGGATTTTGCAAAGGAGTTCATGGTCCGGCACGGAATCCCGACCGCTGCATACTCTACCTTTACCCCTGACACAATCGATGAGGCCATCAGCTTCATGCGCGGTCTCAAACCTCCGTGGGTGCTTAAGGCAGACGGTCTCGCGGCGGGGAAGGGGGTGCTGATAATCAATGACTTTGACGAAGCGGTCAGCGAGTTGCGTTCTATGCTGGGAGGACGGTTCGGAGCAGCAGGCAGCAAGGTGGTAATAGAAGAATACCTGACAGGAATAGAGATGTCAGCCTTTGTTATAACCGATGGCATCTCGTACCGGATATTGCCTGAAGCAAAGGATTACAAGCGCATTGGCGAGGGCGATACCGGAAAGAACACAGGGGGGATGGGGGCCGTTTCACCGGTGCCTTTTGCCACCGCTTCCTTCATGGCAAAAGTGGAGGAGAGGGTCATCAGACCCACAGTGGACGGACTCAGGGCTGACGGGATTGATTACAGGGGATTCATCTTCTTCGGCCTGATGAATGTTAACGGCGATCCTTACGTGATTGAATACAATGCGAGGCTGGGCGACCCCGAGAGTGAGGTGATTCTTCCGCGCATTGACAGTGACTTCTATGACCTGCTTGAGGGTGTTGCTCACCGTGACCTTGGAAGCCGCAACATCGTCATTGCCCAGGAAACGGCAGTTACAGTGATGATAGTTTCAGGCGGATACCCTGACAGCTATGGCAGGGGCTTTGCCATAACAGGCACGGAAAAGGCCGGGGAGAGCATCCTATTCCATGCCGGAACCGCAACCCTTGACGGCCATCTTGTGACCTCGGGAGGACGGGTGCTGGCGGTGACCTCCAGGGGAGACTCGATTGAAGAGGCCCTGGCAAAGAGCTATGCCTCAGTAAGGGTTATCTCCTTTAACGGGATGAACTACCGCAGCGACATAGGCTTTGACCTGAAAAACATTAAGGCATGATCAGGTTTTTCCGTGGATCGGGAGCCGGACCGGTGCTTCTGCTCATACTGACAGCTCTTGCCTTGTGGCTGAATCTTTTTCTCGATCGGGAGCCGGACCGGTGCTTCTGCTCATACTGACAGCTCTTGCTTTGTGGCTGAATCTTTTTCTTTCTCCTCCTCAGGCAGGACTTGCTGCCGAAGGACTGCCGATGCCGCTGTGGGGTATCATCACCAGGGCTCTTTCAGGCTCCCCCCTTATTGCAGTTATAGTCTCATTCTTGCTTGTGCTTGCCATCTCCTTTTTGATGGTAAGGTTTAACACCTCGATTTTCTTCATCCCCCGCCGCACATTCCTGCCGGCCCTTCTATACCTGATCCTTTACTCGGTTTTCCCGGGCGAGATGATTCTCAACCCGGCACTTCCTGCAGCACTGCTAATACTGACAGGTCTTTGGCGGATGATCTCCTCCTACCGGGTGAACGGTATGACCTTTAAGTTTTTCGACGCTGCACTTCTGATCTCGTCAGGGGGTCTTTTCTATGGCGGGTCGGTATGGTTCATCCTGCTGGTGTTTATCGGGGCCCTTGTTCTTCGCAGCCCTGATGCCCGTGAACTGACCCTGGCGGCAGTTGGTGCAGTGTTACCCTGGGTTGTAATGTATGCCGCATGGTATATAGCCGGTGAGTCACCAGGCGAGCTGACGGAGATAATTGGGCACAATCTCTTCGATCAGGTGCCTTCTTTTGAATGGAGCCGTACCCTGATTATTCTCCTGATTATTGTAGGACTGAATTTCCTGCCAACGTTGCTTTACCTGGTCAGGGAGATGCCTACATACAAGATCAGGTCACGCAAGACCTTTGAATTATTTATCTGGATGCTGGCAATCAGTGCCCTTGCGTTCCTCTTCATCCCGGCCGTTTCGGCGGAAATGGCAGCGCTGGCTGCTTTGCCTGTATCCTTCATCATGGCTAACCAGAATGTGTTTACACGGCGGGTGATCTTCACAGAAATACTGTTCTGGCTAATGGTGGCAATGCTTGTAGTTTCGCGTGTATGGCCCTCCTGAGGATCATTTGATCATACAGACCACACCCACTCCGGAACCCTGCTCTCCGTCAATGAATTCATACCAGATTGTGTACAGGCCTGTCTTGTTGCATATGAAGTCAACAGTGTCGAATTTTTTCCCGGAACTGCTGTTGAATGATGATATGAGCTCCTTGCCCTGGTCATAGATTGTGACTTTAAGTTCTCCATTGGATTCGGGAGCATTGCAAACCGAGAACCTGTATTTCATATTCTTCATCAGGTACATATTGGCTTTATAAACCGGTGCAGCACCATTGGGGGCCATTTTGGGAAGCTGGATGCGGAAATCCTTCAGGTAGGTTGTATTTTCACCTGCTGAAAGAACACATCCACTTACAAGATCTTCTGCTGCAGGCTGACCTACTGCCACCAGGGGCAGGATTATCAGGACCAGGGAGAGAATGAAAAACCTGCTTTTCATCTTAAAGGCCGGATATTAGTTTGTTTCTCACTTCTTTTGACATCTCAGCGATCGCCGCAAGCTGACCGTCGCTCATTTCAACTATGCTTTCCTCATGCTGAACCATTACCAGCCGGCCATCCTCTTCAAGCGTTTCCGGTTCGCCCAGCCTGTAGGAGACCCTCACATCAGCGTACTTGCTGCTGATACTTTCCATCATATCATATAAAGACTGATACTCCTGGCTGCTTGTTCGGTAGGGGCGGAGCAGCATGAGCAGATCGCCCAGTATTATTTTCTGCTCACCTATACGGTCTCTCAGTATCTCGTCATTATGACCCATCGCCACCTGGGTTGCAAGGTATTGCCCCTCAACCCAGACTCCGGCGATCATCAGAGCAGAGATCGACCCACGGTTGTTCTCCCGAAGGAAATTGTCAATATGGTTATACGAGTTGACCGAGAGAAAAAGGAGCGAATCAAGATTTGACTTGCTTAATGAAAGCCTCTTCAGTGTTTCGAAGTCAAAGTACTGTCCCACCCGTAAGCCGTCGGCCAGTCGCTTTATTGTCGAGAGCACGTCAATTGAATTGCCTGTCTTCTCATACATATTCAGGTATCCCAGGTCAGCACCGTAAATACCTAGCATGACGGCCTTCTGGAAGTTGGTCGTAAGCCTGTCAGCTTCATTAGTGGGCGCAAGGTAACCGGCTGAAAAGGGTACCTGCATCGACTGAAGGATAGCTGCTATCTCAACGGGTGAGGCAATATTCTGCACTATATCTGCCAGTGCCTCATCACTTAGTTTCTCAGCTTCACCGGATGGCACGGAATCGGCGACGGGAAAGTTCAACCCGCCCTGTCGCGTACCGGAGTTCCTGCATGAGCTGGCCACAAGCAGCAGAATCACTACTGCGATTTTTGTTATTGTCCCTTTCATCGGGCGTTTGAATTGATATACAAATTTAGGATACTCGTCATTTCTGGTTTAATCTCCGCTTTTTGCCCAATCCGGTTCGTTCAAAGGACATTACAAGACGTCTCAGTGCCTCGGTGTAAAGAAGTACATACAGCACGATTACCGAGGAGAGGACCAGAATTACATTGAACCTGAAAGTGTCAACCCGGAGGCCCATGAACCTTTTAACCGGTGCCATGAACCAGGTGCGGAATCCGGGCGCTCCCGTCGTCTCCGGCTCCAGGTAAATAAGGTCTGCATTCTGGATCAGCCTGTCCCTGAACTCAAGCATCTTGTTTTTCTCATATACCTTCCTGACAATATCTTCAAGTTTGTCATTATGGTAGCTATTATATAACAGATCCAGGGCCATTTTATTGCTGCTTACATAATTATCGAGGTTCATATCTGCAATGAGGCTCAGTCTCCTGTATTCACTGTCAATCCTGTTCAGCCATTGTGACAGCCTCTCCGCCAGATCTCCGTTGAAAAGTCCGGGTCTTAATGAGTCTGTCCCGCTGAAGGGTTCAATAATTCCTGAAGCGCTGAGATACGCTGTCTCGTTCCTGAGAAGCCTTATCTCACTCTCCTCCGGGCTGATCATACCCTCGGTTCTGAGCTTCAGGCTAACTGTTTCAAGGGCTTCTGTAAGCCTGGGTATGCGATAGATGTTGTTAAAGTCAGAGACACTCATCTGCTGCTTCAGGGGGTAAACTCTTTTTCCGTACTCATTGCCGGTGAACTGTCTGACCATCAGCGCTTCATATGTCCATCTCGTTGGCATCAGCTCCGCGATGAACGGTACCCTGTCTGCCCTGGCCAGCTTCCTGTTAAGTTTGTCAAATGGAAACATTGCCCCGCTGAGTATCATCATCGGTATCATCAGCAGGGGTATGACAATGTAGATTGCAATTGCCGAGTTCAGTGCGGATGATATGTTCAGGCCGATCATGTTTGCGCACAAGGGAAACATTGCCCCGCTGAGTATCATCATCGGTATCATCAGCAGGGGTATGACAATGTAGATTGCAATTGCCGAGTTCAGTGCGGATGATATGTTCAGGCCGATCATGTTTGCGCACAAGGCGGTTGCAAAGAGGGCCAGCCAGTATGAGAAGAAGAGCCCTTTGATGCCAAGGACCGGATTGGCCACTGCCAGGAAAAGAAATACCTGAAGAGCAGAGATGCAGGCCAGTATAAGCATCTTGCTGAACAGGTAGCTGCTCCGGCTCAGGTGGAGAAAATGCTCTCTCCTCAGCATCTTCCTGTCGCGGAAGATCTCCTCCGCACTGATAGTAAGACCGAGAAAAAGGGACACAATTATACTCATGAAGATGTAAACCGGGATATTCTCATTTTCCCGGAAAATGTAGATATGAGATGAGGGATCAGCGATGTACCTGATGATGTAGGAGAGGATAAGACCGAGGACCGGTCCTTCGAGCAGTGTAAGCAGCATGTATTGCCTGTTGGCCAGCTTGCTTTTCGCATCACGCATGATGAAGATCAGGGTCTGCCTGAGCCATCCGGGCTTGCGGAGGGTAGACCAGGGCTCTGTTGTCTCCTCCCTGACCTCCCCGGGAGGGACTGCCCTGCTGAATGCTTCAGCCCACTCTTCAGGTGAGACCTTCCTGCGGTCAGTGTACTTACCGAACTCATCAACTACTTTTGTTTCGAGGATATTGAAGAGTGTCTCCGGATTTACCGTTCCGCATGAAGGGCATTCGGCCACAGCGCTGTTGATATGAGCCTCAAGTGTTTTGAAGTGAACAATTGAATCAAGAGGGTTTCCGTAGTAGACGAGGTGACCCTTCAGGTCAAGTACAAGTACCTTGTCAAATCCCTTGAATATTCCGGATGATGGCTGATGGATGACTGTAAGGACCAGCTTTCCCCTTCGCGCAAGCTCATGCAGCAGTTCCATCACGTTATCGGAGTCCCCTGATGACAGTCCCGAGGTTGGTTCGTCAAGGAAGAGGACTGAGGGTTCACGTATCAGTTCCAGCGCGATGTTCAGCCTTTTTCTCTGACCTCCGCTGATAACCTTGTTGAGTGGCGATCCCACACGGAAGTTCCTCTTCTCGTAAAGTCCGAGACTGTGCAGCATCCGGTTCACCTCCCCGGTGATTTCCTCCTGCTTCCTGCCTGCGAAGCAAAGAGAGGCTGCATAGAACAGGTTCTCAAACACCGTCAGGTCCTCAACGAGGAGGTCATCCTGCGGCACATACCCCAGGACTCCTTCGAGCCTGCCGTCGCCTGAGTGGATGGATATGCCATTGATTCGTACCTCACCTGATTGGGGATCCACCAATCCTGTAAGAAGGTTCAGGAGAGTTGTCTTGCCTGATCCGCTGGCTCCCATGATTCCGATCAGCATTCCGTCGCAGGCGGCGAAGCTGACATTGCTGACAGCTGCTGTCCCGTCAGGAAAACTGTAGCTTAACCTGTCAGCCACGAAAGAGATTGGATGGATCTTACTTTCAGTGGCAAAACGGGATATTATGTCACTGTAATAGATATTGGGGGCAGGAGGCGCCTGGACCGAGCTTCCGGGAGCAAAGAGGTATACCTTGCGGCATACAAGCGGGAGGCCGTTGAGCAATGAGGTCCCACTACAGAAGCACCTCATGAAATAAAGGTTCACGCTCGCCACCTTCAGGAAGACGACGAAGTTACCGCATCCCTGGTCGTATTCAGCCCGGGCTCCGGTAATAACGACAAGCATCGAAGGGTCTGTGAAGGCCTCCTGATCCTCCTCCCTGACGAACTGCATTATGCTGCCGAACTCCTTGCCGGAGACTCCGAATACCTCTGCGATCGTATTGATAATGTTCATACGCTGAGGAGTGTACTGCTTGTCGGAATCGATGAGTTCGAAGCAGCGCATCAGCACAATGACCCTCTGTTCCTGGGTAAGGGTCTTGTTGATCTTCTTGCAGTTGTTCAGGATCTTAATTGAATCTCTTACGGAGGCGGTATCCGATGTGCCTGCTTTTCCTTTTTCCTGTACCGGGCCTGCATTTTCCAGGAAGAGGCTCATGAATTCATCGGCGCTCTGATGCGGAAGCTGCTTGGTCAGAAAAGCTGACACAAAATCACGTTCGCTCTGCAACATCCCGCCATCCTGTTTGACAATCAGGGCGAATAACTCCATCATGGCCCGCAGGATCTCTTCACTCATGTCTCAGAATCAGGTTTCAAGTATAGCTGCCAAGTTAGTGAAAAATGGTAGACAATTTGATCTAAAATGTGGACTTATCGTCTATGACGTATATCCTTATTTTTTAATGCTTAACTTTATAACCATGCACCCTTTTGCACATGAAATAACGAGTTCTAAAATATATATTTCAAACCCTAATCAACTTGTCTATGACAAAATCTATTGATGCATTCAGAAGATACCCCGGCCGTGGAAACAGTGGCCTGAGGGTTTTGCTGATCCTTGTCATGACGGCATTTTCCCTGACTCTCTTCTCGCAGAACATCACTGTGAAGGGAAAAGTGACAGATGCCGTGACGGGAGAGGCCATGATTGGCCTGAACGTGGTCATTAAGGGCACAACACGAGGTGTGGCCACTGACCTTGATGGCAGTTTTACGGTTGCTGACTGTCCGCCTGATGCCATTCTTGTATTCTCATTCGTGGGATATGATCCGGTTGAGGAGCCTGTACGGGGCAGAACAACCATTGATGTTACGGTTGCTCCCAAAAGCAGTATGCTGGGGGATGTGGTTGTAATCGGTTACGGCACTGTTCGAAAAAGGGATGTAACAGGTTCGGTTGTATCGGTACAGGGTGAGGAGCTTGCCAGGGTGCCGGTCTCTACTGCCACCGAAGCACTCACCGGAAAGATGGCCGGAGTCCAGATTGTTACCACTGAGGGCTCGCCGGATGCCGAGATCAACATTCGTGTCAGGGGAGGCGGTTCCATCACCCAGAGCAACTCACCGCTTTTCATCGTTGACGGTTTCCCGGTAAACAGCATAACAGATATACCGCCGTCGACAATCCAGTCGATCGATGTACTCAAGGATGCTTCATCAACTGCCATCTACGGAGCCCGTGGCGCCAATGGGGTTATAATTATCACAACCAAGGGAGGCGAAGAGGGTAAACCGAGGGTGAATTACAATGCATATTACGGTTTCAAGAAGGTGGCCAGCCGACTTAATACAGTCTCAGTTGAGGACTACATGAGGTGGCAGTATGAATATGCCCTGCTGGATGACAACGTTTCCAACTATGAGCGGTATTTTGGTAACTACCAGGATATTGATCTCTATGCCGGTCAGCCCTCGACAGACTGGTTCAACCAGGTCTTCGGACATATAGGGAAGGTATTCAACCATGATCTGACTGTCTCGGGGGGAAGTGACAAGTTCAGGTATTCAGTTTCATATGCCGGCATCAGGAGCACTGAGATCATGCTTGCCTCAGAATATAAGCGAGACAACCTTTCACTCAAACTTGATCATAAAGCCAGTGAAAAGGTTGATCTCTCATTTTCGGTCCGGTATTCGGACATGGAGATTCTGGGTGCAGGTGCTACAGACCAGGCCGGCGCCACACCAAATGATGCTAGGGTCAAGCAGACGATGCTCTTTGTACCCATACCCTTCAACTCGGTAGGTGACTTTGATGACACTGACCTGTCTGCCAGCATGACCAACCCTCTTGACAACGTCAGGGACAATGACCGTCAGCAGCTCAGGAAGAGGTTCAACCTTGGCGGCAGCTTTTCGTGGGAAATAGTTAAAGGGCTGGTCTTCCGTACGGAGGCGGGCATTGACACATATGTAAACAATGATGATCGCTTCTACGGGCTGACGACGTACTATGTAAGGAATACCCCGACGGCTGATTATCAGAACAAGCCTGCCCTGGAGGCTTATGAAAGGAAGGGCAACGGCATAAGAAGCACCAACACTCTCAATTATGACTTCGAGGATCTCTTCGGTGATTCCGGCCATTCACTCAAGTTGCTGGCCGGCCAGGAGGTTCTTGTAATGAAGACAAATACAGTGTTCAATCAGGTATGGGGTTTCCCGGAATTTTTCACCGGTCCCGAAGCGTACAAGCTTGTAAGTCAGGGTTACTCAAACAGCTATACAAACACATATAATCCTGATGATAAGCTGCTTTCATTCTTCGGAAGGGCCATGTACGACTACAAGGGGAGATACCTTTTTTCGGCAACCTACCGGGCTGACGGCTCAAGCAAATTCTCTGCGGTAAACCGCTGGGGCTACTTCCCGTCGGCTGCAGTAGCATGGAGGATCTCTGAAGAGAACTTCATGAAGGGCATCTCCGGCACTATCAACAACCTTAAACTGAGGTTTAGTTTTGGCACTGCAGGTAACAACAACATTCCCGCCAACCAGATTGCACAGATCTTTGAAGCCCGCACCACCTCCTGGATAAACGGCTTCGCTTCGTTCTGGGCTCCATCAGTTACAATGGCCAACCCTGACCTGAAGTGGGAGACAACCTTTACTAGGAACCTGGGCCTTGACTTCGGTTTATTCGACAGCCGTATAAACGGAAGCATTGAGCTCTATCGCAACAACACCAAAGACCTGTTGATTGAGTTCCCGGTATCGGGTACCGGGTATAATACCCAGTACAGGAATATGGGTGAAACCGAAAACAAGGGGCTTGAGATCGAACTTAATTTAATTGCCCTGAGTGAGAAAAACTATGGTCTGACCTTCGGGTTCAATATCGGATTCAATAAGAACAAGATCCTTTCTCTTGGCGTCATGAACGACTTTGGGCAGAACACCAGCTGGGCATCGACAGAGATCGGCAATGACTACTGGATAGCCCTCGGCGGATCAGTCGGACAGATGTTCGGCTATCTCAATGACGGCCGTTACGAGGTGGCAGATTTCAGTGGCTATGATGCTGAAGAGGATGAATGGATACTTATTGAAGGTGTTGTTGACTGCTCAAACGTCGTCGGAACGCTCCGCCCGGGAAGCCTCAAGCTGAAGGACCTTACGGGAGATAAAATTGTGACTGTAGCTGACGGCTCGGTGATAGGGAATGCCAATCCGAAACATACAGGTGGTTTCAATATAGAGGGTTACTTCTACGGTTTTGATGTGGCAGCCCTCTTCAGCTGGAGTGTCGGAAACGATATTTATAACGCCAACAAGATAGAGTACACGACATCAAGATATCCCTTCCGTAACCTGCTTGACGTTATGGCTGAAGGGAAGAGATGGACCAACCTGGACCCGGCTACCGGTGAGCTTGTAAATGATCCTGCCACACTGGCATCAATGAATGCATCAACCACAATGTGGTCACCTTTCATGACAAGGCATGTGTTCAGCGACTGGGCGGTGGAAGACGGCTCATTCCTCAGGCTTAATACGCTGACCCTGGGATACTCCATTCCGGAAATAATATCTTCCAGGCTGCACATACAACGCCTCAGATTCTATGTGTCAGGCCAGAATGTATTTGTGCTGACGAACTACTCGGGATTTGATCCTGAGGTCTCTTCCAGGAGAAATACCGTTCTTACCCCGGGACTTGATTACTCGGCTTATCCAAAAAGCAGGCAGCTGTTGTTTGGTGTGAACCTGACTTTTTAATCTGATAAAAAGAGATGACTATGAAAAAGTTCATATATATAATTATAAGTATCGTTTTTACCGGACTGTTTATGTCGTGCGAGGATTTCCTGGAGGCACCATCCCAGTCAACTCTGGATGAGTCGCTCATCTTCTCAAATCCCACCCTTGCAGCCTCGGCCATTGACGGTATCAAGGAGCCGATAGGCCAGACAAACTCGTACAGGGGGCGTTTCCTTACACATTACGGGGCCAACACTGACATTGAATGGTTTAACAACTCCCAGACTGCAGGTGCAAGATCAGACCTCTCAAGATATGTCAATTCATCAATCAACACTGACATGAACACGGCAAACAATGCCTGGGCACAGATGTATTCCGGCATTGAGCGTGCCAACATATGTATCAGGGGATTGAGGACTTACGGCAATCCCGCTCCGGGTACGGAGATGGGACAGTTGCTAGGGGAGGCGCTGACGCTGAGGGCCTTTTATTACGCTGACCTTGTAAGGGCCTGGGGCGATGTGGTTGCCAGGTTTGAGCCTATCTCCTCAGAGACGATGTACCTTCCCAAGAGCAGCCGCGATGTGATCTACAAGCAACTGATTGCTGACCTTGAAGAGGCTTCAGAACTTGTTGGCTGGCCCAATGATAATGCCAGGACCACAACCACAGAGGGGATCAACAGGGCTTTTGTGAAGGCGTTTCGTGCCCGTATCTGCATGGCGGCAGCCGGATACTCACAGTATCCTGACGGCATCAGGAGGAGCAATGATCCGGACCTCTCTGTATCAACACTCTACCCGATTGCAATGCAGGAGTGCACTGACGTAATAACCAGCGAAAAGGCTTCCCTCGAGAGCAGCTTCGAAGGATTCTGGAGAAAAGTATGTGAAGAGAATATCAACGCAGGCGGTGAGTCACTCTGGGAGATACCCTTTGCTGACGGCCGAGGCCGGATGGCATTTACATTTGCTGTCAGACATGCGAGCGCCGACCAGTATACCGAACAGCCCCGTGGCGGTGACTACGGACCGTTACCGAATGTATTCTATGACTATGATGTGAAGGATACCCGGCGCGATGTAACCTGCGTACCCTACTCATGGGGAACAGCCACAAACAAAGTATCAAAGCAGACAATCAACACCGGTAACGGAGTCTCCCTGTGGTATTTTGGCAAGCTCAGGTATGAGTGGATGAAAAGGTATGTCACCTCCACAAATGATGACGGGCTGAATGAGATCTACATGCGTTACGCAGAGGTGCTTCTTATGGCTGCCGAGATCCAGAACGAACTGGGCAACCTGGGGCCGGCAAAGGATTACCTGAAGCAGGTGCGGCAGAGAGCGTTTTCCATCGCAGACCGTCCTGCAAAGGTTGATGCATACCTGAATTCCATCACCACGAAAGAGCAGATGTTCAATGCCATCGTAAACGAGCATGCCTTCGAGTTCTGCGGTGAGATGGAACGCAAGGCCGCCCTGATCCGCTGGAACCTCCTCGGAACCAAAATCGATGAGGCCATTGTCAGAATGAACAATCTCAGCACCCGTACAGGAAGCTATGCCGATGTTCCGGAAAAACTGTACTACCGGTATGCATCGGACGGAGAGTCACTCCAGTTCTACGGCCTGAACAGGGGAGAAACCGAAGACAGATCGGCTGACTATACATTCAACACGGTCTATGTCAGCACAGACAAGCTGGGTTCAACCAAGATCAATTCGCTCTTTACAAATGATCCGGATCTGAACCAGTTCTGGCCTATCTGGCAGGTATTCATCGACGCCAGCAACGGTACCCTGAAAAATGATTATGGCTATTAAACCAACTAAAGCGCTATCTATGAAGAAGATAATTATATATACAGGATTGTTTGCCGGGCTGATTGCTTCCCTGGTTTTCTCAGGGTGCAAGGAGGATATTGACCCGGTGGTGGAAGAGCTGGAATTCAGCAGGGTTTTTTCGCCGGTTGGTCTGGATGCGGTCATAAGCAACACAACGACTGTTACCCTCACATGGTCATCAGTCAAAAACGCAGAAAAGTACCTTCTGGAGATCTATGACGGTGAGACCGCTCCTGTTAATCTGGTGCATTCTGCCGAGGTTCCTGCCACGGAGGAAAATCAGGTC
>Ga0209800_10003046_pt1 | contig 13867 bp, 9 predicted proteins | sample Higcelweek8metaG_FD_187174 | JGI IMG/M metagenome (GOLD analysis project Ga0209800, IMG submission 187174) | Freshwater pond sediment microbial communities from the University of Edinburgh, under environmental carbon perturbations - High... | ecosystem: Environmental > Aquatic > Freshwater >...
AAATTTTGTGATATAATTTTAGATATGGACAGTAAAAAAGATATTTTACTTGAAAAAAAACAATTCTTTCTGGACACAGTTGCCAGGTTTTGTGATAAGTGCGGTACCCAATATTCCCTTGGTGATGTAAACATCATTCAGAACACCGGAGTATCAAGCATTATACACTTTTCTTGTCATAATTGTAAATCAAAACACATAGCTACACTCATTGTTCCACTTGGTATTAGTAACAGGGTAGCAGTAAATACGGATTTAGATGTAAAAGAGATTAAAAATTTCACAAGCGAGAAAGAAATATCTACTCAGGATATTCTCGAAATATATACTTGCTTGAAAAATAATCCCAAGGTTGTTGTTTAGTTGTTAGTATTCCAAACTATCTGATATTCCTGATCTGTAGAGAATTCAAATCGGCTTGATAGTTGGTTCTTAATACTGTTTAGATTTGCATTAGTTTCGACATTCCAACTCTCAGGATATGCAATATCAAGTTTGTAAGCATGAGATACCTCCCCTGCCTGTTTGAAGATATCTAAATTGAAGAAGATATTTTTACCGTTTACTTCCAATGGGAAATTTAGAGAGTTAGAAGCACGAGCTATTCGATATGAGATTTCTAATGTATTGGTAGCTCCAGCTGGTACATTGAACCATCCGCCTATCACCTTAAATCCGCTTTCCTTAAATGTATCAAACTTATTGTCCTTCATTCCTTTAACAGAAAGTACTGTTGCCCCTGAGGGTATATATATTCTTTGATAATTCACATAGTCTCCTTCTGGATATGTTGTAGTTCTTGAACTATTCTCGGTTGAAATTGTATATGTAAAGTCTATTGTGTCTGCGTCCTGAATATTTATTGCAAGATTATAATTTTTATTTAAATATAGATTTGCCTTATTCCCGCCCCAGTTCCAATCTACGGCAATAGGTGCTTCGTTGTATCTAGAATCCAAGGCACCTGCCCAAGAACGATCATTGAAGAAATTATATGCATCTGTATTTTTAAATGTAGCTTGTAAATGTTTTTCACTTAAAGAATCCTCAAAGACGCTGCTTAGCCCTATCAAATCCTTGATATTCATAGAGAGGAGTTTCGTAATGATCTGGTTTGCAAGATCTGCTAAGAATGTTGTTTTCTGTGTAGACCCTGGGGTAAATTCCTCATGCATTTGGAAGATCTTTGAGTAGAGGTTTGAGCTAGTTACAATCTCTGTTTCTCCAGGGACTTCTATCCCTCCCCATTTATCCAAAAGTTTTTGTATAAATGAAATATCTATTGTGATTACTCCATCTAAATCATTTCCTTTTCCAAGAGCCTCGATGTATGGTTCTGCGGAGATCTCAGTCTCTGCAAGATCTGGATACCAGTTAATTAAGGAAAACGGCCAGGTAGTTATTCCCAACGCCTGCTGCATAGACTTAGGGGCTGTAAATGACTTACCTTGGACTTTGAGTGTTCCATCTGCATTATAAATATCATCAACAAAAAGTTCTCTAATCTGTCCTCCTTCAATTCCCACTATTCCATAACTTGTTAACCATCCGCCTGTACTTCTAAGCTCAGATTCATTTTGCAGAAGTATTAAGTATCTTTGCCTTTCTTCTACCCCAAGAAGATCAGGCAAGAAAAGTACAATATCTTGGAATGTCTCGGTTCCACTACTTAATTGTGAAATCAAGTCTTTGACAGAATAGATACTCTTACGTGTAAACGAAGGGAATTCATTTATATTTATCTGATTTACTATCCCATTTGCAAGTGATATTTTGTATGCGGCTTCTTTTACCTTATATCCGTTGTCGTCAATTTCATTTAAATATTGTGTGTATTCCCTAGTTGTCTTTGGCGTAGAAGATTGGAAATCTATGGATGGCTCGAAATTCTGAATATACTCTGAAAGTGGAGTAACAGCATCAAGCATATTTGTGGCTCCATCGGTAGCATACTGTGCACTAAGTAAGAGTTGAGAGGTATTCTCATACAGATTGTCTTTCCCTATGAGTTTGAATACCCATTGAAGGTTATTCATGCTTGTGGATATTCGCTCAATATTATTCTCAATCTGGGTTATCTTCTTTGCACTGGCTTGAGAATCCATGTTAAAGACTGAATCTTTCAAATCTTTGGTGATGCTTGAAATGATTATTAATCCTATGGAAGTCCCAATGATTGGATATATAAGGAAATATGTAACTAATATAGCACTGATTGTAATGACTGAGGTTTTAATAATTTGTTTCCAGCTTATCTCTTTCTTCTCTCTTTTTCTGCCAATATTTTGTGTGATTCTAGAAAAAGGACTTAACAGATTATCAAAGAATTGCCCTAGTTTGGTTTTGGCAGTTTTTATACTCTCCGTTGCCTTCTTCTGAGGTTTGTCAGCATAGTCCCAGGCTTTACTAATATCGTCATAGTAGGTATGAATCTGGTCAACAAGGGATTCTTCTAAAGATACCTGTTGTGTCCATCCATATTTTGAGGCATGGGGAGCAGGTACGTAGAGATCTTGAATAATGAAATCTTGATTAGGATTTTCTACAAATTTAATAGACTGGGCCTCTGTATTTAACTCCAGAAGTTTATATGCAATAGAAAGTGTTGTGTAATTATTTTTGTTAGCCAGAGTTATTACCTCCCCCTTGGTCTTTTCGGAAAAAGTCAGCTTTAAAATTCCATACACAGCATCTTTCTCATCAATAACATTATGTATATCTAACCCCTCCCCTTTTATCGTTATCTGTGGCTTTTGAGTAGCATCTTTTATGAGATTATGAACAATTTCGTTATCGATTTTCAAGACACCTTTTCCAAGAGTGGATCCTACTCTCAGTATTCTGATATTCAGATTGGTCTTATCTCTAAATTCAGCAGAAAGAGTTTCGCAGTATTTCTGCAATTCTATATTAGAGTATGGCGACGGGGATGCGAGTTTTAGGTTATTGACTCTGTTAGCTAATTCTCGGTTTAAACCTAATGATGTTATTAGAGAGAATTTTGCATTATTCTTTTTCGCACTTTTAAGAGATTCCTCTAAATATCCGGCCTCTCTTATAAATTCTTTGCTATCGTATTCTTTTGCATCAAGAGCATTATTTAAGAAATAGAAAAGATAGTCATACCTCTTAATGTTTTTAAATACACCGTCCAAGCCTTTGAATTCAAAAAAATCTACCAAGGGAGAGCCCTTGAATTCTGAGATATATTTATTGGTTTGAGAGTTGTAATTATCAATGATGATCACATGGCATCCCTGTTCTATCAGCGTTTTTGTAACAAGAAAGCCTTGTCTGTTCCCTCCATGGATTAATATGGATACTGGAGTTTGTACTTTGATTTTGTCTAACTTTGAATTACCCATGCTAATTACTTACTGTATCAAAATTAACTGGTATTGGGAAATGGTAGGTTTTAAGATTTAATTGATATCCGGCACGTACAAAAACGGGGATTTCAATATCTTCATAACCAGTTGCAGAGACTTTAACTTGGTATTGGTTATCCTTTAACTCTAAATTGCTTATGGGCGCATTCCCAATATATTCTTTGTCAATATATACTTTTGCATCCGTTGCTGAGGTGGTGATAGTTACTACGCCATTTCCGGAAGATGTATGCGGAATGGATGTGTAGTAGAGAATGGTTCCATTTAATATATTTTCTGGACCAATCTCTAAGTCTATTCTTGCAGAGGTATTTTTTGCCAATTCAATTTCAAAGATCTGTTTTTGGTAAAAAGTACTGTCATCTGCGATTTTCTTTAGTTCTATGGTATATTTCCCCTCGGGGAGATTTTCCACTGTAGTTGGAGTTTGACCGTAATCCTTATCATTAATCGCAACTTGTGCTTTTCCCTTCTCGGTAATTATTTCTATAGAAGTGTTATTGTAAAAGCTCTTAATTAAGGGTATGCGACCCAGGATTTCTCCTAACGGAAGAAAATACAAAATTATGGATATGGCAATAATAGCAATTGCTATTATTAGGACAGTTTTTCGATTTTTCATTATCTAGATTATATTCGTAGTGACTATATTTGTCTAGAAATTAGTATGAGTATTTTGATTCTGGGGATTCTTCTTTCTCTATTTTCATCTTTCGTTTTGAAGCTCTAATATTGGCAAATACAATGAAGCCAACGCCGATAGCCGTACCGAATATAAGGGCAAAGTATCGAATTGCACCTGTACTTAGAATTGCCAAAGAGCCTATTAATAGAGTCATAGTCATCTCAAGAAGCACAATTTGGCTTCGAGAGAGATTTAATTTTAGAAGCTGATGATGTAAGTGATTTGTGTCATTGATTTTTAAAAGATCTAGCAAATTCTTCGGCTTGTAGACTAAGAATCGTTTTACTATGACGTATGCGAAATCTATAATAGGTACCAGGAGCAACATGATTGTTGTTGAGAGTTTGGCATCAGCAACGATTGCAAATACACAAATCATGAAGCCATATAAGGTTTTCCCAGATGAGCCAGACATTATTTTTTGTGGTGGAAACGCAAAGATCAGGAAGATTAGGAGAGCTCCAGCAGCAACTATGCTGATTGTTGATGAGAAGAGGGATGAATATCTTATGGCTATAATAAATATTAATGTAAAGATGGTAAACGAATTAGCTTCTATGATTCCTGGTGATCCAGCCGTCCATTTAACTGCGTTTGTGCATACTAATATCCAGCCAAACAGAATAATATCTCCAGGCAAAGCTAGTGATTGCTGAAGCCCCAAGAGGGAGAAATTCCATGTATAGAGATCAAGGCTTAGGTTGAAGAAAGAGAGATTTGTCAGATTTATAACGGAGAAAGCTATAATTAGCGCGGCTAATATCTGATATGCCAACTGAGTTTTTGCAGGGAGATTAAATATATCGTCCAATGCTGATCCGACCATCAAAACAAGAATAGCGAGTACAATTGGAAGGGTAAAACTGTCGAGTTTAAAGAAGACCAGTATCGCTACAAGAATTGGAATTGTAACTGCTAACCCGCCCAATGCCGGAGTAATGCCTACATGGAGCGCTTTCTCAGGATTGTCAAAATCCTTATGGTTTTTCTTTATTCCTGGTTTATATGTTATATCGTGTTGCATTGCGATTCGACCAATTATCGGAGTCAGTATCATAGATAGAACAATACCAATTAGGAAGAAAGGGAGAAATTGGAGGTACCTTAGGTATTCCCCACCATTCATTTGAGCAAAAAGAGGTAAGGTTAGGATTTTATTTAATAGCTCCGAAGCAATTGAAAGATCCATTAATATTTAAGTGTTAGATGAATTAGTATTACAGACCCAGAAACAGACGCAAGTAATGTACAAAGTAAGATAAACTTTGTGAGCATTTTCTCTTTATTGTAATATTTCATTGTTACTATAGTGCCAACAATAATGCTCAAAAGTGAGATTATTGGAAATATGTAAAGCAAATAATTATTTGCGATACGATTCTCTGGAGCTAGATTATAATTCAGTACGGGAGTAAGCGATGGGAATTTATCGATATTGTTATGCAGCCAAAGCCCTTGCTGCATAAGCATTATAGCGTCAGAGACGATCACAAACCAAAAGAAGCTGTCTTTGAGAAATTTCTTAACCTCGAACTGTAGAAGCGCAACGTCTGTCTTTCCCTTAAGTTTAAGAATCTTGTTTTTAAAAGGTTCCTTCATACCAAGGTCTAACTGTTTCTCCTCTTTTGGTTTGGGAGCTTTCTGTTTTTTAACTCGCTTCATGGTTGAATTATATCAAAGTCTAGGACAAGTTAGTAAATATCTGTATATATTGTTCTAGGGTGAGTTCCTGAGGGCGTTTATCTAACAATTCCTCTGATTGTAATCGAGAAGAGATGTTCTTGAGGTTATTTCTTAAGGTTTTTCTTGGGGATCGGAAGCAATTCTCAATGAATTTAACAAATTTTTCTTCATTAATATCGGTTTGCAGCTTTTGAATAGGTGAGAATTTAATGACACTACTCATTACCTTAGGTCGTGGCATAAAAGCACCCGGGTTTATATCCATTAGTTTCTTTGGCTTTGCAAATAGTTGGGTTCTCAAGGATAGAATATTGTTGTTAGGTTCCTTTGATATATATTTCTCTGCAACTTCCTTTTGAACTATGAAATAACAGTTCTCAGTAAAGAATTCAGAAGAGAGAATCTTATGAATAATTGGCTTGCTAACATTGTATGGGAGTGAACCGTAGAAAACGATCTTTTTATCTTTATATTGCTCTAATTCTTTGAAATCCCAATCGAGGAAATCAATATTTATAACCGTTGCATTAGGGAAACTATCCGTCGAATCCTGTGATAGTGAATCATCCTTTTCAATTAACACTAACTTAGGAGCAAAAGCTGAAAGCTTCCTTGTGAAGAATCCTCTCCCTGGGCCAATTTCTACAACAATTTCGGGATTTTCTTCTCTAACAAAATTGATGATTTTTTCACCAAGATTTTCGTTAACAAAAAAGTTTTGTCCTAGCGATTTTTTTATCATTTAGTCGATTCTAAAGTCCCAGATATCTTGTTCTTTCACGTATGTTTTGTCACAGCATTTACAATGTGCAGAATTTGTTTTAAAAGCTAACTCTCCCAAACACTTAGGACAAATCAGAATATCTTCAAGTTTATTAATATCGCTATCTGGTTTAGCTTTTTGTTTCTTAAGCTTTGTTTCAAATATAACGCTAGGAGGGATGTTTGTTGTTTTTAAGACATTTTGGAAGAGATATTCTACCTTAAGCATATTGTCATCGCCTAGAATCTTTTTAAATGCCTGAAAGCGTAGATATGAACATCCGTACTTGTTTTGAATCTCAAACCCGATGTTCTTTAATGCCCCATATACAAAGGATGGGTGATAGTTGAAGAAGATTGCTTCTTGTCCCACATCCGTTCCCTCAAAGTTCTTTGAAGTAGGCTGTTGATATGGTTCTCTAGAGAAGAACTTAAAGTTAAGATGGAGAATTGCTCTAAGGGAGGCTTTAAGATTGATTTTATTAGCGAATTCTTGGATATAGCTAGAATCAGCATGCATTATTCGTTTGAGCTCATTTAAGTACACTGTAGGCTCTGAGATGTGGTGTAATACTCTTACCATAAGGCCACCGTCAAAGATATTCTCTCTAAAAGGCATATGATATGCATTGGCAGCAACCATTTCTATGTTTGGGAATTGTTTCTTAATAATATGATAGTTATTTTGTAATGTTTTTAATGAATAGTCTAGAATTAACGGATTTGTATAGCGATTATAATAGGTAGGTGTTAACCTCCCATACGATCCACCAATATCTATAAACCATTTCCCTTTTTTGCGGTTGAAGATATTGCTCAAGACATGCTTTTCAGCGAGGTCTTCGTATTGTCTTACCTTCCAATACTGAGCATAGTCATAGTCAAAGAAATCATAGTTTGATACCTCAATCATCGGTTACTTTCTTTAAAAGCTTAGTTAAGTGCTGCATCCTAGCCAAGAGTTTTTCGGTCTTCTCTGAGTTATTACTTTCCTCGGCTATTGCTATTTTAACACTTAATGCTTTCTGTTGTCTTGTAAGATATTGTTTCTTTAATCTGCGCGTTAATTTCGCTAACTGCTTTTGTGAATCTTCATCTATTTCAGTTGATCGAAATATAATTTCTTCCATAAACATTCTCTTGCCAGGATCGCTGTCGAATAGTTTTACAATATCGGCTAGTTCTACCTTCGCTGAGTGTTTTATTGTGAGATACATCTCACTAAGTATTGGGGAGGAAAGATATCGGCTGGGAATGAAAATGTCCTCAGATCGATCTTTGCTGAAGATTAACAATTGTAAATATGTTTTCTCAAGTAAATCAAGATCTCCTTTCACGGGAAAGCCTTTAGTATTCTGTAGAAAAGGTTTACTACCGGACGTTGACGGAATGCTTACCCCTAGGTCTATTTTACCGATCTGCATGACTTTCTCGGTGTAGTGATTGTGTAATATTTGGTCAGATACGTGTGATAGTAATTCCTTAACAAAGATTTTTGTGCTTGTTAAATCCGATAGTTCTGTTAAATCCTTGTCTTTGATGTATCCAGAGAATATATATGAAAATGCCTCTTGCTTCTGATCAATTAACTCTTGCATCTTATTGGGCTCTTTAAGTAGCATTTCATCGATATCCTTGTATGGAGCAGAGTTCGTAGCATATGGATAAAGATTCAATTCTGAGGCTAATTTGAATGCTCGAATCACAGCAGCCTGACCCGCCGTATCACTATCGAAGAAAAATAGTATATTTTTACTAAGCTTAGAAATATTCTCTAACTGTTCTTTTGTTAACCCTGTTCCGAGTGGGGCTACTATATTTTTTACGCCATGCTGATGTGCTGAAATTACATCTGTTTGTCCTTCACATAGTATCACTAGGTCGCTTTTGCGTATTTCTTGTCGTGATTCATACTGTGAAAAAAGATTGAATTTCTTGTGAAATATAGCAGTTTCGGGGGAATTCATGTACTTTGGGCCATAATCATTACCCGGTAGTACTCTGCCAGAAAATCCAACGACAGATCCTTTTGTAGAACGAATTGGGAACATGATTCTATCATAGAACTTTTCTTTTATTTTACCTTCTTTATTTACGAATAGGCCAGAATCCACGAGTTCTTGATTAGATAACTTAGAACTATTTTTGGTTATATATTCTAATAGTTTGGGATATCTTGGAGCATAGCCAATGCCAAATTGTTTTATTGATTCTTGAGTAAATCCTCTTTGTTTGATGTAATCACTCGCCATGGGACTGCATTTAAGCTCTTTGTAGTAGTATTTGGTGGCAAGATAGTTAATTTCCTCGAGCTTTGAATATTTAGGATTTTTATTTTGCTTTTTTAGTTCTACACCAGCTTCTTTTGCTAGCTTTTCTAATGCTTCTGGAAAGTCTATGTTTTCTATCTTCTGTACGAAATTGAGTATATCCCCAGTTTCTCCACATCCAAAGCATTTGTATCTTTGTATATCGGGGCTAACAATGAAGGAAGGGGTCTTTTCATGATGAAATGGACATAGTCCTGAGAAGTTCTTTCCTGCTTGTCTTAAGGGTACATATTTTTCTATTACCTGGGCAATGTCGAGCCTGCTTTTTATCTCTTCTATTTGATTAGAATCATCCATACTATGATTGATTATAGCATCTTACTAGGGGAAGTTTTATTCGCAACTCAAAGCATTACTTACAATTACACATGTTATCTCTGCAACTCCTGTTGTACTGTTAGTTTTCCAGACTAATGGCTCACCATTCATTGATATGCTTGTATTAGCAGCTCTACCGGTTATTATATAGAACCTATCCTTCACTTCGTATGTCTGTTTAGATGGCTCGACAACCTTTGATACTTTATTTTGTCCATCGACATCAAGCTTGATCCATGATGCGGAGTCTTTGACTTCTACAGAAAGTGAAAACGTTTTGATTGTTTCTGCAGGAGTTTCAGCTTGAGCAGGCTTGGTATATGTAACTTTTCTTGTTTCTACGGTTTCTAATATGTTATTGCTGTTCTTCCTTGACCGTATGGTTATGACGTTGATTCCTTCTTTAAGTGTAAGCTCTTGTTTGAAATTTCCTTGACTATCAATTGCAACTAGTATGGTATTGATTTCAAGTACTGTTCCTGGCTGTGTAATGCCTTCTACAGCAAGAGTTTCTTCTGTAACTGTACTTGCATCAATTGGTGTTGTTATCGTCAATTTGGGAGGGCTTTGGAATTTGTATATCTGAAGTCCTATATATCCAAGAATTAGAACAAAGAAGGCTATGGAAAGGATTGTGATTATACTTTTAGGAGTTAGGATGATTTTTTTGTATTTAGTCCATATTGGTTCTATAGATTTACCTTTGGAGGTTTTTTTCTGTGGTTTGCTTCTTCGATATAGTGCTAGAACCTTTTCAGTGTCTAAGCCAAGATAGTGGGAATATATTTTGATGAATCCAGTTAGGAAGACTGCTGAATCAAACTTAGAAAAGTCGTTATCTTCGATATATGTGATGAAACGCTTTTGCATCTTAGTCTCTTGGGAAACAAGCTCAATGGAGCGTCCAAGGGTTTCTCTTTTCTTTTTTAATACTTCTCCAGCTGTTATCATACTGGCAATTGTACTACTTATTCATCAAATCCGTCACTACTATCTTCGTTGTGTAAGATTTGATTAGAAGAAGATACGAGTACTTGTCTTGGTTTACTACCGTCTTGAGGGCCAATTGCACCGGCATCGTAGAGCTCATCTATTAATCTTGCAGCCTTGTTATATCCAATCTTCATCTTTCTTTGTAGGAATGACGAGGATGCTTTTTGGTTGTTTATGACAATTTCTAAAGCAACGGGGAAATCAGGATCTCTTTCGGAACTTCCTCCACCAGCTACTGATGAAGAGCTACCTTTTTCTATAGCCTGGGCTAAATCTTCAGAATATTCTATATCTTCTTCTGTAACTTGTTCTTTTATTGCTGCAATTACATTCTCACTATCTTCTGTAGATGTATATGAGCACTGGATTCTTACTGGTTTTGGAGTACTTTGATCTTTAAAGAGCATATCACCGTTTCCAAGGAGTGTTTCTGCTCCTGTGTCATCAAGAATAACCCTAGAGTCCATAGCTGTAGCTACAGCAAAAGCCATTCTTCCTGGGACATTAGCTTTGATTAGTCCGGTTATGACGTTAACGGTAGGTCTTTGAGTAGCAAGAATGAGGTGAACACCAACAGCTCTTCCCATCTGTGCTAGTCTTTGAATCTTGCTTTCGACATCTACACCCGAAGTAAGCATAAGGTCAGCCATCTCGTCTATGACGACGATTATGTATGGCATAGCTGTAAATCCAAGCGCTTTGTTATATTCAGTTAACTTCTTAACATGCATCTGTTTTAACTGACGATATCTTCGCATCATTTCATCAATTGTCCACTGAAGTGCATTTACAACGAGTTCCATATCAGTAATGACGGGGTTTAATAGATGAGGGATTCCATTGTATGCAGCCATTTCAACACCCATTTTAGGATCAATCATGATGAATTTAACCTCGTCTGGGGTTTTAGTCATCAAAAGCCCAGTTATTAATGAGTTAATAGCTACAGACTTACCTGTACCAGTAGCACCTGCAACCAAGAGATGTGGAATCTTGTTTAAATCTCTGATTGTAGTTTTACCAGTAATATCTTTTCCCAATATCAATGGGAGTTCATATTTATCTGCTTCCTGCCTTAACTTCTTTATCATATCTCTGGTATATACATAGTTTGGAGTTGGATTTGGAATTTCAACACCAACAAATGATGTTCCAGGGATAGGGGCTTCAACTCTTACGCATGAAGATTGAGAGGCTAAAGCTAAAGCCAAATCATTGCTTAAATTCTTAATCCTAGATACTTTAATACCAACAGTTATTGCTAAAGAGAATCGTAAAACAGTTGGGCCTACAGCAATTTCTACAACTTTTGCAGGAATACCAAAGTTCTTAAGTGTGGTTTCAATAACGGTAGCTTTGGCTCGGTACAGCTTCTCGTCTTGCTTTTGAACTTCTCCTTCTTGCAACACATCTATATTAGGGAATATCCAGTTGGTAAACCTTGGTCTTTGTGGTTCTGCAAGCTCTTTTGTAGAAGTTTGAGAATCAGGAATGCTCTCGGGAAACACCTCATCTTGTACTGGAGTTTTGATTTGTGGCTCTATATATACTTCCTCGTCTTTCTTGTTATCTTCACCATACATCCTTATCTCCGGTTCTTTATCCATCTCCGAGTTTGGGATATTCATCTTGGTTCCATCTATATTTCTTGCTTCGTCACTATCTATTTTAAATCCTCCAAAGAGATTGCTGAAACTGAATTTCTTCTTTTCCCCATCTTTCATTGGTGTTTCTACGAATTCTAAAATCTGCTCTAATGTAGTTCCTGTTATCAACGAGAAGGCAATTACCAAGAATACTAATACAATTATTATCTCTAACAAATTCCCAAATGTGCTATTCAATGCCAAATGCATCATTTTTCCTAGTTCTCCTCCAGCGCCTCTTAATGCATCAGAGTTATTTAACTGTTCTGCGGTCTGCCAGAACGAGAGAAGTGTACTTAAACATGCTGAAAAAAGTAGTAATCCTCCAACCTGTCGGACAGATTTAAATCGTTTACTTTTGGTTAACAAAAAGAATGATATATATATGAGTAAAATACCCCACGAAATTGCAGAGTATCCAAGTTGTAGAGTTATGGTATCAAAGAGTACAGATTGCTGACGTATGAATGGGGATAGCCCAATAGTGAGTCCAAGCAGGAAAAGTGCTATACCAATGAGAATCTTTATCTCGCTGCTCTTAATTGTAATGGGTTCTTTTTTCTTTCTTCTGGGCATTTGTAGTATATAATAAAGTAAATTTGAGATTATTACAAAGTACATATATACCATACAATACAGAAGGTTTTAAGGGAATAGCTAAAAGAGTGCTAAAAACCTTTGACTAATACCGCTAATTATGGTAATATCCTTCGAGTTCCTAAGTTTTTGCTTTACAAAGCGGGATTTTTTAATGGTTCGCAGGAATCATTCCGCCGCTTGAGAGCAAGAGTAATATGTTATAACATTACTAAAATATCGTCTTATGATCAAACCTCAAAGTAATAGGTCCGGGAGAATAGATTTGGGACTAGGGTATTCCTCTGGTACAGATTTTCCAAGTCTAATTGAAGCTCAAAATGCTTCCTTTAATGATTTCTATGCAAGTGGATTTCAAAGACTCTTCACCAAGATAAATCCTGTTAAGGATACAATGGAGAAGATGTGGACATTGGAGTTCAAAGATTTTAGATTTGGCAAAGCATACAGAACTGTAGAAGAAGCAATTGCAAAGGGTCTTTCTTACGAAGTTCCTGTATATGCTAAGGTTCAACTTTTAAATAACAAGACAGGTGAGATTAAAGAGCAAGAGATTTTCATTGCTGATCTTCCAATTATGACTGAAGATGGAGTATTTGTGTTTAATGGTGTTAGAAGAGTCGTAACACACCAGATTGTTAGAGCAGAAGGAGTATTGTATGAAGTAGACGAGAAATTACCATACAGAACATTACACAAAGTTAGATTAATGCCTGGTATAGGACCATGGTATGAAATAGATACTAATAGACACAATGTCATTTCAATGAGAGTTTTACCTAAGAGACCTAAGGTTTTGATTACAGAACTTTTGAGAGTTTTCGGATGGGAATCAGATGATGAGATCAGAAAATTGTTTGCAGATGTAGATACAGATGAAGAGAATAAATATATTGAAGCAACATTAGCAAGAGATTTCACAAAGAGTAAAGAAGAAGCAGTAATCAGTATTTACAACAAATTAAGGCCAGATGAATCAGTTACTATTGATAGTGCTGAGAAATATATCAAGAGCAACTTCTTCAATGCAAGAAAGTTTAATCTTGGGAAAATTGGTAGATACCAATTAAACAGAAAATTAGGTACATCATATGACATCAATAATCCTGATGAAGTAATGCTTTACCCTAAGGATATAGTTTTGATTGTTAAGAGATTGATCCAGACCAATAATGGAGTAATTCCTGCTGACGATATCGATCACCTCTGTAATAGAAGAATCAGAAGTGTTGGTGAAATTTTGGAAAGACAGTTGATCGCAGGTATTGGAAGATTAGAGAAGAATATCAAAGACAAGATGAGTTTGTATGGTCAAGATGCTAAGGTCACTCCATCTATGTTAGTTGGAACAAAACCAATTGCAGCTTCCATTCAATCATTCTTTGGAGCAAATGCATTGTCAAGCTTCATGGATCAGACCAATATACTTTCTGAATTAGAGAACAAGAGAAAAGTAACTGCAGG
>Ga0209800_10003050_pt1 | contig 13843 bp, 12 predicted proteins | sample Higcelweek8metaG_FD_187174 | JGI IMG/M metagenome (GOLD analysis project Ga0209800, IMG submission 187174) | Freshwater pond sediment microbial communities from the University of Edinburgh, under environmental carbon perturbations - High... | ecosystem: Environmental > Aquatic > Freshwater >...
CGCAGCTCCACCGGCTCACGCGGCACAGGCAACCCGCCCAGGACCTCCGGGCACACCGCCAGCACCCGGCCCAGCGCGGCCAGACGCACGATCTCCGGGTACGGCGAGGCACAGCCGTCATAGCGGCAGGCCTGCCCGGCCAGGCAGGCGCTCACGAGGATGCGCTCCCCAGGCTCACACACAATCGGCATCGCCGCCCCCTGTTCAGTCCTGGTCCGAAGTTTCCGGCCCCTTGGACGGCGCGCCGGGGCCGAGCTTCTTGCCCGCGTCTCCTGCGTTCGCATCTCCCGCATGTGGATGGGCCTTGTCGTAGACCTCCATGATGTGCCGCAGATCGAGGTGGGTGTAGCGTTCCGTGGTCGAAAGCCGGGCGTGGCCGAGCATCTCCTGCACGCTGCGCAGGTCGGCCCCGGCCTGGAGCAGGTGGGTGGCGAAGCTGTGGCGCAGGGTGTGCGGGTGCACGTCCTGGCCGATGCCCGCGCTTGCCGCCAGCCGGGCCACGATGCGCTGGGCCTCGCGCCGGGTCAACCGCCCGCCGCGCGCGCCCACGAACAGCGCCTCCTGGGCAGGGCCATGCTCCGGAACAGGCGCGATCTCCTGGCGCAGGCGCAGGTACTCCACCAGGCGCTCCTTGGCGGCCTCGCTCAAGGGGGCCAGGCGCTCCTTGTTGCCCTTGCCGCGCACGCGCACAAAGCCCCGGTCCGTGCGCACGTCGTCCACGCTGAGGGACAAGGCCTCGCTCACGCGCAGTCCCGAGCCGTACAGCACCTCGGCCAGGGCCAGATCGCGCAGGCCAATGGCGCCGGGCAGCACCTGGCCCTCCATGACGGCCACGGCCTGGTCCACGTTGAGCGCGCGCGGCTGGCGCTGCTCCTGCCTGGGATTGCGCAACCCGGCCAGCGGGTTCTTGTGCAGCAGTTGGTTCTTCAACAGGTAGGTGAAGAACGAACGCAGGCTCGAAAGCTTGCGGGCCATGCTCGATTTTTTGAGGCGCAGGCGGTGCAGCTCGGCCAGAAAGGCCGTGGCGTCCTCGCGCGAGATTGTCTCAAAATCCTTGAGACTGCGGGAACGGCGTGAAAGGAAGGCCTCGAACTGGTCCAGGTCGGCGGCGTAGGCGCGCACCGTGGCCGGGGAATAGCCGCGCTCGATCTCAAGGTGGGACAGGAAGCCCAGGCAGATCTCAGGCAGGCCAAAGCCCGGGCCGTCCTGTTCGTTACGGGGTGCGCCTGTCGAGGACATAGCAGCTCTTCACGTTTTCCTTGGCCTTTTTCTTCAGCCCCATGGCGATGGCCGAGGCCTCGCCGAAGTGTTTGAGCCTCCCGTCGGTGTTGAAGACCACTGCGATGGACAGGGCCATGAGCGGGAAGGCGCGCACCTCGCCCTGGCGGTCGGTGGAGACGATGCTCTCGCGTTCGCGGTCGTCGGCATCGTAGAAATTCGGCACGATGGCGTCAAAGGCAGCCACCACGCGCTGGCAGGCCTCCTCGGCAATGCCTGCCGGCACGATGAACACGAAATCGTCGCCGCCGATGTGGCCCACGAAGCTCTTGACGCCCGTGAAGCCGCGGATGGTGTTGGCGATGACCCGCGCGGTCATCATGAGCACCTCATCCCCGCGCGAGAAGCCGTACTTGTCGTTGAAGGACTTGAAATAGTCGAGGTCGCAGTAGGCCAGGGCAAAGTCGTCCCGGCGGTCGATCAGGTCCTGGATGCGGCTGATGATGCTGGTGTTGCCGGGCAATTTGGTCAGCGGGTTGGCGTCCATGGCGCGGGAGGCCCGGCACAGGGTCAGGTGCACGCGTTCGCGCGCCTGGGTGGGCTGAAAGGGCCGCACCAGGAAGTCGTCGGCCTCGATCTCGTTCCAGTTCCAGGGCTGCTCCAGGTCGGCGGAATCCAGGCACAGGATCACGGGCAGTTGGCGGTACACGTTCTCGCTCTTGACGATGCTGGCGACCTCGGTGCTCTTGATGTCCTCCAGGCGGTTGTCGACCACGAGGATGTCCGGGGGCTCGTTGAAGATGATCTCCATGGCCCGCCGCCCCCGGCCGATGACCGTCCAGTCCACCTCGGCAGGGTCCCAGAGGCTGCGGAAGAGCGCCGCCAGCTCCGGGTCCGGGGTGAGCAGGATGCCATGCTGCTGGCGGGGGAAGAGGTTGCTGGCCACGGCCTGCCCCAACGTCAGTTGGACGCGCCGCCGCTGGGCGCTTCCGCGTCCTCGGGCGCAAAATTGACGCCGGAGACCTCGGAGAGGTTCTCGGCAAAGCTGTCCAGCACGCTGTCCAGGTCCGTCAGCTTGATGCCGAGGATCTTGAAGGCCTGCGGGGACAGGGGCACGGCCTGGTCGTCGCCGCCGGACCCGTACTCGAAGATGCGGACGATGAAATCGCCCAGGTGCACGGCGGCGGCGTGCAGCGGATAGAACTGGGCGCGTTCCGGGTTGTGGTGCGCGCTCATGGCCTCCTTGATGTTCGGGGGCAGGTGCCAGTACTCGGCCAGCCAGGCGTTGATGCGGTCATGCCCGAAGCCGAGCACGGCCTTCTCGGCCTCCAGCCAGCGCAGGTCCTGGCTGAGCACGGTCTCGCCCACGGCCTTGTGCAGGTCCGGCAACTGCACGGCGGCCACGACCTTGCCCAGGTCGTGCAGCAGCCCGCAGACGCTGTACTCCTCGGGGTCCTTGAGGCCCGCCTTGCGCGCGATGAGGCCCGTTGCCAGGGCGCAGCCCACGCTGTGTTCCCACAGGCCCTCCATGGTCTTGGCCATGATGTCGAAAACCGAGGTGGAGATGATGACGCCCCGAATGACGTTGAACCCCAGGAGCACGAGGGAGTGCTGCACGGAGCTGATGCGGCCGGGGAAGCCGTACACCGGCGAGTTGACCATCTTGAGCACCTTGGCCGAGAGCACCTGGTCGCGCGAGATGACCTTGGCGATGGCCTCAATGGTGGTGTTCGGGTTCTGGACAAGGCGCGAGACCTCGTCCAGGACCTTGGGCATGGTGGGCAGATCGCGGATGGACAGGATCTTGCCCTTGGCGCTGGTCTTGAGATCCTCTTCCATGCTTACACCTTGCCCGGCGTGGCGGCTGCGGCGTCGGCTGCGGCCTTGATGGTGAAATATTCGCGCAGGTAGGCCTTGACCTTGACCATGTACTCGTCCTCGCCCAGGCGGCGGAAGAGCTGGTCCAGGCGCAGGGCGCGTTCCGAGGGGTTCTGGCTGACGGCCACGGCGTCGCCCACGACAAAGACCCTGTCGATGCCCATGCCGTCGAGCCTGTCGATGAGCGCCTCGGTAAGTTCGACTCCGGAGCCGACGATGGCCATACCGTTGGCCTTGGTGATGGCCTTGGCCAGCTTCATGCCGGGCTTGACGAGGCTTAGGGGAATCTTCTGCATTGCCGCTCCTGGACGCCTGGGGTGGGGGGAAAGGTCATGTCAGGCTATAGTACATGCCCGGCCATTGGCGGACAAGCCCCTGCATCTCCAGCACCAGCAGCCTGCGGCTCACGATATGGCTCTCCCAGCCAAGGGACTGGATGAGGGTGTCGATGTGCACCTTGCCCTCCTGGGTCAGGCTGGAGAGCAGGTTGCGCTCCTCGTCCGTGAGGTTGGCTGGCAGGGGCTTGGGCTGGGCCGGGGCCGGTGGAGGCGTTGGGCGGGGATATGCTGTGGCGGCCACTGGCTGGGCCGGAGCTGGTTGTGCCTGCAAGGGCAACGTCTTTGGCACGCTGGCGAGCTCCGCGCTGAACTGGTAGCGCAGGGAGCGCACGATGTCCTCGGCGCTCTCCACCAGGGCCGCGCCCTGCTTGATGAGCCGGTGGCAGCCCGCAAAGGTCGGCTGGCCAAGCGGCCCGGGCAGGGCAAAGACCTCGCGCCCCTGCTCCGTGGCCAAGCGCGCCGTGATCAGGCTGCCGGAGCGGGCTGCGGCCTCGGCCACCAGCACGCCCAGGGACAGGCCGCTGATGATGCGGTTGCGGTAGGGGAAATTGCGGGCCTCGGGCCTGGTGCCCGGCCCGAACTCGCTGACCACCAGGCCGTGATGCTCCAGGGCCTGGCGCACGTCCTCGTTGTCCGGCGGGTAGTGCACGTCGAGCCCGGCGCCCAGGACCGCGATGGACCCGCCGATGCCGGAGAGCCCTGCCAGGTGCGCCTGGCGGTCGATGCCCGCAGCCAGGCCGGAGACCACGGTGATGCCGAAGCGTGAGAGCTCGGAGCTGATGCGCTCCACGGACTGTAGGCCGAGCAGCGTGCATTCCCTGGCCCCGACCACGGCCACGGACGGGTTGCGCAGCAGGCTCACATCCCCGACGACGTACAGCAGGGCGGGCGGGTCCGGGATCTCGCGCAGCAGTTTTGGATACTTGGGGTCGAACCAGGTGATGACCCGCGTGCCGAAGGAGCGCGCGGCCCGGTACTCGGCCTCGGCCCCGGGGCGCCAGGGTTCGGCCAGGAAGACCTCCACGCGGTTCTTGGGCAAAAGCTTGCGGCCGGACCAGTTGCGGGCGTCGGAAACGGCGGCGTAGGCGCTGTCATAGCCGGAGAGCACGCTCTTCCAAGAGCGCGGCCCCAGGCCCGGCGTGTGCCGCAAGGCCAGACAGGAGAAGAATTCCTTGGCGGCGTCCAGGCTCACGGCTGCACCATGGGCTGCGCCTGCGGCGGCCCAGTGAGAGCCGCCAGGCTCAACGCCCCAGCTCCGCGAGCTTCTTGCGGGCCAGGGGCGCGGGCTCGGACTTGGGAAAGTCCTGCAGCAACGCGCGCAGGTAGAGCGCGGCGTTGTCCTTCTCGCCCAGCATGGCGTAGGACATGCCGATCTTGAGCAGGGCCGCCGCCGCCTTGGTGTGCTTCGGGTAGCGCCTGGTCACTTCCTTGAAGGACAGGATGGCCTGGGCATAGTTCTTGTCCGCGTAGTGGCTCTCGCCCAGCCAATACAGGGCGTTTGGCACAAGCACGCTGTTCGGCTCGGCGGACAGGAATTCCTGCAGGAGCTTGCGGCCTTCCTCGGGGTGGTCGGCGGCGACGAGGGTCATGCCCTCATGGTACAGGGCGGAGCCGGTGGCCGCGCCCTTGGCCATGGCCGGAGCAGGGGCCGGAGCAGGGGAAGAGGCCGGGGCGGCGGGCTCCGCCTCGGCTGCCGCGGGCTGGGGCACTGTTGGCTGGGTAGGTTCAGGCTGGGCCGGTTCGGGCTTGGCGGTTTCGGAAAGCGTGGCTTCAGGCTGGGCTAGGGCCATCACAGGAGCTGCAGGCGCGGGAGCCGGTGCGGCCACATCCGTTTTCTGCGGCATGGCCACGCCCCCGGCGGTGAGCTGCTCCTGCAGCCGCTGCACAGAGTCCTCCACGGCCTTCATGCGCGCCATCAGCTTGCGCTGCTGGTCGCGTCCCTGCTCTTCCTGCTGCCGCTGCCCTTCCTTGAAATTGAGGAAGTTCTCCTCCAGGCTGCGCAACCGCCACTCTTCGCTCAGTCCGCGCTTGGCGTCCATCTTGCCGGCGCAACCGCAAAGCGACACCGTGAGCAAGGCAACGATCAGAGCTTTGTGACGCATGAACCTCTCCTGTTCAGCATCTCTTAGGCCAGAGAATTGGTTTTGGCAAGAATCCCCGCGTGCTGCCCAAACCGCGCGGCTTGCCTGTATTGAAAAAATGCGGCAAAAGGTGTGCACCATCAACCGCAGCAGAGGCCAACATGCCCGCACTCGAACTCCTGCGCATCACCGCCGCCATGGCCGCTCCGGCCTTTTTCCTGTTTTTCGGGCTGGCGGCCCTGGGTGCGCCCATTCTCGCGGCCATCTGCCTGACCGTCGGCCAGGTGCGCGGCACACAGCACCCCGAGGCCTATGCCCGGCGGCTGCTGCGCATGGCCCTCACCTGCTCCCTGCTCACCTGCCTGATCCTGGCCTGCGTCGCCGGGCTGGGCCTGTACCGCCTGCCCTGGCTGCGCGACTGGCTGCTGGCCGCCCCGCTGGTTCCGGCCCTGCTGGCCCTGGCCATCGCCGCCTACTGCGTCTCGTTGACGGTGCTGCGCCTGTCGCGCGGGTCATTCCGTCCGCACGCCACAAAGAAATCCCTGTCCCCGGCCGCCTCCCTGTCCGTGCTCGCCGTGGCCATCCTCTGGCTCTCCCTGTCCCTGCTGCGCGATCTGGCCGCCCAGACCCAGGCAGTTCTCGGCGCAATGACCGAGGGCGACATCAGCCTTGCGCCGCTTCTGCCGCCGGACCTTTCATCCACCGCGCCCCTGCTCTGGGCCGCAGTGCTGGCCAGCACCCTGGCGGCGGCCATGTGCGCCGGAGCCTGGAGCCTGGAGTACCTGCTGCTCCGGCGCGACCGCGAGCCCTTTGGCCGCGAGGCCTTTGCCCATGCCATGCGCCTGGCTGCGCGGGCGTCCCTGCGTTCCGGAGTGCTGGCCCTGTCCTTCCTGCCCGCCCTGTGGAATCGCCTGACCACCCTGCCCGGCTCGCCGGACGACGCCCAGGCGGTCATGGCCCTGCTCGTGGCCTGCGGCTCGTGCATCCTGGCGGCCTGCGGCCTGTGGGGCCTGCTGGCCCGCAGCAAACGCCCCTGCTCCAGCCCCGCGCTGGTGCACGGCGCCCTGACCCTGGTCTGGCTCGGCCTCACCGCTGCGCTCTCTGCGGCGCTTCTGCACTTCTACGCCAGGTAGCCCCTGCCAAAACAAAAGGACAGCCCGAAGGCTGTCCCGTTGTGCCGCGCGTGAGCAAGGCCGTGGCTAATCGTGCCCGGCCTGCTTGGTGGTGGCCGTGGCCAGGCGGTAGACCTCGTGCGGGTCGAGGATGAGGACCACGGAGCCGTCGCCCATGATGGTGGCGCCGGAGATGCCGTTGATCTCAAAGGTGTTCAGGTACTGGCCCAGGGGCTTGATGACGATCTCCTGGCGTTCCAGGAGCTTGTCCACCACGATGCCGAGCCTGCGGTCATTGTCGTGGATGATGACCACGGGCAGGATCTGGCGGTTGTCGGGGTTGCCGGGCAGGCCCATGAGCTCGGAGAGCTCGATGATGCCGAGGACCTCGCCGCGCAGGGTCAGGGCCTTGCGGTGGTTGACCTCGGAGAGCCGCTCGACCTCGATCTTGGTGGTCTCGCTCACGGCGTCCAGCGGGATGGCGTAGGTGCCCTCGCCCACCTTGACCATGAGGGCGTCGATGATGGCCAGCGTCAGCGGCAGGGTCAGGGTGAAGCGCGTGCCCCGCCCGACCTCGGTGTTGATCTGGATGTTGCCCTTCAGGTTCTTGATGTTGGTCTTGACCACGTCCATGCCGACGCCACGGCCGGAGACGTCCGTGATCTTCTCGGCCGAGGAGAAGCCAGGGGCGAAGATCAGGTCCACGGCCTGGCGGTCGTCCAGAAGCTTGGCCTCCTCGGCTGTGCACAGGCCCTTCTTGACGCCCACCTGGCGCATCTTCTCCGGGTCGATGCCGCGTCCGTCGTCCTCGACCTCGATGGCCACGGAATTGCCCTTGTGGTAGGCGCGCAGCCAGACATGTCCCTTGGGGTTCTTGCCTGCGGCGATGCGTTCATCCTCCGGCTCCAGGCCGTGGTCCAGGGAATTGCGGATGAGGTGCACCAGCGGATCGCCGATCTCCTCGCCCACGCTCTTGTCGAGTTCGGTCTCCTCGCCCTCGGTGATGAGCTCCACCTGCTTGCCGCTCTTGCGCGAAAGATCGCGCACCAGGCGCGGGAAGCGCGAGAACACCGTGTGCACCGGCACCATGCGCACCTTCATGATAGTGTCCTGCAGGTCGTCGGAGATGCGCGCCATGGCGTAGGTGGTCTCGGTGAGCTGCTGGGCCACGTCGCCGACATCCTCCTGGCCTTCGGCCAGGGCGCGGGCGATCATGGAATAGCGGTTGCGGTTGATGATCAGCTCGCCGATGAGGTTCATCAGGTGGTCGAGCTTCTCGTGGTCCACGCGAATGGTGGTGGCGCCCTTCTGCGTGGGCTGCCCGGCCTCGAAGGCGGCCTGGGCGGCCGTGGGCGGCGCAACAGGCGTGTCGCCCGGCTTCGGTGCAGCCGACGCAACAGGTTTGGATGCCGGCTTGGGCTCCGGCTTGGGCTCTGGCTTGGGCTCTGGCTTGGGCGCGGGCTTGGCCGCGGGCTTGGGTTCCGGCTTGGGCTCAGCCTTGGGCTCCGGCTTGGGCGCGGGTGCGGGCTCGGCCAGGGGCGGAAGATCATCCGGGACAACGCCCTTGATGTCCGCCAGGGCCTTGAGGGTCATGTCCTTGAGGATGGAGACCTCCTGGGACAGGATGTCGAGCATGAGTTCAAAACCCACGTCTGATTTCCGGGCCTGATCAACCAGCCCGGCGGTGCGCTCGGCATAGCCCTTGATCTCGGAGAGGCCCATGTAGCCGCTGGAATTCTGCAGGGTCGTCAGGCTGCGGTAGAGCCCGTCGATGATATCGCGCTGGGTGGCGTCCTGGCCCAGCATCTCCAGGGCCAGATCCAGGCTTTTCAGCTGGTGCAGCACCGTCTGCTCGAAGATGTCCACGTCCTCGGCGTCGTAGGCGTTGGCTGCGGGCGCCACGGCCACAGGCTCGGCGTCCATGGCCTGGGCCGCGGCCAAGTCCTCGCCCTTGGCGGTGGGCTCAGGCGTGGCCTCGGGCAACGGCGAAGCCTCAGTCGAGGGAGCGGCCGGGACCTCGAAAGGCGCGGGCGAAAGATCCGCAGCAGCCTCGGAGTCCGGCGCGAGCATGGCCCGGTACTGCTCCGGCACCACCAGCTCACCGGCCTCCGTGGTGGCCTGGAGCACGGCGGCCATGACCGAGATGTCCTTGGGCGCGGCCTTCATGCCGTCGATCTCGATGCGGCCCAGGAGTTCCTCGATCAAGTCCACCACGGCCAGCAGCAGGTCGATGACAGCGCGGCTGGTGCGCATTTCGCCCTTGCGGACGCGGTTCAGGAGGGTCTCGGCCTCATGGGTCAGGGCGTTGAGCTCGCGATACCCGATGATGCCGCTGTTGCCCTTGATGTTGTGGAAATAGCGGAAGATGTCGTTGACCAGCTCGCTGTTGCCGTCCGGATTCTTCTCCAGCTCCAGCAGGCCCTCGTTCAGGCTGCCGACAAGGTCGCGCGCCTCCTCCAGAAAATCGGTGAGGTGCCCCTCGCCCACGGTGGTCAGGACGTAGGGCGTGGGGTCGAAGTCCGGGCTCGGCTCCAGCTGGACGTTCTGCCAGCGGATGTTCAGGGGGACCGCCTCGACCTGGGGGGCAGGCTCGTCCATGGGCGCAGGCTCCTGGTGTTCAAGGACGTTCTCGGCTGCCGGGTCGGCGGGCTCTTCGGCCGGGTGCTGGACCGTAGCGGCGGGTGCGGAAAGTTCACCGGCCAGGATGCTCTCGATGCGCGCGATGATGGAGGTGGTGTCAACCTCGCCCTCTTGCCCGGTGGTCTCCAGGTTGTCCACGATCTGGCGCAGCGCGTCCGTGGCGGAAAGAATGACGTCCATGATGACCGAATTCACGGCCATGGCGCCCTGGCGCAGTTCATCAAGGATGTTCTCGGCCTTGTGGGCCAGGCCGTTGATCTTGTGCAGACCAAGGAATCCGGACGCGCCCTTGAGGGAGTGCATGGGCCGGAATATCTCATTCAGGAGGCCGAGGTTCTCCGGAGTCTTCTCCAGTTGCAGAAGATTCGGCTCGATGGTCTCAAGGTGCTCTTTGGCTTCAACGAAGAAGTCAGAGAGGATCTCTGGATCAAGGTAGTCTTGGCTCATCGAGATACCTGCCTGCTCTCATGTGTACGTCCCGCGAAAGTGCGCGTCGCGAGCGCGGAGCGTTCGCTTCCGGGCTTCAGCCCAGAAGCATCTTCACGTTGCGGACCATCTTCTCGGGCTGGGCCGGTTTGACCATGTACAGATTGGCGCCAAGAGTCAGCCCTGTCTGGATGTCCTTGTCCTGGCCCTCCGTGGACAGGACGATGATGGGGATGTCCCTGTAGGCCTCCTGTTCGCGGACGTTCTTGATGAAGGTGAAGCCGTCCATGCGCGGCATGTTCACATCGCTGACGATGAGATCCACCGGGTCCGCCGCATAGAGTTTCTCCAGTCCGTCCAGACCGTCCTCGGCCGTGGTCACGCGGAACCCCTCCTTCTTCATGATGAAGGCCACAAGATTCCTTACAGTCTTAGAATCGTCCACAATGAGAATATGTTTAGGCATGAGATGAACCTCCCCCCTGGAGTACTCCGTGGACAAGATTATCGATGGAAAGGATGCTGATCAGTCGCTCGCCGGATTTATACAGGCCCATGAGCAGGTGCGCGGACACGCCGACGTTGCCCTCCACGTTCCACTCCAGCTCGTCGCCCGAGGCGAGGTACATGGTTGAGATGGCGTTGACCATGAGCCCGACCTGCAAGCCCCGGTGGCGGCAGATGACGATGAAGCGGTCTTCCTGCTCACCGGGGATGCCCATGATCAGGCGCAGGCTCACCAGCGGCGTCACCCGTCCGCGCAGGTTGATGATCCCGGTGATGTAGTACGGCGCGGCCGGCAGCTTTGTCGGTTTGACAAAGCGGATGACCTCCTGGATCACCGTGATGGGCAGGGCGAACTCGCGGCCCATGAGCGAGAAGCTCACCAGACGGATGTCCTTCTGGTTGCGCATGTTCTCGTCGGAATGCTCGTCGGCCGGGGCTTCCGCCGGGCCGGAGAACCCGGCCAGCGAGTCATCGCCGCGCGGGTCGAGCCTTCTGGCCTGGGCCAGGACCTTTTCGCGGTCCACGCCCAGGTACTTGTCCAGGAAAGCTTCCTCGGCGCCGGTCAGGGTACGGCCGGGGTCGGTGACGTCCGGCAGCCGGACATCTTCGACAAAGTATTGTTCAGGCGTTTTCATTGCGCACAATCTCGCTTGCCAGGTTCAAATATTCAACGGCGCCGCGCGCCTTGGGGTCCACATCGAAAATCACCTTGCCGCCTGCGCTGGATTCACGAAATTTCGTGTCAAAATGGATCACGGTCTCCAGCACCTTGTCGCCCAGCTTGTCGCGCATGATCCGCAAAATGCGCCTGCAGGCCGCCGTGCGCTGATCATACATGGTGGCCAGGGCCATGTAGCGCACCGGCCTGGGCAGCACCCGGTTCAAGAGCCTGATGGTGTCGAACAACAGCCTGATCCCGTACAGAGCCAGAAAATCCGTCTGGATGGGGATGAGCACCAGGTCCGCAGCCACCAGCGCGTTCACCAGCAGGATGCCCACATGGGGCGGGCAGTCGAGCAGGATGTAGTCATACCGCTCGCGCAGGCCCTCCAGGGCGATGCTCAGGATCAGCCCCTTGTCCTTGCGCTCCTTCAAGTCCACCTCAAGCTCGGAGAGCCTGATGGAGCCCGGCGCAAAATCGAACCCGCCGTCTGTGGCCGTCTTGAGGATGCGCTCCCAGACCTCGCGCCCTGCCTGCTCCTCCTGGAAAAGATCATATACCGAGGCCTCAAGCGTCTCCGGAAAATAGGAGAGGTGCACCGAGGCGTTGGCGTGCGGGTCCAGGTCCATGACCAGCACCCGCTTCTCTAGTCTGCTCAGGGCCGCCCCAAGAGTCAGGGCCGTGGTGGTCTTGCCCACGCCACCCTTCTGGTTCGCAATGGCAATGACCCTGGCGCCCAATACGCTACCCTGCCCTCGTGTGCAGGACCATCCGCGTCCGCATCAGGCCTCCTTCTTGTACATGATGGCCCCGGGGTAGTGGATGGGCTTGAACGAGCGCGTGATGTTGTGCAGAGACTCCGAGTGCCCGATGAGCAGGTAGCCGCCGGGCTGCAGGTTGTCGTAGAACGCGCCGATGACCTTCTTCTTCATCTCGTCGTCGAAATAGATGATGACGTTGCGGCAGAACACCAGCTGCGACCGCTCCACCCGCTTCAGGGCCACGCGGTCGGACAGGTTCAGCTGGCCGTAGGTGATGAGCCGCTTGAGCTCCGGCTTGATGCGGAAGTTCTCGCCATCCTTGTCGAAGTAGCGCGGCAAAAGCTCCTTGGGCGTGGTGCGCAGGGTGTACTCATTGTACACGCCCTTGCGCGCGGCCTCGAGCACCCGCTCAGACAGGTCGCTGGCGGTGATGCGCACATCCCAACTGGCCAGCTCGCCCCGGAGCACCTCGGCCACGATGATGGCCAGGGTATAGGGCTCCTCGCCCGTGGAACATCCGGCGGACCAGATGCGCAGGCGCTTTTCGCCCTTCTTGCGCAGATCGTTGATGACGTCTGTCAGGATGTTCTCCTGAAAGACCTTGAGCTGCGGCGGGTTGCGGTAAAAACTGGTCTCGTTGGTGGTGATGACCTCAAAGAGCTTGGAGAGCTCCGACTTCTTGTTCGTGTCGTACTGCAGGTAGTGGTAGTATTCACCGAAGTTCTTCAGGTTCAGCAGCTTGAGCCTGTTGGCCAGCCGGTTCTCCAGCAGGTACTTGCGGTTGTCCGCAACGTAGATGCCGCACTGGGCGTAGATGAAGTCACGCAGCTGGACAAACTCGGCGTCGCTGATCTTCAGCTCGCCGCCTACGGGCGTTGATGTGGAGAAGAGCGCCGACATCTAGATCTCCCTCTCCTGTTCGTCCTGTATCCTGGCGATGGCCGCCTCGGCGGCCTCCATGATCTCGTAGTCATCGCTGCCGGAGATGGCCAAAAGCGCACGGAAGGCGGAAGTGCCGCCGATGCTCCCGAGGCACTCGATGGTGCGGATGGTGACAAGCTTGTTGGGATTCTCAAGCAGGCCCACAACCTCGGGGATGGCCTGAACGACCTTGTGCTGGCCGAGCACCTCGAGCGCGCGCACCCTGACCCAGTCGTCGTCGTCGTGCAGGGCGTGCAGAAGGTGCGGGATGGCGGCCTCGGAGAAGCACTGGCCCATGATCTCCACCACGGTCTGGCGCACGTCCCGGTTTTCGTCCAGCAGGCGCGACACGAGCAGGTCGAGCCAGACCTCGGAGTCGTGGCACAGGGAGGCCACCGCCTCCAGGGCGTGCTTGCGTATCTCCGCGCTCTCGTCCTCCAGGGCCGTCTTCAGCAGGTCGATGTTTCCGGACGCGTCCATCTTGCCCAGGGCGTACACGGCCATGAGCCGCTTGAGCGGGTCGATGCCCTGGAAGAGCTGCTGGAAGCGCTGCTGCAGTTCAGGGCCGTCAATGGCCACGCAGGCCTCCAGCCCGGCCTCCTTGACGTCGTCGTACTGATGGTCCAGCAGGGCGAAGAGCGCGTCAGCGGCCGGTGCATGGCGCACCTTCTGGCCCAGGAAGCTGGCGGCGGACTTGAGCACCTTGCCGTCTGCGTGCCTGGCCAGCACGTCCATGAAGAAATCGATGGCGCCCGGTCCTGCGGTTTGCGCCAGCACTGCGATGATGTTGCGCTGCACGGCCACCTGGTTGGACCAGAAGGCCTGAGTGAGCACCTCCTCGACCTCCGGGGCCGACACGCGGGCCAGGGTGGCCACTGCGAGCAGCGCCTTGGCCTGGTCGTCGCCCTTGAGCGACTGCCGGAGCACCTCGGTGAGGCCCATGCGCGACAGGCTCTCCAGGATGTGCTCCAGGCGGTCCTGGTCCTTGTCCGGGTCGAGCTTGCTGGCGATGGAGAAGACCCCGGCAGCGGCGTCGTCTCCGCCCATGGCGGCCAGTCCGAGGATGGCGGCGTCCTGGACCTCGATCTCCTCGTCCTCCAGGGCCACCAGCAGGTATTCGCGGAAATTTTCGCGTTCGGCCTTGGGCAGCAGGTTCACCAGCTTGGCGCCCAGGATGTTCACGATGGACTTGACGATCTTGTTGCGCAGGGCCGTGGGCGAGGACTCCATGCGGTGCAGCAGCAGGGTCACGGCCTTGACGTTGCCCATTTCGCCCAGGGCGTCGATGATCATGGAGACC
>Ga0209800_10003051_pt1 | contig 13836 bp, 6 predicted proteins | sample Higcelweek8metaG_FD_187174 | JGI IMG/M metagenome (GOLD analysis project Ga0209800, IMG submission 187174) | Freshwater pond sediment microbial communities from the University of Edinburgh, under environmental carbon perturbations - High... | ecosystem: Environmental > Aquatic > Freshwater >...
ACTGGAGATAAAACAAGGAATCTAATTTATTTTTAAAATAAGTTTCACCACCCATCAAGTTTATTAAGCCATCAATATCGTGCTGAACATGAAAAGTATATTGCCATGCGTTGCCTTCGGTATAATCTCCACCGTGAGAACTATCGTGAGAGAGTGAGAATGAATTGAATGGCGTGCGCCAATTGCCTGCAGAGTCTTTTCCGCGCATCATTCCAGTTTGATTATCAAATAGGTTTTTATAATATCCAGCCCGTTTCATAAAGAAATCGCAATCTTCTTTTTTACCCAATCTTTTAGCCAGCAATGCTGCACAATAATCATCGTAAACGCTTTCCAGGGTTCTTGAAACAGATTCATTTTTAATAATATCGAATGGATAATATCCAAACTTGTCGTACACATCCCAGTCTGATTTTTGGTGATTTGTTGTCAAAGAGGTTTTAATCGCTGCAAATAATTTCTCGCCATCTACACTGGTAAGTCCTTTCAAATAAGCATCGACCACAACAGGCACCGCATGATTTCCTATCATGCAATAGTTTTCTTTCCCCCAAAGTGTCCATATTGGAAGAAATCCCTGAACGTCGGCATGAGCAAGCATGCTGTTTACAAAATCATTTACTTTATTGGGAGCAATAAGAGTGTATAAAGGATGAGCTGCCCGGTAAGTGTCCCAGAGAGAAAATGTTGAATAATAATTTCTAGTAACAGATGTGAATACACTATCGTTTGCACCACGGTACATTCCATCTACATCAGCTATATTATTTGGTTGTATAAACAAATGATACATCGATGTATAAAAATTTATCTTTTGATTATTTGTCCCATTTATATTAACGGCGGACAATAAATCATTCCATTCCTTATTAGCAGCAGACCTCACCGATTCAAAATCCCAATTTGGATTTTCTTTTTCGATAGATTTCATTGCACCTTCAATGCTGACAGTTGAAATCGCTACTTTTGTTTGCACTGATTTACTTCCCTCTAATTCAAACTCTAATACGAATCGTTTTGCTTTTTCTCCTTCTAATGGAGTTATCGTCTTTTTTATCTTATATGGAGTATCAAATTTAATTACAAAAAAAACATTGCGGTTTACCCAGCCTCGGGAGCGATTATAACCAACAATGGTCTTATTGTCTGGCATCTCTACCTTAGCATCAATCATTCTGTATTGCAAATCTTTCTTCGAATTCACCAATCCATTTTGTAAATCAATCAACATATATGCTTCTCCAGCTTGATAGTAGGTATATTTATGAAATGCGGTATGCCCGGTTGCAGTTAGTTCCACATCGATATTCATATCCAAAAGATTTACAAAATAATAGCCCGGTTTTGCTGTCTGGGTTTTCCGGTTATATCGACAGGAAAATGTCTCATCGGGAAGTTTATCGTTAAATGGCAACATACGAATATCTCCTAAATCAGGGACACCTGTTCCATTTAGATGAGTCTGCGAAAAACCAATAATTTGATTGTCATCGTAATTAAAACCAGAGCAATAACGCCAGGAACCATTGCCACTTTCGGGGCTCACTTGTATCAATCCAAAGGGAATGCAAGCTCCGGGAAAGGTATGTCCATTATCGGCATTTCCAATAAATGGGTTCACATATTGCGTGTAGTTTGTTGTTTTTTTGCTGCAAATAGCAGGCAGCCCCACACTACTTAACACAAGCAGTAACAACACAATTCTAAAATCCTTCATGCGATTCTTTTATTTTAAATTTATTGGTACTACAATAATTCAAACTCGGTTTTCTTTACACTCTCTGAATCCGAGCCTATGAACAACTGAAATTTACCGGGTTCGGAGATATATTGCTTATCATTGTTCCAAAAACGAAGGTCTTCTTCTTTTATATCAAACTTTACTTCTTTTTCTTCTCCCGGTGCCAATTCCACTTTTTGGAAATGTTTTAATTCTTTTACGGGACGTGAACTGGAAGCAACTAAGTCTCTGATATAAAGTTGCACTGTTTCAACACCTTTGTACTTACCCGTATTCTTTACCGTCACAGTTGCATTCAGGATTCCGTTATAAGTTAATTGTGTCGCTCCTAATTTTATTTCTGAATACTCGAACGTAGTATAAGATAATCCGAAGCCAAATGGATATAATGGTTGATTAGAAATGTCTATGTAGCGAGTAGTAAATATCTTTTCTGGAGTAGTTTCTGCTGGTCTCCCTGTATTTTTATGATTATAGAAAATAGGAACTTGTCCCACTGAGCGTGGGAATGAGACCGTTAGTTTTCCTTGTGGATTAAACTTTCCGAATAAAACATCTACTAGCGCATTCCCAGCCTCATTTCCTGGAAACCATGCTTCCAATATGGCATCCATATTTTCGGCCTCCCAAGGAATAGATAAAGGGCGACCGTTGAATAAAATCAGAACTATTGGTTTGTTGAGTTTTTTGAGCTCTTTGAGTAACTCTTTCTGAATATAGGGTAAGGAAATATCGCTTCTTGAAGATGCTTCGCCGCTTAGCTCTTTAGATTCTCCCATTGCAACTAGAATAACATCGCTTTTCGATGCGGCTCTTATTGCTGCTTTAAATCCGGAACGGTCGTCTCCTAGCACATCACATCCTTTTTCATATTTTATTTTTGTTGTGCCTCCAAATCGCGTATTTAATGCGTCTAAGAATGTTACCATATCTTTAGGATCGCAACTTTTCGACCAACTCCCCGGCATATCTTTTTTGGAGTCAGCTAAAGGTCCGATGAGCGCAATTGATCTTAAGTTTTCGGACAAAGGCAGTACCTGATTCTTATTTTTCAACAATACCATGGACTTACAAGCTGCTTCGTGGGTCAATTTAAGGTATTCCTTTTTTAAAATAATAGTATCTTCCCGTTGCTGATTGCAATAACGATAAGGATTGTCCATAACCCCTGTGAGATATTTCATTTTCAGTACTTTTCGAACAGAGTTCTCAATTTTCTCCACACTGATTTTTCCTTCTGAAACCAATTCTTTCATATGCTTGAGATAAGCGGACGACTCCATATCTACATCAAGTCCTGCATTAAAAGATTTGATAGTTGCATCCTTTCTGTCTTTAGCATATCCGTGCGTAGCTGTTTCTCGTACAGAACCCCAATCCGAGACAACAAAACCATCAAATTTCCATTCGTTTCGCAAAATATCAGTCATCAAATAGGAAGAAGCTGAAGTAGGGATGCCGTTTAACTCATGATAACCTGCCATCAGCGTACTTACACCGCTTTCAACGGCAGCTTTAAATGGTGGTAAATAGATATTACGCAACGTAGCATCACTTATATCTGCTGTATTATAATCACGGCCATCAATTGTAGCTCCGTAAGCAGCAAAATGTTTAGCACAGGCCATTACTGAACCCATTTCTTTCAAATCAGTACCTTGATAGCCTTCAACTTTTGCTTTGGCGATAAGAGAAACTAAATAAGGGTCTTCGCCTCCACCTTCCATAATACGTCCCCATCTGGCATCGTGGCAAACATCCACCATGGGTGCAAATGTCCAGTGAATTCCCATAGCAGAAGCTTCATCTGCTGAAGCCCTTGCAGTACGCTTCATCAAATCTAAATCCCAACTTGCCGACTCTCCAAGTGGAATAGGGAAAATAGTACGGTAACCGTGTATAACATCGAATCCAATCAAAAGAGGTATTTTTAAGCGCGATTCTTCAACAGCAATACGCTGGATTTCACGAGTTCGTTTTGCTCCCACAATATTAAACACCATACCTACATCACCCCTTCGTATGGCATCCTCATCGTCTTCACGGGTAGTTATAGGGCCTGTTGGATTCATCCTACCCGCATAAAGATTTAGTTGTCCAATTTTTTCATCTAAAGTCATAAGACGGATAATTGAGTCAATCTTTTGTTCTATATTTTTCTGCTGTGCTGCTACATGAATACAAAAAGAAGAGATTAAAAGTGCAGCTAAAATTCGAGTTTGTTTCATATCAATATTTTTACCAATTATCGGTTCTAAATGGAGCTACGGGCAATCCGTAACGGTCGAAAAGGGAAGCTTTTGAATAATTATGAAAAGCATAACGGACAGCGACCGGCTTCAATAACTTGTCGCTCCAGACAGTAAGTTGTTTGTTCTTTAAATCAATTATTGCTTGGGCAGGGTAGAAAATTTTGTCCTCGCCAGCGATTTCAAAAGATTCAAGAGACTGATTAATTGGATGCGGATACACTTTAGTATTCAACTTTTCAAACTCAATATAAGCTTTGCCCTCTTTTACTTCCATCGATTTGTATATAAGTGTTTGATATCCGATATTACTTATCCCATAGTCCTTAGCAAGAGCCCAATATGCCAGTCGCTTACCTACGTCTTCCTTATTAGTAGGATGGATAAAATCGCGACTTCCAATATCTATCGTTGATACCATTCCCGAATTTGGTATCGCTTTCATAAGCTTTTGCTGCATTTCGCGAAAATATGCGGCTGATAAACCCTCTGGATTGTCATAAGCATAGGGTGCTATTTCAACAGCGTAGAAAGAGAAATCCACGCCCCACCTATTACGATAATCTTTTACCATTGCAGGTAACATTTTGGAGTACTCTTCAGCATTATGTCTGTTACTCTCACCCTGATACCAAAGCATTCCTTTAATTTTAAAATTTGTCAAAGGCGCTACCTTTGAGTTGAAAAGCACGCAAGGTTGTTGTTGAATGGGTTTAGAAATTTCTTTGTCGTCGTGAAGGTGTAATAGATTCAGATTGAAAGATTTTGCAGTTTCTTCGCTCAGCCAAGATTCTACATTTGATCCGCCCCAAGATGACACAACAATTCCAATGGGAATATTTAGAGTCTTTTGAAGGTGTTTTGCGAAATAATATGCAGTAGCACTAACCGAAGCAACATTTTTAGGAGTATTCAAAAGCCATTTCCCTTTACAATCTTCCTGAGGTTTTTTATTGTATTGTCGAGACCAACCGTTTTCATCAAAGTCAGTTGAATAAATCCTGATAGGTGTAGATTCATTCGCACTTGCAATTACTTCACTCGATCCTGATATCGGTTCAAATTCAAATCCTTTTACAGGCATTTCCATATTGGATTGACCGGAACAAAACCAAACTTCACCTATCAATATATTTTTTAATATTAATTCATCTCCATCAGTAATCTTTATCACATATGATCCACCAGCAACCGGCGTTGAGATATTTATTAACCAATTTCCTTCCAAATCACTCTTTGTTGAATACGTTTCCTTAGTCCATGACGGAGAAACTTTTACTTTTTTATTTATACTCGCTTTACCCCAAATTTTCACGTCGGATTGTTGTTGTAAAATCATATTATCGCCTAGTATACTTGGCAATTTAATTTTAGCTTGCATCAATAATGGCAATACAACTAAACAAAATAATACGGTTGTTCTTTTCATTTGTAAATAATATAAGTCAAATTTGCTATTTAGTATTGAGTATCTTTATCTTCCCTGTATTGGTCAATACAAAAGGTTCTATATCGGCGTCAGTTTTATAGACTACATCTTTTATAGTAGCATTATATACATTATCAAAATAAAACGCAGAACGAGAATCTTCACCTGTATATTGCAGATTCACATTTTCCAATGTTATATTTTGTACATTGCGTATCAGGAAGCCCCAGCAAGGTAATAAACGAGCATTTGAAGGAGGTTGCCCTACTAATATTTTTTTAAATTGGGGATCTTTTTTCCCTACATATTCAATTGCGATGTCACGAAAAATCATATTTTCAAATATACCACCTTTCCAGCTTTCAACAGATAGTGCGGCAGTGTTTATCCGTGTAGCTTTCACTTTTTCCACTAAAATATCTTTTCCGTTGTTTCCTTCATTAAGCACAAACATGAATGGATTATCCAGATTGTCCATTTCCAAATCATGTATGTGTATATTTTTCAAGTCGCCTGGAGCTCCTCCCCAACCTCCAGGTTGTAGGAGTACAGCCGATAATGTGTTAGTACGCTTTTTCACCCCTGAAGTCAAGTGAGGGAATTTACCTGGACCAAAAAATTGGCAATATGAAATCTCCATACTATTGACAGGCATAATAACACGTATCCCATCGCAAGAAGAATTTATATTGCAATTTGTAATAACCATATTTTCCCAAAATCCACCAGCAATAGCATCATCACCTGTATAAAAATTACAGTTTCGGATGATGATATTTTTACCACCGCGTATATGGATTCCATCCCAACCTTCATTTATAGTCATATTTTGAAAGACAAAGTTCTCAATATCATACCCAAGGAAAGCATAATTTGCTGCGCGATTAATTGTGAAATTTGATAGCGTAATATTTCTTGATTCTGCAATAATCACTGTATGAGGACCTCTCATATTTTCTTCTCCAATTGGATTATACACATGATCGCCATCAATCATTCCCTCACCTGAAATCGTCACATTTTCAATACCAACACCCAGTACCAATGTTTTTATCCAATTTTTATCACTTGTGCTGTTTACATTACTTTTATTGTCATTACTTGTACTATTAAACTTATCGAGATTTTTAGTTGGCACATAACTTTGATAAGCATTGATATCTGTAGTTCCTTTAATTACTGCACCTTTTTCCAAACGCAAATTCACATTGTTTTTTAAGAAAATTGTACCGGTAACAAAAACACCAGAAGGCACGATAACTGTACCACCTCCTTGTTTTTCACAAGCCTCAATTGCGGCATTTATACAACTTGTATTAATTGCTTTTCCATTCCCTTTTGCCCCGAATTTTTGTATATCATAAGTTGTTGATGAAGGCGCAGAATATCCATAAGAGGAGATGCCAATCAATATAAGTGTTATAAAATATTTTATTCTGACTTTATGTTGCATAAGTTGTAAATTTCCATTTGATTTATAATTTAACACTAATAATATGATAACCAAAAGAACTTATTTCATTTTCGAATCTTCTTTGATTTATACTTTTTAATCCCAATTGGAATGTATCGACTATTAGGTTGAAGTTGTTTATTTTAGCTTGATTATTGAGCAAAACAATAAAAAGAGTTTGAGAGTCCTCACTCAAAGCAGTAACGTAATCTATATTAGGGTTATCAACAGTAATTAGACCTTTGCGAAGAATTAAATTTGCTTTTTGACCATCGATAGTTCCCGAAGCAAATCCCGTGACTTTGTGTGTTCCCACTTTCGGAGTCATAAATCCACGAGGGAAAACGACTCTGCTGTTCGAGCGCAACTCAGCTTCGGCAAGTAAATAATCGTAAATCCATCCTATTTGCCACCAAGCATGATGTGGAAAAAGTCCGGAACCAAAATCAAAGCGATTCCAGTAATAAGATGCAACTCCGGTATCCTCATTCACAAAAGCATCTTTACCCAAAGCTCCTAAACGAGCCATATCGCGAAAAATACTGTCCTTTGTGACAGAATATAATTTAAGGAAGTAGGCACAATGACTTGCAAGTAAAATAGGGCCTGCATTAACAGCAGATCCCATAGAGCCTCCATGCTCGAAACTAAGACCAACCTGACTCAATTGCCAGTCCTCGAATTCCTTTCCTTTTTTATATTTTATCTCCCGGCTTGGAATAGGGTGTGTATATATTGACGTTGTGTACATCTTAGCAGTTTCAATGGCTGCATTCAAATACTTTTGATTTTTTGTTATTTCATATAAGTCATACATCCCACCGGAAATCTGAATGGTAGCAAAGTCGTTTACAAATCTTGCATCTCCACAAACTCCTAAGAAAAAACCATTTTTAATCGACTTCTCAATCAACCAATCAGCCCCTTTTTCAGCAGCTGTAAGATATTTTTTATCTCCAAATAACTTATAAGCAATGACAAGTCCATAAAAAGTCGGACGATAATCGGTCAAATCCGTATAGATAGGCTTGTGTGTTGTTCTATCATAAGCAACCTCCCAACTTCCATCCGGCTTTTGCCATTTTAGTAATCGTTCAGCCCCATTTTTAAGTAATCTTTTAATCTCTTTGTTTTGAGATTCAAAGAGTAAAATATTGCCCAGATCGGCCATAGTATAATAGGTAATTGCAATAGGTTCAAAATGATTACCCCATTCTTCGGTAAATTTCTTAGATTTAGCCAAATAATACTGACCCTGAACAGCCCCTTTAAAAAAACCTTTGTCAGATTGTTGCAATATTTTAAAATTTCTTATATCTGGTACTTTTTCGTTCTTCAACAATGAATCTTGACTCAACTTTGACAACATCCAAACAGCTCCTATGTCTGAATTTTTCATTGCATCATTATCTGCACCTAAAATCCCCGACATATAAGATTGAGCAATAATTTTCTTTCCTTTATATTCTTCAAAGTTCCATAACGCTTTTTCGTCATCTAATACATAATCATATAATTTAAGAAGTCGATTACTCAATGACTGCTTATTTTCTTTCAATTCAAATGAATAAGGCAGATTGTAAACATCGTATACGGCGTGTTTGTAAACGGTATACCAGTCAGAGTTTTGGAGAGTTATTCTTACTTTGAATTCAACAACTTCTCCTTTTTTCAGGTAGGATCCGTTCTCACCTAAAACAGGATGATAAGCCATTGGTGTCAACTCAGAATCATGATTCATGTGTGACAAAGCAATATTCCAAAGTTTCACATGCGTAACTTCATCTTTTTGATAGGGGTTTCTGTCCTGACCCGGTTCAGGAATTACGCCCAGAGTCAATCCGGATTGATTACTCATAATAGATGCCATCGTAGTAATTGTACTTTCACGACATAAAACAGGATAGTTGGGTAATCCTTGTGCATAAGCGTATGACAAAGGTAACGAATGCTGAATTTGATTACCCTGATAAAATCCCGGAACAAGTGCCCACACCAAGTCTTTCTCTTTTAGCGTGCTTATAGTGGGTGTAGGTAATGAATAATAACCATCTTTGGTTGCTGATAGGGAAATATTTAGAATGATATCAGATTGATATTTTTCATCAAATTTCCATGTTACCTTATATAATCCATACAAAGTCTGTTCTTCAAATGTAGCCACATTATCTACCACTCTGCCCAAAGTCGGCGAAAAGCGATAATAGCTTCCTGCCTTGTTCATGGGGACAGCAGAAACAGCCCTCTGGAAATCTGGTTTCACGTACTTGAATGTTGACTCTGGAAAATCAAGTGTATCAGCATTTTCTACAATTGCTAATGGCTTAATAGTTGGTTTCACAGTATCATAAAGCAGGCTATATTGCCCAGAAGGGTTACCAAAAGCTTTAAATCCTTCAGGAGTTTTTCCAGCGAACGAAACTAATACCCACTTTCCATCGCGATTCTCCCACTCTATATTTATTTTTCCATTTGAAAGCATTAAACTCTTTTGTGCGAACAAAGATATTGACCCTCCTACACACATAGCAGTAACCAATACTTTAAAACACAATTGCTTTATCACTATTATTTTTTTTTTCATTATTGTTTGATGGAAAATTCTATTACAATTACTTTCAATGCTAATAATTTATTGGTTAAGGATTGTTGGGGCTTTATTGCCACCAACCTCCTATAACCAAGAAACAACACAATATTTTTAATTTAAACATTAACTAAACAACTCCAGCTTTTAATTTAAGGTGATGTTTCTAAAATGAACAACCTTCATTGTTAATCATCTCCTTTATAAATTAGGCGTACCACAATTGGGGCATTGTAACCTAATCCGATAGCTCTTGCATTTCCTTTACCTGTTCCGGCATTAATTTCCACAGTTGCACATTGGCTTATACTATTTATCGCATAAGTCATATGCAATCCGTTAAGCAAACCGAATTCACCAATATATAAATTTCCAGGAGCTGCAACTCTATTTGTACCACTTGGCGCCATATTCATGCCCCAAAGATTCATCTTGCTTTCCACCAGAACTTTATCACTTATTTTCAGTGCGGGATATGCGGCAGGTGCTCTAAGGACTTCTAGATAATTACAAACTGTTAGCGCAGCATTCGCCAAATTTTTATAATCTTGTTCTTCTGGAACTCTCCATTTGGCTGGAGCAAGTAAACTTGGCCAAACTACAGATGTAGAATTGTCGCCAATCATTCTTACGCGATAAAACATTCCTACAGTCGCGCGTAATTCATCAGGTATTGCCGTTGAAGAACTAACCATAGCTTCAGCAGGTGTAAAGTATTGAGAATTCCAACTCATTTGACCTGTTGCATCATAAACGAGATCGTCCCCATTGTTCAGTTTTCGGGTTCTTAGATTTTCAGCCATCCATACCATTTCATCTGTACCATCGGCTGTTGGGATTACTGCCACCTTATAAGTAATAGATTCATCTCCACGAATATCCGTAAATACTTTTGTTCCGTACAACTTAAATTTCCGGGCAGAAACTGCCATAAATTTATCTCCGGCCTTAACATTCCAATAAATTGAGTTGCCCTTATATCTTTTCAAACCGGAAGTTGGATTCTCTATTATATTCTGAAATTGTTGTTGCGCAATTACTGTTGATGTTCCACTAACCGTAATGTCAATCAATGGATTCGACAAATCAGCTTTTGCACTTATAATCAATTGGTAACTATTAATATCTGTCATTGGTTCCCATGAAAATTTGAGTTGGGTTGAAAGGGAATCGTGATTAAGATTTATGATTGAGTCTTTAGCCGGGGTTAACGGTTGAGCCAAAAGCATTTTTAAAGTAAATGAATTTACTTCGGCTGTCGTTGGTTGCGATGATTTTCTGGATTTTACACTCCAGAATATTTTATTAGTAGAGCCAGTACTTAGACCTAATGATTTACCCAAATCATTCATTTCGGATGAACGAATCACATAAGGATTTGAACTGGTTTCGACGACAACCGGATCAGACAAATCTGAGTTTGTACTAAAGACCAGATTATAACTGGAAACAATGGTTGAATTTTCCCATGCAAATGTGACGGTTGATCGATTTTGTAAATCAACTATACTATCTTTTTGGGGAACGAGTAATTCAAGCTCAGATATGGTAAGTTTCGGAAATTCAACCTCATTCTTACACGATGATAAATTTAGTCCTATAAATAATATTGATAGGTATGATAGACATTTTTTCATTGCATTTTCTAATTATATTTTACAATACTTATTTCATAAATTTATACAATGGGTCTGGATTTGCAGAAACTCCGTTGTAATGGAAAAACAGGCTTAATGCAATTGGTTTGGGACGCACCTCTGTTGTTTGTAAAGGAGAATCAAATAATCCATAAGTCTGCTCAGCAGTAGCTGTGCCCGCAGGTGGCGTTGTCCAATTGAACATTCGAAACAAAAATACGGCTTCTAAAGTCTTAAGCCGGTCTGCCAACACCTCTATTGCAGGAACACATGCATTACCTATCAATATCTCTCTACGTTCAAGATAACTGTCGAAATAACCAAACTCAGTCATTACTATTTTTCTGCCGGCATCACCATGATCAACAGCAACCTGATATAAAGCTTCGTTCTGTCTTACCCATTCCAAAGTATATGCACCTCCGGTAGTATAAGGATGCCAGTTCAAATACTCAAAATAATCATCTGGATTCGTACTTGCAGCTATTTTCCGTATTTGGGTAGTCTGGTCTAATCCACTGGTAGGTAAACTACCGGATTGAATTTGATCGTACATACTTGTCAAATAATTCCGCGCCAAACTATCAATCATGTAAGGAGCCGGAGCTACAATTTTCCCGTTTGGATTTACTGATTTGACTCCTCGATTGGCATAATAGCAAATATCAGCCGTTATCAGTGCCTGTTCGGCTGTAGTAAAAATATATGGGGCATTCTGCTCGGCAGTAGCACCTCCGATGAATCCTTCTTTACATAGATTAATTCCATTAGGGGCATTCATTTCATTTCCGACTTCAAAGTAAGTTATATCCGGAAAAGCTCCAGCTATCATTTCATAGCTTTTTTCTATTTGTTCCATAAACTTTATGTAAAGTTCTGTACCTGGTTCAGGGACGGCTCTCCACCATGAACGCGAAGCTCCATAAGGATACATATACATCGTATTCGAAAGTATAATATTACGAACTCCGTGTTGACGTAATAATGCAGCATAATCTTTAAAATTCTGAATATTGGGTTGTCTAAAAACCTGTTCACCTGTACTATTATACTCTAATACCCATGGGATGTTCATACCTAAACGGAATGATTTCACACCTAATGCACCACAAAGATTTGCAACTAATTCTGGAGTTACACCATTATCAGATCCTGCAGTAATATTTTCACATACTTTAGGTTGCTCTTGCAGCCCAAACATATTGCTTCGGTCTGCTACTTTTACCGTATCGGTAGGTGGTATTGGGTCATCATTATTATCTTTACATGAGGTAATACTTATTACTAAAAATACAGGTAATATAATAAGTAACCATAAATATATTTTTTTCATCTTTATTCCGTATTAAATTAATTAGAATTTATTAGACTGTTATAATAAATTAAAAGTTTGGATTTTGTGACAACTGCGGACTTACATTTCTCTCTCGTTGTGGGATGGGCCATAGCTCATGCTTATTTTGTATAAATACCCTGTTCTCTACCACACGATAATCTGTTGAAGGATGAGGTGCATAGTTATTGTAATCGTAAACCGGTTCATCGTTTTCGTCAAATGTTACAGTTGGCCAAGTGGCAAATGACCCTTTGAACGGTCTTCCCATTACTGGTTGGTTAGCATATTTCCAAAATCCATCCCAACGACGAAGATCAAAGTATCTAAAACCCTCGAAAGCCAATTCAACCTTTCTTTCATGACGAACAATTACCCGAGCCTTAGCTTGATCTATTAAATCCGCTAAAGTAAAAACAGGCATTTTCACATCATCACGTCCGTTTCGGATCTTATTCAGTGCATTCACAACACTTTCGTCAAGCTCGTTTACCTCAATTTTTGCTTCGGCATAAGTTAACAGAACTTCAGCATAACGACAAAGAATAAGAGGATAATCTGCCTTTTGATTCAGGCTGCCAGAATAAGAAGGATCACTGTATTTTCTTGAAAGATATCCGGTATAAGATGTATAAGGACTGTAGGTATAACAATCCATATTTGTTACGCGTTTATTAAGTGCATAATTCCAACAGGTTGAACTATCAACATGTGACTCAAATTGAAAATCACCATATCTATCACCCGGCACAACAAATCCGAGTCGCAAACGTGGATCTCTGTTCTCGAAAGGTTTATTTCTATTAAATAGTGTGGATTGACTGATATTTTTACCATCAATACAATCGTATGAATCAATCAAATTTTGCGTTGGACACATGGCCGAATAAGCATTCATATTTCGGGATTGCATGTAAAGTGGCAATTGATGATAAATGGGCACTAAAGAGCTATATTCTGTTTTAAGAATAATTTCTTTATTAGTCGCATCTGTCAGTCCCGATGCTAAAAATAAATTTCCATACTGCGGATAAAGATCATATACGCCTGAAGTCATAACTGCTTGTGCTGCTTCAATTGCCACATCCCATTTTTTATTGTACAATGCAATACGTGCTTTATAAGCATTTGCAGCTCCTTTTGTAGCCCTACCTATACTTGTTGTAACTGTATACTTATCTTTTAATAGTGCAGCAGCAGTAGAGAAATCAGATAAAATAGTGTCAAGCACAACTTCTTTTGATTCACGGACAAATTTATTAGCGTCTGCTACAGTCTCAACTGGTTTTAAAACCAATGGAACATCTCCAAAATAAGAGATAAGGCGCGAATAATAAAATGCTCTTAAAAAATGACATTCGCCCTTATACTGCTCATATTGATCTTTCGTAAGCACTGACGATTTAT
>Ga0209800_10003054_pt1 | contig 13829 bp, 9 predicted proteins | sample Higcelweek8metaG_FD_187174 | JGI IMG/M metagenome (GOLD analysis project Ga0209800, IMG submission 187174) | Freshwater pond sediment microbial communities from the University of Edinburgh, under environmental carbon perturbations - High... | ecosystem: Environmental > Aquatic > Freshwater >...
GTATGGCGCCCGATACAATTTCGCTGGCCGAAGCCGAGCCTTCATCAATAAGCACTACCACAGGCAAATCGTCCCATATTCCGCTCGAAGTTGATGTTGCCACCTGTTTTGGGCGGTGAAGTCCCTGGGTGTAAACGATAAGTTTATCATCAGGTAAAAATTCGTCCGACACTGCAATGGCTTCCTGCAGGTAGCCACCTGAATTTCCCCGTAAATCGAGTATAAGCTTTGTTACGCCTTTTTCTTTTAACTCCATCATCGCGGCATGCAACTCTTTTCCTGTGGTGGCGCTGAATTTGCTGAGTTTTATATATCCTATTTCTTTATTTACCGGGTACGAAATATCAATGCTCCAGGTTGGAATTACATCGCGGGTAATGGTGAAATCAATAAGTTTTTTCAGTCCTTTTCGGTAGATTCCTACTTTTACTTTGGTGCCTTTAGGGCCTTTCAGCAATTTCATAACCTTTTCGTTTGCGAGATTGATGCTTGCTATATTTTTGTCGTCAACTTTCACAATGCGGTCACCAGCCAGCAAACCAACTTTTTCCGATGGACCGCCGGGAATGGTGTTTACCACCATCACTGTGTCGCGTTCAATTTTAAACTGAATACCGATTCCTTCGAAGTTGCCCATCAATGGGTCGTTAGCCTCAGCAAATTCCGAAGCCGGAATATAAACCGAATGTGGATCGAGACTGTGCAGCATTCCGGTAATGGCTTCATCGTTAAGTTTTTTTGTGTCAACACTATCAACATAATTCTGGTCGATAAAACGTATTAATTCGGTGAGAGTGCTTTTTACCTGCGAACCTTTAAACAGTGAATAATTTCGTACTAAAGAGCTGCTCATCAGGTAATAACCCGTGAGTATTCCGGCTACGAGTACCAGAGCAAATGCTATAGGCAGATAAATATACAGGCTGCGATTGTTCTTCATTTTTATTGGGTAGGGTTTGAAGTATGATTTTTAAGGATTAATTGGAGCGACAAGGGGAGGGGAGACAGGGGGATTTGGGGACAAGAGGATTTGGGGATTTGGGGACAAGGGGACAAGGGGACAAGGAGAAAAGGAGACAAGGCGACAAGGAGAGGGGAGACAAGGAGAGGGGCGACAAGGCGAGTAGATTCCACATCCAACATCTCACATTCAACATCCTACATCATTTTTTATATTTTTCTTGCGCTTCTTTCATTGTAAAAGCTGACCACATTTTAAATAAATGTTCCACTTTCTCGGGGCTGTAGGTTTTTTCCTGCTCAAGGTACCAGCTGTCCTGGGTATGAAGCACATTGCCTTTGCCATCGAGGATCACAAATACCGGAAAACCAAACCGTTGGGGATAACCCAGCGAAGCAAGAAGCTCGTGATTGTCGTTTTCCTTGCTGTAGTTTACTTTTACCACTTCGTAGTTGGCTTTCACCAGGCTATCGAGTTTTGCATCTTCAGTAATCATGGTATGAAATTTAACACACCACGGGCACCAGTTTCCACCAATCTGTAGGAATACATTTTTCCCTTCCGCAGCAGCTTTCGTTACGGCGGCAGCTACTTCGGCTTTTGCGTCAGCATCCGGATTATAGATTTTTATGCTCTGCTGGGCCGATAGGCTATAACCTGCAACACAAGTAATAAACAGAAAGAAGATGATTTGTTTCATGATTGCTATTATTTGACCGGTATTTTAATGAGACACATTGTAACAGTTTCCGAATGCAAATGTCGTATTCATTAAGCAGTTACCATGTTAAAAATTCACAAATGCAAAGGTATAAACTCCTTGCGAGTAAAAATGGTTAAATGCTTTTTCTAATTTTGTCGTTCTCTGGGTTATCAACAAAACCTGAATACCATGAATTTAGTCATCGATATCGGCAATACACTCACCAAACTTGCTTTGTTTCAGGGCAGGGAAATGGTTGCATATTCCAGTTTCGAAGGTGTTGACGTTGAGTATATCAGGCTGTTCTGCCAGCAGAATGAGCCTATTTCGAACGCGGTTATTTCAACTGTTAAAGAGTATCCATCGGAACTGGATACCTTTTTGAGTGAGCATTATAAAGTTGTTTTCTTTATTCACGACACTCCTGTTCCGGTAATTAACACATATCTTACCCCCGAAACACTTGGTAAGGACAGGCTGGCCGGAGTAACAGGAGCAATGCAACTGATGCCTGCAACCGATATCCTGGTAATTGATGCAGGCACAGCCATAACTTACGATCTTTTAACTTCTGATGGCGAGTACCGTGGCGGAAGTATTTCTCCGGGAATTGCGATCCGCTATAAGGCTTTACACACTTTTACCGGGCGTTTGCCGTTACTCGATTATTATGGTGATGCCCCGCTGACCGGCGACACAACAAGCTCGTGCATACAATCGGGAGTATTAAATGGTGTGCTTGCCGAAATGGAAGGAATAATCTGGACTTACCAGTCAATGTATCCCTCACTCAAAATAATTCTGACCGGTGGCGATCATAATTATTTTGATAAAAGATTAAAAATTAAGACCTTTGCCGCCCCCAATCTGGTGCTTGAGGGCCTAAACCTAATACTCAATTTCAACATTGAAACACTTTAAGAATATTCGCAGGCTTTTACTGGCTTTTGCCTTGCTTTTGCCCTTTTTTGTTGCAACAGCGCAAGTTAAGATTTCGTCCCCTTATTCAGTTTTTGGGATCGGGAATTTGTATGGCGTTAGCAGCCAGATGAATATGGCAATAGGAGGAGCCGCCACGGCATTCAGCAGTCCATATTTTATTAACCCTGCCAACCCGGCCTCATACATGGCCTTCGACAGCAATAGTTTTGTTTTCGACGGTGCTTTCAATCTGCGTTCGGGAACCCTTAAAACAATTGACGAATCGCAGAAAACAAGGTTTGGTACTATCTCAAACCTGTACTTTGGTTTCCCTGTTACCAAATGGTGGAGAACAAGCCTTGGCATCATGCCGTATTCAAAAGTAGGATACGAAATGCAAAGCAGCCAGGTAGCCGAAAACATCGGTAGCATGTACACAACCTATAAAGGTAGCGGAGGTCTTAACAAAGCGTATATAGGAAATGCTTTTTCGCCGTTTAAAAATTTATCGGTCGGTGTAAATGTTTCGTACATTTTCGGAAGTATCATTAAAGAACGAACCATCACATTTCCTGATTCAGCCGCTTATTTCAATACAATGATGAAAAGTACGGCAAGGTTAGGGAAAATTAATTTTGATGCAGGATTGCTATACCGCATCAAAATGAAGGAAGGAAGATTCATGCAAATCGGCCTTACTTATCATCCAACACAACTTGTTGACGGGTATGCCGAAAAGTTTACCTATTCGTATTATTACAATTATGCCACCAACGTCGAAACTATAAAAGACACTGTAAATTACGAAGCCGGCAAAAATGGGGAAGTAACGCTTCCCGCTTCTTTAGGTGCCGGTTTTATGATCGGCAACTCCAACAGGTGGTTTGCCACCGCTGATATCAACTGGCAGAAATGGAGCGAATTCAGGTATCTTGGTAATAACCCCGGAATGAAGGATAATTACCGCATATCGTTAGGCGGGCAGTTCCGTCCATCGCCGGTGGATATAGGAAAATACTACGAACGTATTTATTACCGCGCCGGATTCAGGTTCGAACAGAGCTACCTCGAAATCAGGGAAACGCGATTAAACGATTTTGGCATAAGTTTTGGAGTAGGGTTACCTATGAAGAAGTCGAGGTCAACCATGAATATTGCTGTGGAGGTTGGTTCGCAAGGCACAACTGAAAAAGGACTGATCAACGAAAATTATGTTCGTTTAACAATTGGAACTTCCCTTCAGGAACGATGGTTCCTTAAACGTCGTTTTAATTAGTATTTTTAATAAAGCAAACAATAACACAAAATGAAAAACATTTCAATAGTACTGGTATTTTTCGCTATGGTTCTTATAGCAACCAGTCAGGTTTCTGCTCAAAAAACAGGAAGTAAATATGGAGAAGACAGTGTTGCGTGCGTAACAAATCTTTCGTTGTACCGCGAATTTTACAAACAGAAGAACTATGTTGATGCATTACCACACTGGCGTTGGGTATTTTTTAACTGTCCCTTGTCCAGTCAGAATATTTATATTGAAGGTGTAAAGATGATGGTTGCTAAAATCAATGATTCTAAGGATCAGAAGTCGCGCGATGCATATATTGATACACTATTAATGGTTTATGAAGCCAGGATAAAATATTTTGGATCTTCAACAACCAGCAGAGAAGGATTGGTATGGGGCCGGGCAGGGGTTGAACTCGAAAATTACCGTCCCAGTGATACGTTAAGGGTTTATGAATACCTGCGCAAATCCGTGGAGCGCGAAGGCATTAACAGCGAACCTATAATCATATCGCGTTATTTTATTAATATCAGCAACCTTGTAAAAAACAACCGTTTCCCTGTTGATACCATTGCTGAAAATTATGACCGTCTGAGCGATCTTGTTTATCAGAAACTTGAAATTGTTAAGGACAATCCCGAAGATGTAAGAGTATGGAACGACGTAATGATTACACTCGAATCCCTCTTCGAACCGTATGCCACCTGCGACGAAATTGACAAAATATATTTTAAGAAATTTAAACAATCGCCTAATGATACAGTACTTCTGAAGAAAATTACCCGCCTGCTCGACAGAAAAGACTGCACCGACCGAGAGCTTTTCTACCTGGCAACAGAAAATCTGCATAAGGCAAAACCAACCGGACAATCCGCTTATCTGATGGGTAAGCTTAGCCTTATTAAAGGCGATCTTGCAAGTGCTGAGAGTTATTTTATCGAAGCTGTACCTAACCTCGACGAACCGGCCAAAGCAAGAACATGTTTCTACCTGGCAAAAATAAATTACGATCAGAAACGATACAGCGAAGCCCGTTCCTACGCCTTAAAATCGCTGGCAATAAATCCTAACGATGGCAAATGCTACATACTTATAGGTAATATGTATGCCGCCAGTGCCGCACTTTGTGGAACTGACGAAATAGGTGCCCGCGCCGGATACTGGGCTGCTGTCGATAAATTTGTTAAAGCAAAAAATGTCGATCCTTCTGTGGCTGACGAAGCCAATAGTGCCATATCACTTTACTCTGCGTATTTCCCTACACGTGAGCGTTTGTTTTTTAACGACGTGAAAGAAGGAAGCAGTTATACTGTTGGTTGCTGGATAGGCGAAACTACAACAGTGCGCGCTTCGAAATAATCTTCACTTAAACTTTTAGAGACTGTTTGGTTTTCTTTTTAATTAATGATTATAAGTTAAGAAAATGTTGGAAGTCAGAAGTCAGAAGTCGGAAGAATCCAATTTGAAGTTCTACAATTACGATTTTCGCCTCTCGCCCCTTCTAAAAGTTGGAATATGTTTTTAAACAGAATCATAATATGAGCAGAAATTTGTCTGCAGTATTCAAATACCGGATATCAATGAGCATTGTTGCCATCCTTTTGGCAACAATGCTTTTTTCATGCGAAAATGATATGATGGCCGTGGTGAAACTATCGTCGAAAGACTCAATACCTGACGTTACAATTAATAATGTACATGTAAAGCAAAGCGAAAAGGGAAAGATGACATTTGAGCTTATAGCTCCAAAAATGATAACGTTTCAAACCCGCGATGCTTACACCGAACTACCGGCAGGACTCAGGATGATATTTTTTGATTCGATCATGCAGCCCAAGTCGGAGCTCACCGCTAATTACGGAATCAGCTGGGATGGCAGGCGCGTAATGGAAGCCCGGGGTAATGTTATAGTCCGAAATTTTGAGAAGAAGCAACAGCTTAATACCGAAAGCCTTATTTATGATCTGAATACAAAAAAAGTAAGAACTGAGGAATTTGTAAAGATTACTACCCCCGACAGAATTATCACAGGCAGAGGCATGGAATCGGATGAACTCTTCGGCAACTGGGTAATCCGCAATGTTTCCGGTACTATTTATGTGCAGGAAGACAAATAATGAACAAAGAATTTTTACCTTTGAAGTTCATGATCCCGATGCTATGAGCGGAACATGGCAGGAAACACAATGAACAATTACATTATAATACTTTTAACACTCGCTCTTTCCGCTTTTTTTTCGGGAATGGAAATTGCATTTGTAAGCTCCAACAAACTCCGTATCGAACTCGATAAGGGCAAGGGATTACTCTCCTCAAGGTTGATTTCCGGTTTTGTGCACCATCCTTCGCGTTTTATCGGTGCAATGCTTGTTGGAAATAATATTGCCCTGGTAATTTATGGTATTGCTGCAGCGGCTATACTTGAACCGGTTTTTCGTGGCATACTTCCTGAGAATCTTCAAACAGATAGTATTATCCTTATACTCCAGACGCTTTTCTCAACTATTTTTATTCTTATCACAGGCGAATTTCTTCCAAAAATATTATTCCGTCTTAATCCTAACGGTCTACTCAGTTTCTTTGCAGTTCCGGTTTACATTATTTATCTGATGCTTTATCCGTTTATGTATTTTTTCCTTGGGCTGTCCGAACTCATGCTCCGCTATGTTTTCGGATTAAAAACAGGAAATGTAAAGTACCAGTTCTCTTCCATCGATTTTGACGAATATATCCGCGATTTCTACAACCCTGCTGCTGCGCAGGTTGACGAATCGAGCGAAATACAAATGATACAGAACGTACGCGAATTCCATTCCACCAAAGTACGTGAATGTATGGTTCCGCGAAACGAAATTATTGCGGCCGACGACAGCATTTCTATTAATGAAATTAACAGCCTTTTCATTGATTCGCAACATTCGAAAATTCCGGTTTATAAACAAACTATTGACAATCTGACCGGCTATGTTCATTTGTACGATCTCTTCGGCAAACCTGAAGATATAAATGCCGTGTTACGACCGGTAATTATTGTACCTGAAACTATTTCGGCCAGTAATGCCCTTAATATGATGATAAGCCAGCGACGAAGTGTTGCTGTGGTAGTTGATGAATTTGGAGGTACTGCAGGAATGGTAACAGTTGAGGATCTGATTGAAGAAATATTCGGCGAAATTGAAGATGAATTCGACGTTGACGAACTGCTTGTAAAACAGGTATCCGAAAACGAATTTGTACTTTCCGGGCGCCTCGAAATTGATTTTCTTAATCAGGAATATTCACTCAACCTTCCCGAATCCGACGAATATGAAACCCTGGCAGGGCTTATTCTCAATCATAATCAAAGCATTCCCCAAATCCGCGACGAAATAGCTTTTGAGCCTTTCACTTTTACCATACTCGAAGCGTCGGGAAGCAGGATCGACAAAGTGCAGTTGAAAATTTCAAGGTAAAATATCATAGGTTATTGAAATACATTTAAATTAATCTCTGATTCTGGAAACAGGTAGTTATGAATAAGCTCATGAAAACTACAGCAGTATTGATATTATTGACAATAGTTATGGCAGCTCTCACTTTCAAGACCGACTTTTTAACGGAACAAAAAAAGTTTGCGAGAGTACGATCAGCTTTTTCAGAGAAAGAAAAGTTAGTCAGACAGCAGCTTAATAAATTAGGTTTAGAAGAAAATAACTTTAATATTCTTATTGCTGTTTACAAGGAAAGTGATGAGTTTGAAATTTATGCAAAGAAAAAATCTGAAATAAATTACAGATTATTGAACACCTACAGAATTTGCTCGCGTTCGGGTAAACCAGGACCGAAAAGAGAACAAGGTGACTATCAGGTTCCGGAAGGCTTTTATAATATTGACCAGTTTAATCCTGCAAGTAATTTTCATTTATCTCTTGGACTGAATTATCCAAATCAATCAGATCGAAGAAAGAGTAAGGCTTCAGATTTAGGGGGAGCTATTTTTATACACGGTTCCTGCGTGACAATTGGTTGCATACCAATGACAGACGAAAAAATCAAAGAAATATACATTTACGCAGTTCTTGCTAAAAATAATGGACAATCCAGTATACCGGTATATATCTTTCCCTTTAAAATGACAGACCAAAATTTTAATTTTTACAAGGAGAAATATAAAGGAAACAATGATCTGATAGGTTTTTGGACAAACCTGAAGGTCGGTTTCGACAAATTTTTTAAGGAAAAAAAAGAACTGAGAATCCTCGTAGAATCAAACGGAGACTATAAATTCTGAAAATATAGATATACGCCTTAAAGGTTATAATTTACTGTTAATCAATTCGTACTGTTTTTCACAAGCTTTCCTTCTTATTCAAAATGAAATCGGTTTGGAGTTATAATAATCTTATAACACCAGTCAAAGCTATTCAGTTCCCCTGTATGTTTCAACAAGAGTTTTACTGCAACAACTAATTAGGATAGCCTGCTAATAGTGTCTCTCAGTTTAATACGGATCATCTCCTGGTTTGCTAATTATTAAAGGATTCCGGCAGGCCTAAGTTAAGAGATTCATTACTAAAGGATTCCTATTTGAGGCTCAGTCGTTAAGTTTTGAAAAATAATTTTTCCAACTGAGGAATTATTGTAAATTTGCACCTCTTTTCACGTAAACTATTAAATTACATACAAATGGCAATTATTGGCGAAATACGAAAACGTTACTGGTTACTTGTAGCTATTATTGGTGTGGCACTTCTACTTTTTGTGCTCAGCGATTTTCAACGTAAACAATCAAAACAAACAAATACAATAGGGACTATTGCAGGCGAGAAAATCGCGATTACTGAATTCAACAAAAAAGTTGATGAAAATACAGAAATGCAAAAAACCAACAGCGGAAAGGAAAACCTCACTGCTGAAGAGAACTACCAGGTGCGCCAGCAGACATGGCAACAGGTAGTGAACGAAATAGTTATGAACAAGCAATTCGAAATACTTGGCGTTACTGTTTCGGTTGAAGAACTTGACGACCTTATCAGGGGCAAAAACCCGCATCAATATATCGTTCAGAGTTTTACTGATCCCCAAACAGGTCAGTTCGATCAGAAAGCAGTAAATAACTTCCTGCAGAACTTAGATAATCCCGAAATGGTAGCTCCCGAAATGAAACAACGCTACCTTTTAATGGAGAAAGCCATCAAGAGTGACAGGCAGACTTTGAAATACAACAGCCTCATAACCAAAGGTTTTTATGTTCCAACTGCTATTGCTAAACGCAATTTTATCGAGTCGAACACAATGGCTCAGGTTCGTATTACCGCAATGCCCTATCAGGTAGTCAGCGATAGCCTTGTTCAGGTTACCGATGCCGATTACGAAAAGTATTATAACGAAAACAAATACAAATTCAAACAGGAAAGGGATATCCGCGATATCGAATATGTTCTTTTTGAGCCGGTGATGTCGGAAGACGATATTGCACTTCTGAAACAAAATGCACTCAAAGCATATGACGAGTTTGTTGTGGCAACCGATATTGCAGGATTTGTTAATTCAACCTCCGATAACCGCTACGATAGCAGCTGGCGTAAAAAGGGAAGCTTTGCTCCTAACCTCGATTCAATGTTTTTCAATGCTCCTGTAGGTAAGGTTTTTGAGCCGATGCAGGATAACGGTATGTTCCGTATTTTTAAAATTGTTGACCGTCAGGCTAAACCGGATTCGCTCAAAGCAAGCCATATCCTTATTTCATATGCAGGCACACCTGTAAAAACAGCTACCCGCACCCGCGAAGCTGCTGATAAACTGGCTGACAGTATCATGAATGTAGTTCAGAAAAATGCAGCAGCTTACGAAGCAATTGCAGGCTCAATCAGCGATGATGAAGTTGCAAAAGCTAAAAACGGCGACCTGGGTTGGTTTGCTGATGGTACAATGGTTCCTGAATTCAACGAAGCAGTAATTAAAGGATCGATAGGTGAAATTAAGAAAGTTGAAACCCAGTTCGGATACCACATCATTAAAATTGCCGGTAAAAAAGACCCTTCGGTAAAAGTTAAGATAGCCAGTGTTGATTTCCTGATGGAACCGGGAACAAAAACAATTGAAAACTTCTACAACGAAGCAAGTACTTTTTCGGCAACAAACAATACACTCGAGAAATTCGAAGCTGCTGTTAAGGAAAAAGGAATGAACCTTCGCAAAGCTGAAAAGCTTTCAGAAAATGATAATACTATTCCCGGCCTCAAACTGGCACGCGAAGTTGTACGCTGGTCGTTCAACGAGGAAACCGAAAAAGGTGCTGTTTCCAATGTTTTCGATGTCGAAGGCGTATATGTGGTAGCTGCACTCAAAAATAAAGTCGAAAAAGGTATTGTTCCACTGGAAGTTTTGAAAGAATCTATTAAACCTCTGGTACTCCGCGAAAAGAAAGCCGAATTCATTTCAAAGAAAGTAAACAATCAGTTTGCTAAGCTTAAAGATGTAAATGCACTTATTCAGGAGTTCCCGAATATAAAGATCGATACACTTGATGTGTCATTTGCAAGCGCCAATATCCCTAACTACGGTCACGAGCCTAAACTTACAGGTAAAATATTTGCTGCAAAAAAAGGTGAATTAGTAGGTCCGGTGCAAGGTGAGCAGGCTGTATATGTGTTTATCCTCGACGCGGTTAAAGACGCACCTGCAACCGCTGATTTTACCAACCAGAAAAAGCAGATGGAACTCTACTTCCAGGGTCGTGCCGGTATGCTTTCGAACATCCTGCAGGAAAAAGCTGAAATAGAAGATAACCGTTTAATGTTCTATTAAACCAAATCATTTCAATACAAAATGCCGCTTCAGAAATTGAGGCGGCATTTTTTATTTGCAGCTATATGGTCCTGCCTTATAGTATAACCCGGTAAAACGGAAATTATGTGTCAGCGTTTCAGGTATAATAATGTATGCCTGATTCAGGTTAATGTTCAACAGCAGAGAATTTCAAACCTGATTAAAATGAAAGCCAGGTCAAAGAAATTTGGTTTAAATACATTTTTCTGAGCTTTTACAACTCCTGAATATTAGTTGCCGGGAACTGCTCGTGTAACAGACGAATTGTATGCTCCTGATTGTTCTGCCCAATGGTGCGTATAGCCCCTGGAAGTATTGTAGTTTTCATGCCAATACTTCTTTTCAATCATTCTGCAGGTCTGAAATCAGATGTTTAAGAAAAGCAGCCTCATTTATACCAATTGCAGCCTGTTCGAATCTTGTTTGATAAATATGAACAGCAATAGTGTAAAGGCCCACAGCGATGATCCCCCATAACTGAAAAATGGCAAAGGGATGCCGATTACCGGCATAAGGCCAATAGTCATACCGATATTCACAAAGAAATGAAAAAACAAAATGGATGCGACGCCATAACCATAAATACGGCTGAATTCCGATCGTTGTCGCTCGGCTAGCAGAATAATCCGTATGCATAGCAGAAGATAAAGCAATACAACAACAAATGATCCTACAAATCCCCATTCCTCGCCAACCGTGCAAAATATAAAATCAGTACTTTGCTCGGGGACAAAGTTAAATTTAGTCTGTGTGCCGTTCAGGAATCCTTTACCCCAGAATCCACCGGAGCCGATAGCAATTTTCGACTGGTTCACATTATAACCGGCTCCTTTAAGGTCAATCTGTTTACCAAGCAGTACATTGATACGGGTTTTCTGATGATCTTCAAGCACTTTTTCAAATGCATAATCAACACTTAAAACAAACAATGTAGCAACAATAAAAATAGCCGTAACAGTGAGGATATTGCGCAAGGTGCGGCGTATAAAAAATATAAAACCTGCCAGCAGCACTCCGATAACCGAAATTACAATAAACTGGTTAAAGAGCAGGGCCATAATTGTAAGAATAACTACGGCAAGGCCCAGCAGCAGAATACTCCCTGGCATTCCCTGCCTGTAAAGGACCAGAACAAGGGATGCATAAACTATTGCCGATCCGGTATCATTCTGCAACAGGATTAATAGTGCCGGAACGATGAGGATAATCACAGGAATGATTTGGGATTTGCGCTTTCGCTTATCAAAATCGAGAGCACTTAAAAAATGTGCAAGAGCCAGGTTGGTAGCAAATTTGGCGAATTCGGCAGGTTGAAGTCTGAATTCTCCAATCTGAAACCACGATTTCGATCCGGCAATTTCCTTACCGAAAAATAAAACAACCACAAGCAAAAGAATAGTCCCGATATATATAGGGTAAGCGAAGGCATTAAAAAACTTGGCATCGGTAAGTATTACCAGGAAAGCGATAATAAGCGAGGTAACTATCCACAGCATCTGCTTTCCATACGACTGCGAAAGGTCAAAAATGCTGCCATGTTCCTCGTTATAAACGGCGGCATAAATACTTACCCATCCCATTAGCACCAGCGCGAGATATAGAAGCACAAGAGTGCGGTCGATGTGTCGGAATAACCCTTTTTGCTCTTTCAATTGTTCAGTAGGTTTGTTTCAATCATTCTGGTCTCAAGGTCTTTACGCAGTACTTTCCGCTTGATGTACATTTCAATCATCAATGTAGCAATAGGAGCAGCAAAAGTTGATCCGTATCCGGCATTTTCAACAATCACACAAATGGCGATTTTGGGGCTTTCAACCGGAGCGAAAGCTATAAAATTTGAATGTGGCTTACCGTGCGGGTTATCAGCTGTCCCTGTTTTCCCGGCCATGGTTATACTGTCTAATTTCCATGCCCTGGCTGTTCCATGTGAGCCTTCAAACACTTCAATCATACCATCACGCACAACCTGAATGTACTCGTCATCAATAGTCGTAACATGCCTTTGCGAGGAGAATCGGGTTTTATTCTTTTCGTTTGCTACCGATCGTACTACGTGAGGTGAATAGAAGAAACCTCCGTTAGCCACGATTGATGCGTAATTAACAAGCTGAAGCGGAGTAGTAAGAACTTCTCCCTGTCCGATGGATAATGAGCGTATAGTCATAGCATTCCAGCGGCCTTTACCATAAATTTTATCAAAAACTTCGGAAGAAGGCAGGTTGCCTTTCAGTTCGAAAGCAAGATCAGTATCCAATGTGCGGCCAAATCCCATGCTCATCATATGCCCTCGCCAAACTTCATAGCGTTCTTTAACAGTTTCATAATTAGGGTCATTCATAATAGCGCGGAAAACCAGCCAGTGAAAAGGGTTGCACGATTGCTGAATAGCTGTATATACATCGAGTGGCGACACATGGCTGTGTGTACACCTGATTGGCGATGAACTTAGTCCCTGGCATGTAAACCGTGTTTCTTTGGTTATTACTCCCATTTGCAGGCCAACCATATCCGTTGCCATCTTAAACGTAGATCCGGGAGGATATTGACCCATAATTGCACGGTTGTACAATGGTTTTATAGGGTCCGAATTAAGTTTTGCGTAATTTTTACCCCGCACCCTTCCGACCAGCAGGTTAGGATCATATCCAGGTGTTGAAAGAAAGCAGAGTATTTCGCCAGTTGCAGGATCAATGGCTACGATACTTCCGCGTTTGTTGGCCATCAGTTTTTCGCCGTATTCCTGAAGATCGGCATCAATACCGGTGTAAAGATCGTTGCCCATTACCGAAGCTGTGTCGTACCGTCCATTTTCAAAACTTCCTACGTCGCGGTTAAAAACATCAACCATCCGGATTTTTAAACCTTTTATTCCGCGAAGCTCTGTTTCATAAGCCCTTTCAATTCCACTTATGCCTATATAGTCACCTTGTTTGTAATAAGGCTTTTTTTCGACCTGCGATGGGGTTACCTCACCAATATACCCAAGCAGGTGTGCGCCGATTGACATAGGATATTTTCGCAATGTACGGGGCTGAACAAAAAATCCCCGGTAGCGGTATAGTTTCTCTTCGATGTATCCGAACGTTTCTTTCGAAATTTGCTTCTCGAAAGCCGATGCCAGCATTGGCGAATAATCGCGTGCTTTTTTC
>Ga0209800_10003057_pt1 | contig 13813 bp, 13 predicted proteins | sample Higcelweek8metaG_FD_187174 | JGI IMG/M metagenome (GOLD analysis project Ga0209800, IMG submission 187174) | Freshwater pond sediment microbial communities from the University of Edinburgh, under environmental carbon perturbations - High... | ecosystem: Environmental > Aquatic > Freshwater >...
ACCGCTATATTTATAACGATCTTGCGAGAAGATCAGGCGCGATCGTATTCTCTTCATCAAAAGGCGGAGAATTTTCATACGAGAAGGATGACATTCAGAACGGGCTTTTCACGGAAGAGATAATCAGGTGCTTAAGCTCGAAAGAAGCGGATAAAGATAATAATAGAATTATCTCGACTGATGAGTTAAGAGATTATGTCTCCAAAGCCGTTGCCGCATCATCAGGCGATCTTCAGCATCCTACGGTTGACAGGGATAATATCTATCAGAAATTCGGGTTCAGCTTATAATGTGTTATTTGGAGACAAGTTATGAAAATAAAAATATTTTTCATTCTCAATACAGTAGTTGCTTTGGGATTATATGCCCAATTCAACAGTAAAGTTAATTTTAACCAACTTTTGTATAAATCAGCAATTTATGGCATCAAGCATGAAACATCAAAAATAATTACCGATAGCCTGCCTTTTGATATTAAAAACCATGTTGATACTTACCTTGAAAGATACAACAATTTTCATTCAAAGTTAAACAATACAAAAGAAACAAAAGATAAATTTATCTACGAAGCTACACTTGATAAAAAAAAAGGTGTAGAACGGGGAATTTTTTCTTCACTTTCTATACCTGATATAGACTCGCTTGCAGCAGACTTTGCAGGAAAATTTCCGGCATCTTATGAATGGGAGGGGTTTAGTGAATGTCCTCTCAGGGAAGCAAAATATATAGAGGATTTCATAAAGAAACAACCGAATACGCCTATTCTACCGTATTTACAGATACTTCTGCTTCATCGTTTGAAGTGCGCTTCAGAGACATTGATTTACGAAAAAAATTATTGTCAATATGATATAATTATTTCTGAATACCAGCTTTTGTTAAATAAAGTATATTCAGAAGATAATCTTTTATTCAAGCTGTTGGCAGAAGATATGGACAAACAGGAATATCTTTATATGGAGATCGAAAGAAAGGGATGGGGAATTTATCAGGTTGTAAACGCACCTGAAATGTGTACACCAGAACGAATTATATCATGCAACATGATTATTGATTTTTTTAAAGAAAATAAAATCTTACTCTCTCATAAACCGATTATTGATGAAGATGGTATTCTAAGCTATACTTGGCACGAGCATAAAATAATACTTAAGGATAGTTTAAGATATAAATGCTATGCTAACCCAATTCTTAGAGCCCCGTTTGCAATAGTGATTAATAATGAGATTCAGTATTTGGGTTTTAATTGGAGTCCGGCACTTTCAATATCATGTGAATATCCTGTAATTTACGGTGAGTTTTCTCTTGAGAAAAATGTAATTCAAATAAGCCAGAATTACCATAATTCAAAACTAAAGAGTGACATACGGGAAAATGAGAGTATCAAGGAATATTTAAAGAAAATCGGAAAATTAAGATAAATTCTCACTTTGTGACTCCAATCACATACATTCTCTCTCATAAGCCGTAGATTGATCTTAGAAACTTATTCCGGGGAGGGAATAAATCGTGACGGACAGAAAAAAGAATACTGATGAAGAATCAAAAATAAGAAAGAAGCTGGAAGAAATAGAACAACTTATAAATTCTACGCATATAATTACAGAAAGATATATAAATCCGAGTAATAAATATTCATCAGATAAAGTTGAGATCTACAGATAAAAATAAATTCTTTCTTGCATACCCGAACTTTATTTCTTAAAATTCAGTATGTTAAAATTAACCGCAGGAGGCAGTATGAAGGATATATGTTTAACAGGTAATTCGGGTTGCAGAAGATAGCGTAATCTAAAAGCTTCAGATTTCTTCAATCAAAAGGTCCGCTCAGGATCTTTGACTATCGTCATTTCAATCCGGAATTATCAAACCAAAAAAGAAATATCCGTTCTAAGAACGGCAATACTAAATTTAATCACACAGGAGGTCAGTATGATATTATCTGTCGTAACACGCAAAACTAAAACAGAAAATTTGGAGACAACTAATAATGAGCACAATAATAGATTACGGCTGGGATGAGTTCTTTGAAAAAAGTTTTGAAACTTATAAAGCTTTGAATTGCATACCGGCGAGAGTAACGAAAGAAAGCATCAATCAGTACTGGCTGATGACGGATGAAGGCGAGATCAAATCAGCTCTTTCCACAAAATTCTTTATGAGCGCATTCGGAAAGGAACAGCTGCCTGTGGTAGGCGACTGGGCGGCGGTTAAAAAACCTGAAGGATCGGAAGAATACTTTATCGAGGGAGTTCTGCCGAGAAAGACAAAACTGATCAGAAAAGGCAAAGACACATTCGGGCGGAACTTTGAAAAAGCAGGTGACGGCGGAATACGCATAATTTCGAGCAACATTGATACCGTATTTTATGTGGCCGCTATGGATCACCGCGATTTCAACCTCACAAAGATCGAAAGATACATAGTCATGCTGTATGAAAGCGGAACAGAGCCTGTGCTGATCCTGAACAAAAAGGATATCTGCCCCGATTACGAAGATTATATCGCGCAGATAAAGAAAATATCGGGCGACCTGCCGGTTTACGCTGTAAGCGCAGTTGACTTTGACGGAATTGACGGGCTTCTCGAATATCTGAAGCCGGGAAAAACTGTAAGTTTTATCGGGTCGTCCGGCGTTGGCAAGTCATCAATAATCAACGCACTGATGGGCGAGGACATTATGTTCGTCAGCGATATCAGAACTGCTGACAGGCGCGGAAAGCACACGACAACGCACAGAGAAATGCTGCTGTTCCCTGAAGGCGGGATCCTGATAGACAATCCCGGCATCCGTGACTTGAAACCGGTAGCTTCTCTGGAAGCGCTTGAGAACACTTTTGAAGATGTTGTTACACTTGAAAGCCAGTGCAGGTTTTCAAACTGCCGGCACCAGACAGAGCCGGGCTGCGCAATTAATGAAGCCCTCGAGAACGGTGAACTCACTGCTAAGAGATATGAAAATTATATCAAGCTCAAGCGTGAATCCGCATTTTTTGAAAAAAGGTCGAAGCAAAGAGAGAGATTTCTTGAGAAAGCTTTCGAGAAAGAAAAGCAGGGTGCTATGAAGATCAAGCAACACAGTAAAGGCTTAAGCCGGCGCGACAAGCACGCAGTTTGATAAACGGGGTCTCGAAAGAGGCCCTTTTTTATTTTATTTGACTTATTCTCTTACAAGCAGTAAATTGTATTCTGAAAATAATTGAAGGGTTGCTGTTATGGAAAGGAATAAGCCTAATTTCAAAGTATTCATACCTGCAGGCATTGCATTTATCGGCGCGGGAGTAGTCTTTCTAAGAAGAACTCCAGGTACAGGTATAGCTCTAATCGCCGTCGGTCTATCATGGGTGGCTATCGGCTATGCTAAAACCAAAAAGAAAAAGGATGAGAGTGATAAATGATCTCATACAGCCTTATACTTCCTAAAGCACTCGAGCCGCGGAGAGCCGAATTTGAAGGCTATATTAGCAAAGCACTTGAAAATGTCCGCGCCTTTGCAGCAAAATACGGCTGGTCTTCTCTGGTTCATGAAAGTTTTTTTGACAAAGTCATGATCTTCGACATCAAAAATGATTTTGACAGAACTCTCCTTGAGCTTTGTAAAATGGATCCAGGGATGGTGCTCCCTGAAAGTTACTGCGGCGCTTTGGAAGAAAGAAATCTTATAGCGGTCTCACCCGAATATTATGCGAAAGTTTATCCTCAGGGAATCGAACCTGACAGCTATATTAAACTTCTGACGCATGAAATTTGCCACAGACTTCATGTCCGCATTTTAAACGGCGATGAGGAGGCAATGGGTCCGGTCTGGTTCTTTGAAGGCTTCGCGATCTTTGCGGCAGATCAGTTCACACAATCAAAAATCAAACTCACGCAGGAAGATATTTATTTTATTATTGGCGAATCGAGACGCGGTAACTACGAGCAGTATTCCCATGTATTTAAATATTTCGTGAATAAGATACCGCTTAAAGAGCTTGTCGCCAATGCGAAGCGAGAAGATCTTAACGAATGGCTTAAAAAACATGTCTGACAGAATTTCCGCACTGATCCTCGCCGGAGGCAAAGGAACGCGGATGCAATCCGACCTTCCTAAAGCTCTTTTTAAGGTCGGTAGTGATACTATCATAGAACATATCGTGAAAGCTGTTTCGGTCAAAGCCGTCAGCAGCGTAGCAGTTGTCGTAAGCCCTTCAAACATTGATCCTATAAGAACCGTTCTATGCTCAAAAGTTGAATACATTCTACAGCCCGAAGCAAAAGGAACAGGACACGCTGTTATGTGCGCAGAACCGGCACTGAAAGGACGATCTGAAAACATAATCGTATTCGTTGGTGATGCGCCTTTCATTACACAGGAAATGGTCACTGATCTTATAGATACACATGTCAAAAATAACAATGCCTGCACTTTTTATACCGCGTTTTATGAAACCGGAGATATTCCGCCTTACGGAAGGATAGTCAGAGATGATTCAGGCAGGATTCTGAAAGTTGTTGAGGAAAAGGACGCTTCGAAAGAGCAGAAGGCTATCAGGGAAGTTCTTACTTCGCATTACTGTTTCAAAACAGAGAAACTTTTTAATGCGCTTAAAAATATCAGCAACGAGAATTCCGGAAAAGAATATTACCTTACCGATGTAATAGGCATCCTTATCGAAGCGGGTGAAAAGGTCGAAACTCTCACCGCTGAAGATCCCATTTTTCTCGCAGGCATAAACACTCAGGAAGAACTCGAACTCCGCACGATTGAGATGAACGAATATTTGAGAATACAAAAATGAAGAACAGGATCAAAGTATCGGCACCCGGAAGGATATGTCTTTTCGGCGAACATCAGGATTATCTCGGTCTGCCCGTGATCACTGCGGCAATCGACCTCAGGCTTGAACTTACGGCTGCGCTAAGATACGACAATTTTCTGAACATTTCACTGCCTGATATCAGATCATTTGAGAAACTCGATTTTTCCAGAGGAAAAGAGTTTAAATATAAGAAACCGCGGGATTATTTCCGCAGCGGATACAATGTTCTCTTCAGAAAAGGGTTACGAATTGATCAGGGTTATGATCTGCAGATCCGTAGCTCGATACCGATAAACTCAGGCACATCGTCGTCATCAGCGCTGATAAATGTGTGGATGAGATTTTTGAACGAGATAAGCCCGAACAGGATCACTCTTGATGATAAGATGACCGCTCATTTATCCTACCTTGCGGAAGTAGAGGAATTCGGCGAACCCGGCGGAAAGATGGATCAGTATGCCACCGCACTGGGAAATATTTTATTTATTGATTTTCATGAAGGCACAAAAGTTACTGAATTTGACATTGACCCCGGATATTTCGTTCTCGGCGATTCAAAAGAGCCCAAAGATACGCTTCACATTTTAAGAAGCGTAAAAGATCAGGTTCTTTCCGCCGTTCATAAGATAAGAGAGCATGATCCTGAATTCAGCCTGTTTGATAACGACCTGAATTCAGCTGAAAAGTTTAAAGAAATTCTGACCGCGAGGGAGTATGAGGTTTTATCTGCGGCGTTTATGAACAGAGAGTTCACATATAAAGCGCTTGAACAGCTTCAAAAAGGCATTCCCGACAGAAAGCTTTTCGGTCGTATGCTGACGGAACATCATACGGTGCTGGATGAAAAGCTCCACATTTCAACTCCGAAGATCAACAGAATGATCAAAGCCGCGATAAGTGCCGGAGCTTACGGCGGAAAGATCAACGGTTCAGGCGGCGGAGGCTGTATGTTCGTTTATGCGCCTGATGAACCAGAGAAAGCTGCCGAAGCTATCGAAAAGGAAGGCGGTAAAGCCTATATTGTCAAAGTCAGCGACGGGTTAAGAACTAAAAGGTATTCAAGGAGAGTTCATGTCTAAAACATTTCTGGTGCTCGGTGCAGGATCGAGAGGATTCACCTACGGCGAATACGCACTTGCGTTCCCCGACAAAGCTAAAGTTGTCGGAGTGGCTGAACCGAGGGATGAATACAGGAACAGATTCGTTCAGAAGCACAATATAAAACCTGAATTCACATTCAACAGCTGGACTGAAGCGGCTGAAAAAGACAAATTCGCAGATGCCGTGATAATATCTACGCAGGATTCGATGCATCTTGAACCTGCTCTCGCCTTTGCGAAAAAGGGATATCACATTCTGCTTGAGAAACCTATGGCACCCGACCTCGAAAGCTGCGAAAAGATAGTCAAAGCCGTTAAGGATGCAGGCGTGATCTTTTCTGTCTGCCATGTGTTAAGATATACCGAATATACTCAAAAATTAAAATCACTGCTCAATTCAGGCATCATCGGGGATATTGTGACCATCCAGCACCTTGAGCCTGTAGGATGGTGGCATCAGGCACACTCGTTCGTAAGAGGAAACTGGCGCAACGAAAAAGAATCTTCTTTCATGCTTCTCGCAAAATCCTGCCACGATCTCGACTGGATAAGTTATGTCATGGGCAAAAAATGCGCTTCCGTCTCATCATTCGGAAGCCTGCATCATTTTAAAAAGGAAAAACAGCCCGAAGGTGCCGCCGACAGATGCTTCGACTGCCCTGATAATATCGAGTCAGCGTGCCCGTATTCGGCAAAAAAGATCTATTATGGATTTTTCGATAAAGGCGTTAGAGGCTGGCCGATAGATGTCATTACTGCCGATATCAGCAGAGATGGTGTAACAAAAGCGATCAAAGACGGACCTTACGGCAGATGCGTTTACGCCTGCGACAACGATGTCGTTGACAATCAGACCGTCAACCTGCTGTTCGAAGACGGAAGCACATGCGTATTCACCATGACCGCATTCAACAGGCCTGATCACAGAAAAACGAAGATCTTCGGCACAATGGGCGAAATATACGGCGACGGAGTATTCATCGAGCATTTTGATTTCATAACCCAGAAGACAGAGAAAATAGACACGAGAATTTCTGACAACAAGGTCATGCAGGGTCACGGAGGCGGCGACTTCGGCATAATGGATAATTTCGTAAACGCGATCATAGCCGGTGATCCCTCGCTCGTCATCTCAGGCGCGGATGAAACCATCGAAAGCCACAGAATGGTCTTCAAAGCCGAACAAGCTAGAAGAAAGAATATCGTTGTTGATATGTAAAACCTTCAGGAAAGTAAATTATAGATCGTCTTATTTTATTTTACGTGTTTAAAAGTAAAATATAAATATTCTCATCCCTAATATTCAAAACTGCTGCCGCCGATGAATTCTTTGATGATCGAAGTGTTCGAAATGTCCTCATCAATTATTGGCAAAAAGAACGAAAGAAATTTCAACAGTCTCATAGCCTCAGCATACTCTTTCGTATTTTCGGGAACTTCGTTTATGATCGGTTCCGCAAAATGTTTAAGGACACTGAATTCATACAAGAGCGCCGAATTGAACATGATATCGGCTTCTTCCTGATACGGAAAAATATTTTTTTCCTCACCAGCCCTGACGCTCGGCCACCGTTTAAGTGTTGCCAAAGCGGTGTGCCCGCGGTAATTAAAATCTCTTACGATCCTTCTAAGAAGCCTGTTGTCGGTTGTTGGTATCCTGTTGTGCCTGTCAATTGATATTTGTGTCAGCGCAGAAACATATATTTTGAATTTCAGATTATTTTCTATAAGCAGGGTCAGATTCGGATTTAATGCGTGAATTCCTTCGACAATTATTATATTATCGCTTTCACAATTCATTCTGGGTCCCGGCAGCCTTGAACCGGTCGTAAAATCGAACCTCGGAATTTCCACCTCTTCACCGGCGAACAGCTTCAATAAATGTTCGTTGAAAAGTTTGATGTCAATAGCCTCAATAGCCTCAAAATCGTACTCACCTGAAGAATCTCTCGGTGTAAATTCTCTGTTCACAAAATAATCGTCCAGTGAAATTACCAGCGGCTTCAATCCTGCTACCTGCAGTTGAATGCTCAGCCTTTTTGAAAATGTCGTTTTACCAGACGAAGAAGGACCCGAAATAAGCACTAATTTGACATCTTTTTTATCGGCGATCTTATCTGCAATGTACGCGACTTTTTTCTCATGGAGAGCTTCAGCTATCTTGATAAGATTGCCTTCCTTCTTATCAAGAATCTGCTGGTTTAATTTACCCACATTTTCTACACCGAGCAGCTTCACCCATCTGCTGTGCTCGTTGATCACATCGAAAAGTTTTTTCTGAGGTGTCTGCTCGACGATCTGGTCAGGCTGGGCTGTCGAAGGTATCTGAAGAAGCATCCCGTCGAAATATTCTACCAGATTGAATACATTCAGGCTTCCGGTAGATGGGGCTAAGAATCCGTAAAGGTAATTTACAATACCGTCCATCTTATAAACCGAAGTAAATATTCTTTTTCTCTGCCTTAGAATAAGCTCTTTATCATCAAGCCCCTGAGCTACGAACAGACTGATCGCTTCCTCGGTTTTAAGTTTATGCCTCGTGATGAGTATATCTTCCCTGATCACTTCCTCCATCTTAGCCTTAAGATCAATAATGCCCTGCGGCGTCAGAATATTTTTTTCATTCTGATCTCTGAGTTCGCAGTAGTATCCTTTGGAGATAGCATGAAGTATATACAATTTCGTGTTCGGATACAGATCGATCACAGCTTTACACATAACAAAGATCAGCGACCTTACATAAGCGCTCAGACCGTTACTATTGGTTCTGTCGAAAAACTCAACCTCGCACTCGCTTATGACTGGGGATGAAAGCTCCTTTAGGGTATTGTTGACTATCGCGCCTATCACAGAATATTTCAGATCAGGCTTGGCACATTCGGCGACCTTTGATAAAGGATCTCCTAGGGACACAGAAAGTATCTCTCCGTTGTTTATGCACTTGACCTTAATTTGTGGCACCATAGCGACTCCGCAATTATTTCAGCTTATAAATAAGATCGGCCTGGAAGTAAGATCTGCCCAGCGACTCTATCGAAAGAAGCTTGCTGTCCGCATACCTCGCGTTTAAAATGAAACTTCCGAAATCTATGCCTGCAAAAGCTCCGATAGTATGCCTTAATTCATCGCCTAATTCAGGCATATTTTTTGTAAATACTGTAGGAAGAAGCTGATAATCAAGAGACAGCTTCAGATTTTTATCAAAATTGTAACCGATCACAAAATTATGCTCCGACACCCACGGATATGTAAGCTGAAGACCGTCATCATCGTCATAAAATTTCTCAAAATTTCTGTATATGAACGAATAGACACCGTAAAAATTATTGATCTTGTAATTAAATCCTGCGGATGCGTGAAATTTGTCAAAATACGATCTGTCGCTGCCTTCATAATTATCGTCAATATCAAAATCCAGAAACACGGGAGATACAACCGTAAAGAACATTGATGATTTTTTATTAACCTTCATGTTTATCAGCATCTTCGCAGAAAAACCGCCTCGCCTGAAAATAAATTCGCCCCCGTTGTCCTTCTGATTGACCGTGTAGGATGACATTAGCATATCGAAGGATAATCCCACCTGATGCCTTTTCAGTTCCGATATCACGCCGATTGATACAGCATCTCTCTTTTTTATGATCTCTTCGCTGTCATCGTCTCTTATAAGCACGGATTTATACGGTGTATAGTATGACAGGAACGGCATGAACTCTTTCTGATGGTTCCATACGATACTGAAATCTTTTAACATATCGATATTCTCTCCGTTCTGAACATCTGCCCCGTAATCCTCTCCGGTCTGTTTTACGAACTGTGATGCTGAAACAAGAAACTTCATCTTCGTATCAATATTGTCGAAATCAACCGGAACGAAGCCGAAAAGATAATTTCCGGTATATGCTGAAAAAGCAGTAACAGGCTCGTAATTTAAGTTCTCGTAATAATTGTAATATGTTTTTACCCCTTCCCCGTGAAGAAATATCATTCCGGCCAAAGCGAACATTAATATAAATTTTCTCAAACTTCACTCCATGTTTAACTTATAGAATTGTATAAATTTAAACACATTTTGTTCAATTTGAAAGTAATGAAATAATAAATATTGATTTTTATTTCAATATTAGTTAATTTATTACTCAAGAAGCGAAATCTAACTGACAGGTGAAAATGCTTTCCGCAAAAATACTGGAATATCTGAGTAAAAATCTTCTGTTTGAGAGCATACCGGCCGATGATCTTCAAAAGCTGGATGATTCACTTTTTCAGGTTCGTGAATACAAAAAGGACGACCTGATTATTGAGCAGAACGCAGATCCTGACGGGATATATCTCATTTTAAAAGGTTCAGTTATCATCAAAAAATCCACGACGAAAGACACAGTTGATGACGATGCAAATAAAGAAGTTATACTGAATTATTGCAGCAAAAACGAATTCGTAGGAGAACTCGCTCTGGTCAGCAATAAAAAAAGGGCCGCCAATGTTTACTGCTTCAGCGAAATAGCGAAGATCATATTTGTGAATACCGATGATTTTTATAAGATCTATGAGATCATACCGGGCATACAGAAAAATCTGGGTAAGACGATCGCTGAGAGACTCGGTGAAACTTCGATTAGAGCCGCGAACGAGTCCAGTAAATATAAAAAGCTCTATGAACTTCAGCTTGAAAACTCGATGAGAACAACTGAACTTCTGAAAGCCCAAAAGGAATCAGAGAAAAGAAACCAGGAACTTGTGCAGGGCCAGAAAGACATTAAAAGATCAGCCATCGTTGAAACTATCCTTACGATGGTAAATACCGTCAATTATGATTTTGCAAAGCTTGTAAACGATGCCGAAGAAGCTTACAAAAAACTGCACCCGGAAGGATCCTCTGATGAACTTGGTGGTATATTAAAATCAATTCAGGACAAATTGAAACTGTACTCCGATAATTCGTCTCTTGAATTCAGTTTTGATGAACAGGGAAAAAAGATAATTATTTTTAAAAACAGGGATGAATTATGAGCCTATTCAGTTTTTTCCGGTTTGAAGAAAAGACCGACAAAAAGATCAAAATAGCTGCGAACCTGTCCTTTCTGGCCTGTTTCGGGGCGGCGGGATGGATTGCCTCTACCATGAGTTTTTCAGCGGTAGAATTAAAGCTGAATGTTCTAGATTTCGGATTCATACTTACTTCCAACGAACTCGCTGTGATCTTCGGTTTTTTAATTTCTTTGTTACTTTCATACATCTCAGAATCAAGACTGCTCGGAATTCTTGTTTCAATGGCCGGAACAGGCATAATTCTGACAGCTTTGGCAGGTTTTGAAAATCCGATATTCGGATTTCTATACTCGATCTTTAATGGAATACATCCCTTTGCTATAAATATGGGAATTTTTGCTTTTCTTCTTTCACTGAGCACAGAATATTTTGAAATGAGCAGGGATTCTCTTGTTAAACACAGCACAGACAGCTCAATTACCGCCATAATCCTAAGTAAAATTTCCGCATATTCGCTGCTCGGAACCGCTGCAGGCTACTTAGTTGTAACGATACTGGGGTTTCTTTCTTTCGACTATTTTTATTATGTTCTTTACGGCTTGCTCGGGCTTCCGCTTATCGTAATAGGTATCATGAGTTCAAAACAGGCTGAGGCCGCAAAAGCTCTTAAAGAAAATGTAGAATTAATTATCCGCGGTAAATTTTTTAATTTTTATATTCTTACTTTCTGCACAGCGGCTTTGAACATAGTCATGGTATTTTTCGGAGCGTTTTTTCTCGTTTACAAATTCGAAATGAGACTCGGATTTATCGGACTGATCTTTCTTCTTCATTCCGGACTTGTGTTTTTCCTTAGAAGAAAAGCCACCGAACTGATGAAAAGCAAGGGCGAAGACCTTACAATGAAGATTCGTTACGCAGTGAGTTTATTGTTCTTCATAATCCTGTTGATCGCTTCCGCGCCGTTCGTTGACAAAGACTCTTTTATGAAATATGTGCTGCTGGGTATCCTGGCGTTGTATGGAACGACCACATTATTCGATAACGCAATTAAAAGTTTCATATCTTACTTCGCTTCTCCGAACGAGCAGAGATCAAATCTGATGATCTACACAAAACTTATCCAGATCGCAAAAATCACTATTCCGATATTGACAGGAATATTTTGGCACTATCTGGATTTTTACGCAGTATTCGCATTCGGAGCTATTCTTTCCGCCGTTTGCCTTCTCGTCGCCTTCAAGATATACGCCGCCTATAATGACAGCGGAAATAATCCAGCTGAAGAGGGATAGGAGTTCAATACTTTACTCTCTTTTATCAAATATTTAACGGCTGAATTTTCAGCCGTTTTTTATTTTTACCCGGATAAGTTGATTTACAGGCTGCTTTAGAAACGAGCAGTTCAAGAAGAAGTCTGGTTTTTGAAAAGGAGCTTGCTTTGAGGCAAGCGACTTGATAAAATCTGAACTTCGACGAAGAAATGCGATGTTTATAAACGGCCATATAAAAAAGACGGACAAAGCCGTCTTTATTATATATACCCAGAGGGAATCGAACCCCCAACCGCCTGGTTCGTAGCCAGGTACTCTATCCAATTGAGCTATGGGTACAAGTCTATTTCGTGCGGAGACGGTGGGATTCGAACCCACGTTTCCTTGCGGAAACACGCTTTCCAGGCGTGCGCCTTAAGCCGCTCGGCCACGTCTCCAACGGTCTTCCAAGCGGAGTAAATATAAGGTTTTACTTAATCTTAGTCAATTTGATTAATCATATTCGTTATTACTTTAGGGATACTTTTTCTCAAGTGATTTTACATACACTCTGTACCTGCTTCTGACCGCTGATGAATTCGATAAAGAAAAAAGACCGAGTCCGTTCACAACATTGGTATATCTCTCCTCTCCGCCGTACCTTGCCTCCATATACGAACGGAAAACCTTGTCAGTCGAAGAAAATATGATAGTATTCATCCCTTCATGATATAAAGCGTACCAGTATATCTGAATACTGCGGAGATAATAGTCTATAAAATCGGAACCGTACCTTTTTTTATCCTTGAATATCTGTGTTTCGATCGGATAATCCTCCCAAACGGTTTCTGTAGTATCTTCGAGCCAGAAAGAAGTGTCTGTCCTGCAAATTTCATCAGGAACTATTCTATATGAAGCCATCCGATCTTCAAAAAGTATCAGTAGCGAATCAAATCTACAGGATACAAGTTCAAGGTCATCGAAGCTTTCTCCTCTCTTGTAATACAAAGTATCGACAGCTAAAGGATCTTCCGTTAATGATACCATTTCCGCACCTGTGACAGAATTACTAACTGTGATGTCCGTAAGCTCAGGCGGACAGACAGTTTCCGCATATATCATTCCATAGTCGGGATGAACTGCTTCGATCCTGTATGTATATCCTGTCTTGAATCCGCCGGTAAAGTCTGTTTCGGGCATATAATATATTCCGCGCCTGTCTGTATATTCTGAAAGACTTCCCGCTAAAGTGAAAATCGTGTCGTCCGGAGATCTTTCATAAAGTATAACAGTTGCGCCTGATACTCCCAGATTCCCGACATTTATTGACTCATTGACTCCGCCAGTCCGCGTCAGATAAAGGCTGTCTATCGTAGAATCCGCTTTCGCGTAGCAGTATAAAGCTAACTGTTCGCCGTATTCTGTTGAATCTCCCGTTTCGCAGGAAATTATCAGGGTAAGAACGGCCGTTGAAATCAGTATTTTTATATAAATGTTCCGCATTTTATTCTCCTAGAAAGTATAACTTAAACGGACAGACGGCAGTATCGGCAGCATCGGAAATACATCTTTCACGACAGTATCATCCTCATCCCGCTCATCATATATATACGACTGAACATTCTCTCTGTTTGTAAGATTCAGTACGCTCAGCTTCAAAAGGAAT
>Ga0209800_10003058_pt1 | contig 13806 bp, 8 predicted proteins | sample Higcelweek8metaG_FD_187174 | JGI IMG/M metagenome (GOLD analysis project Ga0209800, IMG submission 187174) | Freshwater pond sediment microbial communities from the University of Edinburgh, under environmental carbon perturbations - High... | ecosystem: Environmental > Aquatic > Freshwater >...
CTCGAACCGGGCGACATCATCATTGATGGCGGAAATTCTCATTATCCCGATACCATCCGTCGCACAAAATATGTTGAAAGCAAAGGTTTACTCTATATCGGAACCGGTGTTTCAGGTGGCGAAGAGGGCGCTTTGTTGGGACCTTCAATGATGCCCGGAGGTTCACCAGCCGCATGGCCAGCCGTGAAGGAAATCTTTCAGGCAGTGGCTGCAAAAGTTGAAGATGGTTCGCCTTGCTGCGATTGGGTTGGCGAAGGCGGCGCCGGTCATTTCGTAAAAATGGTTCACAACGGCATTGAATACGGCGACATGCAGATTATTTGCGAAGCCTATCAGCTGATGAAAGATTTGTTGGGAATGAATGCCGACGAAATGCACGAGGTCTTTAAAGAATGGAACAAAGGCGATCTGGATTCATACCTGATTGAAATTACCCGCGATATTTTAGGCTTCAAAGACGAAGATGGTTCAGCTATCGTTGAAAAAATCCTTGACACAGCCGGTCAAAAAGGAACTGGTAAATGGACCGCTGTTTCCGCTCTTGACTTTGGAATCCCATTGACTTTAATCGGCGAATCGGTATTTGCACGTTGCCTGTCAGCTCAAAAAGATATGCGTGTGTTGGCATCGAAAGCAATAAATGGACCGGGATCAAAATTCACCGGAGATAAAGCTCAGATGATTTCCGACCTGAAAGATGCGTTGTTTGGAGCAAAAATTATTTCGTATGCCCAGGGTTACAACCTGATGATGGAGGCGGCAAAAGAATATGGGTGGAACCTCAACTACGGCGGCATCGCGTTGATGTGGCGTGGCGGATGTATTATCCGTTCGGTATTCTTAGGCGATATCAAAAAGGCATTCGACAAAAATCCAACGCTCGAAAACCTGTTGTTAGATCCACATTTCAAAAATATTATTGAAAAAGCACAGTCCGGATGGCGTCGTGTTTGCGCAACCGCTCTGACCAATGGAGTTCCTGTACCTGCACTTACTTCAGCTCTCTGTTACTTCGACGGATTACGCAGCGAACGTTTACCTGCTAATTTATTGCAGGCTCAACGCGACTATTTTGGCGCCCATACTTATGAACGAATCGACAAACCACGTGGCGAATTCTTCCATACCAACTGGACAGGTCGCGGTGGAGATACCGCTTCATCTACCTATACTGTATAAACCTAAATAACAACAACCACCAATGTCTGTTACTAACTCAAATCAAACCAACATCAAAATGACCAACTACCGATGGGTCATTTGTGCGATGCTATTTTTCGGAGTAACCATCAACTACCTCGACCGTCAGGTGCTCTCTTTGACATGGAAAGACTTTATTGCTCCCGAGTTTCATTGGACAAACAATGATTACGGGAACATTACATCGCTCTTTTCAATCTTTTATGCTGTAAGCATGTTGTTTGCCGGTCGTTTTATCGATTGGCTCGATACAAAAAAGGGATTCCTTTGGGCCATCGGTGTCTGGTCGGTGGGCGCTTGCCTTCATGCCTTCTGTGGAATTGCCACTTCGGGTATCCTTACAGGCCAGTGGTTTGTTGGTTTTGAAGGTGCACGAAATGCCATTGGCGCTGTTGATAACGTTAGCAAAATCATTTCAGTTAGTGTTACGCTGTTTATTTTTGCGCGACTTGTATTGGCAGTTGGTGAAGCAGGAAACTTTCCGGCTTCGATTAAAGCTACTGCTGAGTACTTTCCAAAAAAAGACCGCGCTTTTGCTACCAGTATCTTTAATGCCGGCGCTACCGTAGGCGCTCTTGTTGCTCCTCTTTCAATTCCTGTGATAGCGCACTATTATGGGTGGGAAATGTCGTTCATCATCATTGGCGCTATGGGTTTTTTATGGATGGGTTTTTGGGTATTCATTTACAAAAAACCAGAAAAAAATCCACTCGTCAACAAAGCCGAACTTGAGTATATCCAGCAGGATAAAGATCAAAATCCGTTGGATATTAACGGAAAGGCAATGCGCAAACTTTCGTTTAAAGAATGTTTCAAATATAAACAAACCTGGGCTTTTGCTTTTGGCAAGTTTATGACCGACGGTGTGTGGTGGTTTTACCTGTTCTGGACACCAGCTTATCTAAGCTCAGTATATGGCCTAACTTCCGATAGCACAACAGCGAAATTGTTGTTATTTGTCCTTTATGCCATCACGTTGTTGTCGATTGTTGGCGGTTGGTTACCATCCTATTTTGTCGATAAAAAAGGAATGAACCCTTATGCCGGACGTATGAAATCGATGTTGATTTTCGCATTTTTCCCGCTTCTGGTGCTTTTGGCTCAACCGCTGGGGAACTATTCCTATTGGTTCCCAATTATCATTATCGGCATTGCAGGCGCAGCACACCAGGCTTGGTCGGCAAATATCTTTTCTACCGTTGGCGACATGTTCCCGCGTTCTGCAATTGCTACAATCACCGGTATTGGTGGAATGGCCGGGGGAATTGGTTCTTACCTGATAAACAAAGGTTCGGGCGTATTGTTCGACTTTGCAAGAGGCACAACATTATCAGCAGGTAATGAGGTTGTTATGACGAAAGAATTATTTGAAAAAGGGGCACAATTTGTTCGCCAACCAATGCAGTTAATGGGATTCGAGGGTGAAAAAGCAGGTTACTTTATCATCTTCTCAATTTGTGCCGTGACTTACCTTTTGGGTTGGATCGTAATGAAATCGTTGGTTCCTAAGTATAAACCTATCACTGATTATTGAAAAAATGAGAAAAATAAGTAAATATTCCTTTGGTATTGGCGATCGTTTCGGCCACCAAGGGAAAGCACAATTAAAAGCTTTTATTGCCGCGAAAGAACAACTTGGAATGGAATTCACCCCGGTTTGGAACAAATCGAACAGGGAACATTCCATCATTGGCACTCAACCTTCCGAAGTGAGGATTGAAGCAAATGAAGCGGTAAAAGCATTGGGTTGGACAGGCGATTACTATGTCGATGCCGACCACATCAACTTTAAAAATGTGGATACTTTTGTTGAACCCAGCGATTTCTTCACCATCGATGTGGCCGATTTTATTGGTCAGCCCGCTCCTGAACAGGAAGTTGCGTCTTATATTCAGGCTCACAAAAGTTACGTTGGCAAACTGGTTATTCCGGGTATTGCAGAATCGTTCGATGTGACTGAAAAATGGTTGACCAGCTTTGCGAACAACTATCTGCTGGCCATTGATGAAGCTTCAAAAGTATATGCCTACTTGGTTGACAAGAAAGGTGAAGGCAACTTTGTGCCCGAAGTTTCGTGCGACGAAACCGATACCCCGCAATCGCCCCTCGACATGTTTTTCATTCTGAAACTGATGGCTGACAAGAATGTTCCGGCGCAAACCATTGCTCCACGTTTCTCGGGCAGGTTCAACAAAGGGGTCGATTATGTGGGAGATGTTGAACGATTTGAAAAAGAGTTTGAACAAGATTTGCTTGTGATCGATTTTGCAATAAAGGAATTCGGTTTGCCCGATAACCTGAAATTGAGCGTACATTCGGGAAGCGACAAATTCTCAATTTACCCAATCATCGGGAAATTGATCAAGAAGCATGACAAGGGAATCCACATCAAAACTGCCGGTACCACATGGTTGGAAGAGATTGCAGGATTGGCTATTTCAGATGGCGACGGTTTAAAATTGGCAAAAGAGGTTTATGCTTCAGCCTACGAAAAAATGGATGAACTGACTGCGCCCTACGCATCGGTAATCGACATCAGCCTTGCAAGGCTCCCTTTGCCTGAGGTTGTTAATGGCTGGACTGCGGAGCAATTTGCTAATGCAATTGTTCACAATCAGAAGTGCAGCGAATACAATCCCGATTTGCGCCAATTGATCCATGTAGGATATAAAATTGCCGCAAAGAAAGGCGATGTTTATTATAACGCCCTTGAGAAATTTGAACCAAATATCGAAAAACAGGTTTTTGAAAACATCTTCGAAAGGCACATGAAGCTTTTGAAAGTGTAACTGAGGATGAAATGTTGAAAGATTGGAAAGATGGAATCCACGATAGCAATCGGGAGGAATGGTTGATTCCCGATTTTCCATCTTTCTTGTTTTTTGGAATATGTCATTTATATTTTGATTACCACCTCTATATTTCTTGATACTGATTTTTTGTTTTCTATATCCTTTGCTATTATTCAGGAATGTTTTTAACTTTAGATAATTATTTTTTATCCAACAAAGGAAAAATTCAGAAACAGATCTAGTATTTAAATTATGGAGAAAGACAATCCTTTGGAAAAGAAATTAAATTCCTTAAATCTTGAAATTGAGAGGTTAAAAAAAGGATTAGATGATTGCAAACAGTTTAATACAACAGTATTTCTTAATCTGAATCATGAAATAAGGACTCCATTAAATGGTATTTTAGGTTTTTCCGAAATAATCAACGATCCTTCCATTTCAGAAAGCGAACGAAAATACTATACCGAAATCATTGTCGAAAGCAGCAATTTATTGATGTCGATCATTTTCGACACCATGGACATTGCAAAAATAAATTCAGGAACTTTCAGGGTTTATCCGGCCAATTTCGACCTGAACGATTTGATGTTTCAGCTTTATCAAAATTATAAACCAATTGCCGAAAAGAAAAATCTTCAATTGTTTCTTGAAAATGTGGTTAGCACTACAAAAATAATTGATTCAGATTCTGCTGTCATCGAGCGAATTTTAAAGAAACTAATTGATAATGCTTTGAAATTTACGAAACAAGGGTGGGTGAAATTTTACTATAAAGAAGAAAAAGACTTCATCGATTTTTTTGTTGAAGACACGGGTATTGGAATTCCTGATGATCGCAGATCATTGATTTTTGAAAAGTTCACAAAACAACCGGTATCTCAATCGAGAAACCTTGGTGGAACCGGGCTTGACCTTACATTATGCCATGGGCTTGTTGAACTTCTGGGTGGTAAAATATCTATCTTGCCCCCAAAGACCGAGGGATCAGTCTTCAAGTTTTCCATTCTAAAAGAACTGTAATTTTTAATTGTTATCTGCTTTTCGGGGTAACCAAAACCTGAATTTTGATCCGATTCCAACTTCCGACTCAAGCCAAATTTCTCCGCCCATCAATTCAACAAGATTTTTAACGATTGACAATCCCAAACCATTCCCTCCGAAAGTTCGGGTTGTATCTTCTTCACCTTGTCTGAAACGCTCAAATATGGTATCCTGCACCTCTGGTCTGATCCCAATTCCGGTATCTGAAACGATAAATGAAACTTTTTCTTCATCGAAATCTTCTACCCCAAAACATATTTCTCCCCGTGCAGTAAACTTGATCGCGTTATTCAATAAATTGGTAATAATCTGAATAAAACGGTTTTCATCAGCATAAATCATCAATTCCTCTTTCTCAAGCAGGGTTAAAAATAAGTGCGATTTATTAATCTCGATTAACTTGAGTGAAAACACGGTGTGCAGCGATCTTAAAATAGGATTAACAGGCAAATGATTAAAGAAGGTTTTTAATTGCCCTGTTTCGAGACTCGAAATATCTATGATATCGTTAATAATCTGAAGCAGGCTTTCGGCACTTTTATTGATTATGTTCGAGAAATCTCTCTTTTCTTCCCAGGTCAGCCCCTCTTCATTGGTCAGAAAGTTACTGAAACCAAGAATGGAATTCAAAGGAGTTCTGATTTCATGGCTCATATTTGCAAGAAAAGATGATTTCAGCCTGTCGCTTTCTTCAGCTCTCTCTTTCGCGCTAATGAGTTCCTCCAATATCTTTTTCTTTTCTGTTATGTCTTCTTTAACAGCAATAAAATTGATGATTTCTCCCTTATCGTTTAATACGGGCGAGATGTTCACATTTTCCCAATACAACTCTCCATTTTTCTTTTTGTTGTGAAATTCCGACTTCCAGTCGTTCCCTGCCAAGATGGTTTTCCACATCTCGGAATAAAATTGCGAAGAATGTGTTCCCGATTTTAAGATCCGAGGGTTTTTCCCAATAGCTTCTTCACTTGTATACCCGGTAACCTCTGAAAATTTTGGATTTACATATTCAATACGCCCAGTTACATTTGTAATTACAATGCTTACAGGGCTTTGTGCAATAGCTTTTGTGAGTTTCAACATCTCATCTTCAGCTTTTTTCCGACGGGTAATATCGTGCCCAATCCCTACTAAACCTACAATCTTTCCGCTAGAATCCCTGAGCGGAATTTTTGATGAAATCAACCACTTTGTTTTATTTCTAAGATTTTCAAGTTTTTCTTCCCGATGCAAAACAGGAATTCCGGTTTGCAATACCCGTTGATCATCTTCCCAGAATTTAGATGCTATCTCTTTGGGGAACATCTGAAAATCATTTTTCCCAATTAGTTCCTCTTCTGAATTAAAACCACAATTTTCAACATCGGCTTTATTGGCAATCATTTTTCTGCCTTCAATGTCTTTCATATAAACCGCGTCGGGAATGTTATCGATGAAAGTTCTCAGAAGTTCATTTGAATTATGCAACCTTTCGGCAACCTTAATCGATTCGGTAATGTCGGTAATTGATCCAATATACCCTAACAATTCACCCTTTTCGTTCATCTCGGAAACTGCTTGTCCCTTTACCCAAACAATGTTCCCGTCTGAATGAACAAAACGGTATTCTGCATTCGATACATGATGTTCAAACGTTGCTTTTTCCCAATCTTCAATAAGGACTGATCTGTCATCGGGGTGAACATTGTTTATCCATCCTTTCCCCAACGCGTGCTGAGAATCCATTCCTGCCAGTTTACACCACATGGGGTTCACATAATAAGTCATCCCCTGTGAATCGGTTCGGAAAATACCAACCGAAACATTCTCCGCAAGGGTTTGAAATAGATGTTCACTCGCACTTAATGCCTTTTCCATTCTTTTCCTGTCGGTAATATCCATTGTAAAACCGGCAAGATATGTTGGTTTTCCTCCAATTTTAACAGGGAATTTGATGGTCATATAATTCCTGCCATTGAACTCTTCTTCTACGACAATTTCTTTCCCTTCCTTCAAAATCTGTTGATCGTCTAAAATCATTTTTTTGGCAAAATCAGAAGGAAATAATTCGTCCATATTTTTCCCCAGCAACTCAGACATGGGCCGTCCCAGCATCTGTTCAAAGTTTTGGCTTAAGCGAAGCGACCTGATGTTTTCATCTTTGAAGAAGACATAAACCGGACTGAATTTCATGAAATGGTTAAAGATCTCTTCACTCTGAAAAAACGCTTCTTCTGCCTTTTTCTTTTCCGTTATATCACTAATAAATCCCTCAAGTGCAATTAAATCGCCTTTCTCGTTATAAATTCCCTGCCCTTTTTCCCATACCCACGTTAGTTGTCCATCTTTTCTTATTATCCTATATTCCAATTGGAAAAAAGTATGTCCATTAAAAGCTGTTTGAACGCTTTCCCTGACCATTTGCCTGTCATCGGGGTAAATAAGATCTTCGTACGAAATAACAAGGTTGTTTTCAAGTTCCTCCGATGAATAACCCGTTAAAGGTTCACAACCCTTACTGACAAATTCCATCGTCCAGGAAACATCATCCTTGCAACGGTATGCCATACCTGGCAGGTTCGATAAGAGTGTTGATAATTCTCGTTGCTTCTCAATGATTGCCTTTTGGTGCCTTCTTTCAATTGTTTGATCCCTAAAGACTAATACAACTCCGGTGATGATACCATGACGATCGAAAATTGGGGCGCCACTATCGGCAATGGGAATTTCATCACCCTGCTTTGAAATCAAAAGTGTGTGATTGGCCAATCCAACAGTTTTACCGTTTTCGATGACTAATCTTACGGGGCTTTCAACTGCCAGACGCGATTCTTCATTAATGATTACAAAAACGTCCTGTATTGGTTTATTGCGGGCTTCCTGTTCAGTCCAACCAGTCAGCTTTTCAGCAACAGGATTTAAATAAAGCACTTGGCCAAGGCTGTTCGTCGTAATTACTGCATCCCCTATACTGTAAAGGGTTGTTTTAAATTCTTGTTGAGATTGATATTGTTTTTTAAAACTATTTTTTTGCTGATTGATATAATAGAAATAAAACAGCAATAAAAGCAACAGGATTAATACAATGGAGACAATAATCGGGCTTGCTGTTTCGAAAAAAAAGTTATTGAAAAGTTCCTGGTTATCAATCTTAGCCACAAAATACCAGGGAGTACCGGGTATAGAATCAACATACGCTAAAACCGGAATTTTCCGGTAGTCATTTCCTACAACAAAACCCCTGTATCCATTTGCTGCAATTACAGCCGGTACATTCTTCTCTGTTAAGGGTATTCTCAAGTTCAGAGCTGCCTGCTTGTTATGGCGGAGGTTGTTCAAAAACAGGACATCTTCACCATCCTTTCGGAGTATGAGTGTTTCAGACGTGCGACTATGCACCGGCCAATCTTGAACAAGTGGAAATAAAAACGTTTCAGGATCGTGCTTAAAAGTGGCAACGGCTATGGGTTCTCCAATTAAATTTAAAACTGGAACAATAAAATCAATATAAATCTTCCCGTCAACAGGGCATCTATACAAATCAGTTGAATGAGCCGTTTTCGATAGTAAAGCCGCATTAGCAAAACGAACGATACTTGAATCGATGTGCCCCTGCTCTTTTTGTGATGTTATTGAATGCTTCAGATCAACTGAGAATATTGATACAGTTTGGTAATCGTGTTCAATGGCAAGTTGTTCTAATTGCTCCTTCAGTTTGGTTTCAACGGTAGCGGAAGGAGTCAAAATCCAATCCTCAACCATACTCAATAAGTGCTTACCTTCTGAAATAATTTGCGCATCGTGAATCTCATCGACATACCAAGCAGAGATTTCAGTGATTTTTAAATTCGCGATCGTCTCTAATTCTTGTTTCTTTTGTTTTCTTATTTCCTCTTTTTCCCCCGAAAAATAGGAATATACACCGAGTACGATCATGGTAATTCCTACCAAAAACATACCAATATAAAAAAGGATACTACGAATTTTTTTAGACACCATCAGCTCCACGAATTGAATGGTGAAATGTAAGAAAAAATAAAGTGAATTGAAATGAAATTAAAATTTTCAGATTAAAGAACCTATTTTTTATCAGTTGAAAACCAGTTGAGACTTTTAAAATAAAAACCTAATAGCTTAAGTTCGAAAGAAGGATCTGGTTGAGCGATACGAATACCCTTTGAACAAATAGCTTCAATAATTTAATAATGTGAGACTTAATTGCCATCATTCGGAATTCTTGGCGTTGCTTTATGGTGAATTTTTTTTCCGACAATTTGTAAATCCCAATTTAGTAACTATCTTATCGGGCTTTTTTGCAAGCAATAATATTTACTGTTAAAACCTGAAAATATGGAAAGTAAAAGTTTAGCTACCCTTTACACTGACTCTTTTAAAAACAATTGGGAGCTTCCTGTATTCTCTGATTACGAAGGAGAGAAGTTTTATTATAAAGACGTTGCCCAATCGATTCAAACTTTGAATTTAATTTTTAAAAAAATCGGGTTACAAAAGGGTGATAAAATTGCCATTTACGGTCGAAATTCATCGAATTGGGGTAAAATATTTTTGTCCTGCATTTCATCAGGGATTATTGCAGTACCAATACTGCCCGACTTCAAACCTGAAAATGTTCACAACATCATAAACCATTCAGGTTCAATTTTCTTATTTGCAGCAAAATCGCTCTACGATACGCTTAACCAATCGGAAATGCCCGGCCTTAAAGGTACAATCGCCATCGAAGATTTCAGTATACAGTTCTGTCAAGACGAAAATTTGAAAAAATTATCAGAAGAGGGATTGCAGTTGATGAAAACCAGTGCGGTGAAAAAAGAAGATTTTTCATTTACCGAAACGGGGCTTGAAGATTTACAAATACTCTCTTATACGTCAGGTTCTTCAGGATTCTCAAAAGGGGTGATGATCCCTGTCAGGAGTCTGTTGTCCAATATCATTTACGCGCAGGAACACATGCCACTTAAGTCGGGCGACAGGATTGTTTCTTTTCTGCCAATGGCACATGTTTTCGGACTTCTGTTCGAATTTTTGTTCCCAGTCTCAACGGGATGCCATATCACTTTCCTCAATAAAATGCCCAGCCCTCAGGTACTTATCAAATCCTTTCAGGAAGTACAACCACGACTAATTCTTTCAGTACCTCTGGTTATCGAAAAAATTTACAAGAAAAAGCTGCTCCCTACCCTTCAAAAACCTATCATGAAAGTGTTGCTCAAAGTTCCCGGAATCAACAGCATCCTTCATAAGAAAATAAGAGCCAAATTAATCGAAACTTTTGGAGGCAACTTCTTTGAAATTGTAATTGGCGGGGCTGCTTTGAGTTCAGAAGTAGAAAAATTCTTCGTTAAAATTAAATTTCCGTTTACAATCGGTTACGGTATGACTGAATGCGGACCACTAATCAGTTATGCGGCATGGAATATTACTCAATCCGGGTCGGCAGGCAAACTGGTTGATCGCATGGAAGTCAGGATCGACTCCGATGATCCTTACAACCATGTGGGTGAAATACAGGTTAAAGGAACGAATGTGATGCTTGGTTATTACAACAACGATGAAGCCAATAAAAACACCTTCACGGAAGACGGATGGCTACGTACCGGTGATCTTGGTGTTATTGATGAGAACAATTTCATCTACATTAAAGGGCGATCAAAAAATATGCTACTGGGACCTAGCGGTCAAAACATCTATCCCGAGGAACTGGAAGCACGTTTGAGCAATATGCCTTATGTAATGGAGTGTGTAGTCGTTCAGCGAGAATCAAAACTTACAGCGCTGATTTATCCCGATCAGGAAGCCATACGTGCCGACCATGTCGACGAATCGGCTCTTGAAGAAATTATGACTGAAAACCGTAAAAATTTCAACCATGCCGTTGCCTCTTTCGAACAAATATCAAAGATGGAATTAGTTTCCGAAGAATTTGAAAAAACGCCCAAGAGGAATATCAAGCGATTTCTTTACACCTAAATCATAAATGAAATATTGGAATGCTGGAAAAATGGGGTGTCGGAACTTATCATTTTCATTTTTCCAGCATTCCTCCAGATGGCTATCGTGGATTTCCACCATTCCATTTTTCCATTATTTCGAGTTATCTATCTTCGGTTTAGTTATAAATTGATTTAAATGCAGCAATCACAGTTCCCTCCCATCGTGCTGGAATGCCCCGAGTGCGGGGAAAAATATTTGGTTTCAAATGAATCCAACCTTCCATCGGAGAATGTAATCCTTTTCTCCGATGGATTTTATATTGACGAGCAGATTTGGCGAACCCCCGGAATTATTGGCTGTGTAACTTGCGAACTTGGGTTCTTTCCTCAAAATGGGAAAATTATAGCCACCCCCGATTGGGATGAGTTTTATAAAGAATGGGCCCATGTAAAAATGGCTTCTCCACCCACGGCCGGAGCTTTGGCGCTTGAATTGCGTACCCGAAGAAAAATGAGTATTGATGTTGAGAAAACAATCAGAAAAGAGCTTTGGTATGCTGCTAACCACACGGAAGTAGGAAAAGCATTACTATTGAACAACGAGAAATTCAAGAATTTCTGGATCAGCAGTTTGACCCGGTTAGAAGAAATATTTGAATCTTATAATTCGGATGAAATAACGATCAAAGCAGAAATTAACAGAAACCTGGGCCGTTTTGACACGTGCCTTTCATTACTTCAAGGAGTTCCGGGCTCATTATCCGAAGCAATCAAACAAGAGGCCTTAAAAGAAAACACCTCAGTCATTCAAATTAAAAGGTGAGCAGCCATTTTCGGTCCTCCATCTTCCGTCTTTCGTCTTAATAATTCTTAAAACCCTATTTGGTTTTGGATGTTTTAATACCATTCAAGAGTAAAAGAGGTGTACAAGAATTTAAAACCACTATTTTTGCAGAACATTAGAATTAGATGAGGAGAATTTTCATTTTAATAGTATTTCTTTTTGTTACCAGTTTTTCGTTTGCTCAGGTTGATATTGACCAAAAACAGAGCAAAGCGCAACTGGTATCGACCTATTATCGAAATAACGAGTTTGCCAAAGCAGCCCCGCTCTATCTCGAACTCTACGAGTCGACCAACATGCCCTATTACTTCGACAATTATATCAGTTGCCTGATCGGGAGCAAAAATTATGATGAAGCTGAAAAGGCTATCAAAAAACAACTCAGGAAGAATAACAATTCCAATATGCAAATCACCCTGGGATACGTTTATAAGGAAAAAGGAGAAATCGACAAAGCCCATTCCGTATACGAGAAAGTGATCAAAGATCTGGACAAAAATATGGGGGCAGTTGTTTCTGTCGCCAATAATTTCTTTAATCGCCGAGAATATGAATATGCCGAAAAAACATATTTAAAAGGGCGCGAAATGCTGCCAGGTGAGATGTTCCGCTCTAATTTGGCCACCATATACGCCTATACCCGCAACTATGCAAGAATGATGGAAGAATACCTTTTGCAATTGAAAGAGGAAGAATCGCAACTCCCAAATATTGAAGGTAGATTAAACTCACTCATGCAATACGATTTCGACAACAGCTTGCGTACATTGGTTAAAAAGGAAGTTCTGAGAATGACCGTTGAAGATCCTAAAACAATCGTATACAACAGGCTGCTGATCTGGTTTTTCATACAGGAACAAAATTATGACCAAGCCCTTCTCCACTCCATTTCTCTCGACAAACGAACAAAATTGGAAGAGGGAAATATCTTTGAGTTTTCTAAAGCAGCCGCTCAAAACCAGTTGTTCGATGTGGCGATAAACGGATTAAATTATCTGCTAACCCGCGCACCAGCTGTAAAAAACCTTGACGAAGTAAAAAAAGAGATTGTTTCAGTTGAATACCATAAATTTATTGCAACACCAAAAAGTCAACGCCCTTTACCTGATCAACTTTTAAAGAAATTCGATAACCTTTTAACAGAATTGGGATATACTGCCAGAAACGCGACAATCATTCTTGAATATGCCCATTTTCTCTCCTTTTATCTGACACGAACAGAAAAGGCTTTTGAAATATTAGAAAAAGCGGTAGATATCGCTGATTTAAATAATTTGCAACGATCGATGCTCAAATTGGAGTTGGCCGATTTAAATGTATTTGATAACAATTTGTGGGGAGCTACCTTATTATACGCCCAAATTATTGATGCGAACCGTGAAAATCCTGTCGGTGATGAAGCGAAACTAAAAAAGGCCAGGTTGGGATTCTATCTTGGAGACATCAATTGGGCCAAGGCACAACTCGACGTTCTTAAAGCCAGTACCTCAAAGATGATTGCCAACGATGCCATGGAACTTTCGTTGCTGATCTCGACTTATTATGACATGGATACGATTGATTATCCCATCCAACTTTTTGCAAAAGGAGATTTACTCCTCTTTCAGAATAAGGATCAACAAGCCATCGAGGCCTTCGATTCGATATTAACTTTGTACCCGGGTCATTCGTTATCTGATAAGATTCTTATGCGAAAAGCCTCGGTAAAAGAGAAAGATTTCGAATTTGAAGAGGCTGCAAATCTGTACAAAACGCTACTGACAGATTTTGCTTTCTCCACCTCGGCCGACGATGCTTTATACAAAATGGCTGTCATTTTTGAAGAAAAACTAAACCAGAAAGAACAAGCACAGGAACTCTATAAACAATTGCTTTTAAATTATCCCTCAAGTATATACACTTCCGATTCGAGGACCCGTTACCGGCTTCTCCGGGGCGACAAACTGGATTCTGAAGAAACTCCTACCCCCTATGAATTTGAAAATCCCCCTTCCTT
>Ga0209800_10003059_pt1 | contig 13806 bp, 10 predicted proteins | sample Higcelweek8metaG_FD_187174 | JGI IMG/M metagenome (GOLD analysis project Ga0209800, IMG submission 187174) | Freshwater pond sediment microbial communities from the University of Edinburgh, under environmental carbon perturbations - High... | ecosystem: Environmental > Aquatic > Freshwater >...
CACCCGCTTCGCAAATTCAAACCCGTCCATGCCGGGCATCCACTGGTCGGAGAGAATGAGGTCGAACCGCCGGTCCCGGCGCAGCAGATCCAGCGCCTCCACCCCGGAAGACGCGCAGATCGAATCAATCCCCAGCTTCTTCAGCATCGCCTGAAGCACCTTCAAATTGAGCGGAACATCGTCCACCAGCAACACCCGGCCCCGGAGATTCCCGTCGGCGAAATCGACCGGCGCGACAGGCGGCGCGGCGAGTCGGACCGGCTCCCGGTCGTAATGGAGCTTTTCGATCCGCACGGTGAAGACGCTGCCGACTCCGGGCGTGCTCTCCAGATCAATGTGCCCGCCCATCCGCGAAACCATCCGCCGCGAGATGGCCAGCCCGAGCCCGGACCCCTCGTAGATCCGGGTTCCGCGGGTTCCCGTGTCCTGGACGAACGGTTCGAACACCTTGGCGGCGTTTTCCGGCGAAATCCCGATTCCGGTATCGGCGACCCGGATGGTCAGCGTCCCGGTGCCGGTCTTGCCGTCCGGCGCGAATCCGGCGGAAACCGCCACGCCTCCTTCGGAAGTGAACTTGATCGCATTGCCCACCAGATTGAGGATCACCTGACGCAGCCGCAGGTGATCGACGTAGATCGGCAGTTTGAGCTGCGAACAATCCACGGCAAGCGAAAGATCCTTCTCCTGCGCCTTCAGCCGGAACACCGAGGTGGTCTCGGCCACCAGCGCCGCGACGTCGGTCTTGGTGAAGACCATGTTCATCTGATCGGCCTCCAGCTTGGAGAGATCCAGCACGTCGTTGATCAAATTCAGCAGCGCGGTTCCCGCGAAATTGATCGAGCGCAGGAAATCCCGGCGCTCCTCGGGCGGCACGTCTCCGCTCTGAAGCAGTTCCGAGAACCCGATCACCGCGTTGAGCGGCGTCCTCAATTCGTGACTGACCGTGGCGAGGAAGTAACTTTTCGCCCGGTTGGCGGCCTGCGCCTGCTCCATCGCCGCCTGGAGTTCCTGCTTCTGGCGGGAGAGGTCGGAGATATCCACCTCGGACTTGAGGATATAGGTCATCTTCCCGTGCCGGTCGAAAATCGGCTGGGCGGTCACCGAGAACCGGCGGCCGCGGTAATCGACCTCGACCCGGTGCATCCTCGCGTCTTCCAGCGCCCGGCGCATCGGGCACCATTCGGGCGGACAACTGTTGCGGCAGATGATGTCGAAACATTTCCGGCCGGGAATCTCCTTGACCGGCATCCCCGCCAGCTCCTCCATGCTCGGATTCGCCGAAACGACGTTGTAGTCCAGATCCAGGATCACGATCGGAATCGCAATATTGTCCACAATCTGCCGCAGGAAGGAGGCGCTGTCGGCGATCCGCTCCCGCTGCTGGAACCGCTCGCAGGCCAGCAGGAACAAATTGACCATGCCGCGAACCGCATGAAAATCGGAATCGGCGAACGTCCGGCGCTCCCGGATGAAATCGATCCCGATGAATCCATACAGCCGCCCCTCGATCCAGATCCCCGCCCCGAGGAACGAGCGGACCTCCAGGCTTTTCAGCAATGCGGCCTCCTGTTCCAGCCCGGCCGGCGGATTGGCGGTGTCCGGAATCGCGATCTCCTTTTTGTCCAGCAGAAACTCGGTCCAGTTCGGAATCCGTCCCATATCGTAGTTGCGGAGCCGGGCCTGCTGCGACACAATGCCGTCCCGGGTCCATTCGAACATGAGGTCGGTGCGGGACAAATCGCGGTCGGTATACTGGAATATGCCGCAACGGTCGGCGGCGAGACGTTCCCCGACAACGGCGAGCATCTCGCTTACCGCGTCCTCGAAATCGTCGGCGAACATGACCCGGGAGAGCGAACGGTTGATCATCCGCTCGCTGTAGGCGTAGTCGTTCAGCAGTTCGCTCATGCGCTGACGGCGCAGGTCCGGAATTTCGTCGCCGACCTCCGGACCGTTCGCCCCCCTGAGGCGGCGATGCCGGTACTGCTGCACGGCAATTCCGCCCAGCAGCAGCGTCATCATCAGCGGGACCGCGTAAAGCAGCCCGGTCCGGTTGCGGGCGAAAAAATCCGGCGGCCGGTTCACCAGCACGGAGTCGGCGGGGAGCCAATCCGGGTCGAACCCTCCCCGCGCCAGCTCCCCATAGTCGAACAACGGTGTCAGCATGCCCTTGCGCACCGGGATGGCGGCGGCGGATTCCCCCTGGAAAATCCGCCGGGCGAACGCTCCGGCCAGCATCCCCTGCTCCTTCCCGCAGGGGATGATGCCGCCCGCGGAACCGTTCCCGAGATCCCCGTCCGAACCGCCCAGGACCACGCCGGAAAACGCCTTGCGGATCCGCGGAAGAATCGAATACCCGTCTTCGGGAGAACGCCAGGAATCGAACAGCAGAATGGAGTTTTTCGAGAACTCCGGCAACCGGCGCATCAGTTCGGCGGTCGAAAAATCCTTCCGGCTCCAGATCAGCACCCGAGCCCGCGCCTCCGGCGGCAGCCTCTGGCGAAGAAAATCCGGCTCCGACGCCAGCAGGACGATCGAACCTTCGGGAGGGAGAAGCTGCATGCCGAGGCGGACGTTGGCGGCGAGCGCCTTCGGCGTCTCGATCCCGGTCATGTTGAGTCTGCGCTGGGATTCGGGCGCCAGCCGCCCCCGGTAAGCGAGCACGAGCAGCGGCGTCCCCGGCGCGGCGGCGAGTGTGCCGTCCAGAAACAGGTCGGCCGCCTGATTCCCGCTCAGGGCAATCAGGTCGTACCGGGTCTTCGCCAAGCGCTCCCGCAGCGCCTCGATGTCCTCCTTGAGCGGCACTCCGCCGGTGCGGTAGCAGACGCCGAGTTCGTACCGGTCGTAATTGATGCGGAACCCGGCCCGGTCCAGGGCGGTGCGGAATCCTTCCCCGAGGCGGTTCGACCAGGCGTGGGCCGAAGAATGCGAATCGACCACGAGAATCCGGAAGACGTTCGGCGGAGTCGCGGCGGCGGAAATGCAACAGCATGCGGTCAAGGCGACCGGCAGCAATATCACCCGCAGTAATCCCGTTATTCGATCCGTCATCATAAGTCGGACTGTCCCTTCAAAGAACGGCCGGACCCGGCGGTTCCGGCCCGGACGCCTCGTTCGCAATTCGATATCGCGACCCCTTCCCCCGGCGCTCCGGATTCCGGGGAAAAAAGCCGAAAGACAAAAACAGGGCACTCCGCAACCGAACTGCCCGCGAGACCTCCTGACTGTTTTCCCCACAATAACCGGACGGCCCGAACCTCCACACGGCGGGAGGCGTTTTTTTCGTCCGAACGCCCGAAATATATCCATCACCATAGTATATTCTATCGTATCTGATTTGTCAAGTAAAAACCGGAATAACTCGGCGGAAAAGCCCCTGCTTTCGAGCGGAATCACTCCCGCCTCCGGGCTTGCCGCCCTCCTCCCGGCATCCCGCCGCAAAGCAGGAACGCCTCCCGCCCCCAGTCGAACAGCGCCCGCAGCAAAAGCAGCATAAAGAATGCAGCGAACAAATATGCGTGCATGATGAGAAACAGAACCGGGAAAATCGCACAGAGCAGCGCAGGCTGTTTCCGCCCGGTCCGCCAGAAATAAAATCCAAGCGCAACCAGCGCGGCCGGAACGACATACGAAATCGCCCCCAGCAGTTCCCGCTGCGGCAAAAACGGCAAATCCGCCCCGAACGGCAGCGTCAGGAACAGCGTACCGGTGATCAGCAGCGCCGTCGCCGCCGCCTCCCGCCGGGAAAGGGTCCCCCAGCATTCCAGCGCGGCAAGAGCCGCCAGCATCGCCGGAAATGCCGCGAAGACGAAACGCCGGGCGTCGCAGAAGGTGTGGCTGTAACCGAAGAAGAACCAGATGAACGGAATCGCCCACAACGCGAGAAGCGTACGCAATCGCCGGTCGCGGAGCAGCAGCAGCCCGGTGAGGCCGAGCGCCCAGGCCGCCCGGTTCGTCCCGACCAGGAAACGGATGTTCCGGCCGGAGAGGAAGGTCTGAAGCGTGAACCCGTTCGCCGGGCGGAGCCCTTCGGCCGCCTCCCGGTAATGCAGGACGTACCCGAAGGTGAGCGGGTTGCCGAACTGGTGGAAATTGACCCAGAACTGGAACCCGAACACCACGAGGAACCCCGCCGCGGCGAGCCCGGCGACGGAACACGCGAATTTCACACTGCGCAGCTCCGCGCCGAAGCGGAAAAAGGCGATGTAAGCGAGAACCGGCGCGAGGAAAACGTTGTTGATCCGCAGCAAACAGGCGAATCCGAACAGCATCCCGAGCGGCAGGACGGAACTCTTCCGCAACGGCATGTACAGCGCGAACGCGATGCAGCCGAGCACGGCGCAGAGGCCCGGCGTGTCGCTCATCGCGTTGAACCCGGCGTTGATGATGACGCTGTAGAAGTTCCACCAGTTCCCGGAGACGCCGAAAAGCTGGAAGTAAGACTGAAAGAAATCCCGGTTCCACAGTTCCGCGTGAAAATGAACGAACGGCCAGACCGCCCAGCAGAGCATCGGAACCGCCGCCCGCAGCGGAGAAAATCCGAGACGGCGCAGGATGGCGAACCCGAGCGCGATCGCCCCCGGCGCCAGCACGAAGGCCGAGAAGTACGAGAACGGCACCGCGATTCCGTAATAGTTCACCGCCCCGGTCGCCAGGATGAACGGCCAGTACAAAAGCCCGGTCCCGACGGTGAAGCTCCACGGCCCGGCGAAACTGCCGCGCATCATGTCGAAGATCGCCTGAAAGTAACCGTTCTCGTCGGCCGCGGCGGCAATCGTATTGTCCCATTCCGTCAGGACATCGGAGAGGAGCAGCCAGCGGACCAGCACGATCGCGGCGACGCAGCGCCAGGATTCCACCCCGCCGGAGAGCGGCGGGTCGGCCTTCCGCTTCCGGAACCAATCCATCACCAGCAGGATCAGAAGAATGCCGCAAAGGGCGGAGAACGCCGGGCGCAGAAGAGAAGCCGGCGCGTCGCGGACAATGGCCCTCTCCCCGGTCTCGCCGTCACTCTCGAACACCAGCTCGGAAGAAGCATATCCGCCGCCGGGGAGTTTCCGGTAGGTGTTGGAAACGGCGAGCGGGTGCCTGACCGTATAGCCGGTCACGGAACCGGGCAGCGTCTCAAGTTCGCCGGACTGAACCGTGCCGATCACTTTCGAGCCGCTGTCCGGCTTTTCGAATACCGGGGATTCCTTACGCCCGAATCCGCCGTCGCCGCCGAACACCGCGCCCGCGGCGATCAGCAAAACCGGCAGCAGAATTGAAATACGCATAAATTCCCTTACTTGTCCCAACAATATGGCAAAAATACACCGCGGAGGCGACTTTTGCCAGGGTCCGCGGCGCAATTTCTCCGAAAAATCCGGAAATTACTGCTCGGCGGCCACTTCCGCCTGGTGGGCGGCAATGATCTCGTTCGCCACGTTGGGCGGCACCTGCTCGTAGCGGACAAAGGACATCTCGAACGAGCCGCGCCCCTGCGTCATGCTGCGCAGCTCGGTGGCGTACTTGCGCATCTCCGCGTAGGGGACTTCGGCGTTGACCACCTCCATGCCCTCTTCGACGCTCATGCCGAGAATGCGGCCGCGCTTGTGGTTCAAATCCCCGGTCACATCGCCGGTGCAGGCGTCCGGAACGTGGACATCGACATGCATAACAGGTTCCAGAAGAACAGGCTTTGCCTGCCCGACCGCCTCTTTGAAGGCCATCCTCCCCGCGATTTTGAACGCCATTTCGTTGGAATCGACCGGATGGTACTTGCCGTCGTAAACCGCGACCCGGACCCGTTCGACCGTACAGCCGACCAGCGGACCGTTCGCCATGGTTTCGGCCACGCCCTTCTCGACGGCGGGGATGAAGTTCCGGGGAATCGTGCCGCCGACCACTTCATTGACGAATTCGTACCCGGCCTCGTTCGGCGCGATCCGGATGTGAACCTCGGCGAACTGCCCGGCGCCGCCGGTCTGCTTCTTGTGCCGGTAGTGCCCCTCCCCCGAAGCGGTGATCGTCTCGCGGTGCGGAACCTTCGGGATCCCGAGCTGCGCCTCGACCTTGAACTGGTCCTTCAGCCGTTTCGCCACGATCGCCAGGTGCTGGTCGCCCATGCCGGAGAGCAGCAGCTCGTGGGTGATTTCGTCGCGACGGATCCGCACGGTCGGGTCGCACTCGCGGATTTTCGCCAGCCCGGCGGAAATCTTCTCGTCGTCGCCGGACTTCGCGGCGGTGACCGCATAGGACATGACCGCGTCGGGGAAATGGATGCCCGGCAGCGGCGTCTCGTCGGGCGACGCGGCGAGCGTGTCGCCGATGTGGGTGTCCCGGAGTTTCGCCACGGCGAAGATGGCGCCCGGCCCGGCCTCCTTCATCGGAGTCTGATTCTTGCCGTTCATGAAGAACAGCGCGCCGAACCGCTCCTTCCCCCCCGGACGCGACAAATTGTATACGTCGGTGTCGGCCCGGAACACCCCGGATACCGTGCGGATAAAGGTCAACTGGCCGCTGAACGGATCGTTGAGGCTCTTGAAGACGATGCCGATCGGCGGGCACTCCTCGCCGATCTTGCGCTTGGCGCCGTCCACGGTGACATAGTTGAGCGGCGAGGGGAAAATTTCGACGATCGCGTCCATGAGCTCCGTAATTCCGATATCCTTGGCCGCGCTTCCGGCGAAAACCGGGATGGTCCGGCCGCTCTTGACGGTTTTGAGGAGTCCGGCGTGAATTTCTTCGTCGGTCAGCTCCTCGCCGTCGAGGTAGCGCATCATGAGTTCGTCGTCGGTTTCGGCGATGGCGTCGAGCCAGAGCGCCCGGCATTCGGCCACGTCGTCGGCGATTTCCGGCGGAATTTCGCGGTCGAAGAGCACGTTGACCACGCGGCTGAAGGCGGCCTCCTTCCCCACCGGCCAGTAGAGCGGGATGATCACGCTTTTGCCGTGGTTGCGGCGCATCTGTTCCAGCGTCGCCTTGAAGTCGGCGCGTTCGCGGTCGAGCCGACTCACGAAACCGAAGCGCGGAATGCCGCGCAGCTTGGAGAGTCTCCAGGCACGGGCCGTGCCGATCTGCGGCCCGTCCACGCCGTCCACCACGACCAGCGCCGCGTCGGCCTCGCGAACCGCGGCAACGTATTCGCCGATGAATTCGCCGTATCCCGGCGTATCGATGAAGAAGTACTCGTCGCCCTTCCAATTGCAGGTCATCACGGAGGAATAGATGCTCGAACGTTTTTCCTGTTCGTCGGCCATGAAGTCTGAAACCGTATTTTTCGCCTCGATGCTGCCCGGCCGCGGAATCACGCCGCCCTTGAACAGCATTTGCTCGCAAAGGGTGGTTTTCCCGCAGCCGGAGTGTCCGGCGACGACGAAGTTTCTGCATTCGGTTGCTTTGGTCATGAACTTCCTCCTTGCGTAATAACATGTGGAACCTGGATCATGAAAAACAATGTCGAAGAACTTTCGTCCGGTTTGCTCCGGGACTGGATTAACTCTAGCATATCCGCCCTCAAAATACAACCCCGGAAATCGGGCGGAACGAAAAAAATCATATTTTTCGGACCGTCTTTGAAAAAGCGGGCAAAACATGCTATTTTACGTAATCCATACATCTCGGGAGACGGAGCCATGAAATTCGGAGAGCGGGTCAATCTGCACACCCACACCGCGCGCTGCGGCCATGCGTCGGGAACCATCGAAGCGTACTGCCGGGAGGCGGAGAAACAGGGGCTCGCCGTACTCGGGTTTTCGGACCACGCCCCGTTTCCGGACGAACGGTTCGCCGAGTCCCGCATGGAGTTCGCCGAGCTGGCCGCCTACCTCGCCGATATCGAACGGATGCGCGGCGAATTCCCGAACCTGGAGCTGCTGGCCGGAGCCGAGGTTGATTACATGCCGTCGGCCGGCCGCGCCTTCTACGAGGAAACCTATTCGCCGGAGAACGGCTTCGACTACCTGATCGCCGGGCCGCACTTCACCGAACCGTCGCTCGAAGCGTATCGGGTTCTCTCCGCCGCGCAGGCGCAAAAATACGCCGAAGCGGCGATTTACGCGATGGAATCGGGCCTCTTCGCCTATGTCGCCCACCCGGATATGTTCACCGCGCGCTGCCCGCGCTGGAATCCGGAGCTGGCGGCGATCGCCGCCGACCTGGCGGAAGCATCAAAGGCATTCGGCGTCCCGCTCGAAATCAACGCCTACGGGCTGCGGAAACCGTGGATCGACACCGAAGACGGCCACCGCCCGCAATATCCCTTCCGCCCCTTCTGGGAAGTGATGGCCGAACACGGCGTTCGCATGGTGGTCGGGGCCGACGCCCATCGCCCGCGGGATGTCTGGGGCAACACCGACGACGCCATCGCCTTTGGCGCGGACCTCGGGCTCGCACCCGAAAACCGCGAAGTCGCGGCAAAAATCATCCGCCGCAAACGGGAACGCTGACCCATGCTGCTCATCCTGAAGAAACTGGCCGCCCGGCTGCTGTTCCCGGTTCCGCTCCTCTTCCTGCTGGCGACGGCGGCGCTGGTGCTGCTCCTCTGGCCGAGGCTCGGCAAACGCTGTCGCCTGACCGGGAAAATCCTGCTGGCGGCGACGGCGGCGCTGTTCCTGTTCGCCTCCCTGGGCGGAAGCTGGTTCCTCTCCACCCTGACCCGGCGCTATTCGCCGATCGACCTGGCCGCCCTGCCCGCCGGTAATTACACGCTGGTGGTGGCAGGCAGCGGCTTCTACTCCGACAACGCCCTGCCGGACGAGCACCGCTTCAACGACCCGATGCTGCTCCGCCTCCACGAAGCCGGACGCATCGCCCGGGCGCTCCAGAAACGCGGACTGGAGTACTCCATCTTCGCCTCCGTCGTCGGAATTTCTCCGGCGGCAGAGAAACGCCGGGCGCTCGAAGCGCTGTTCGAACAGTACGGAATTCCCCCGGAACGAATCAACCTTTACGAATATGCGCAAAACTCCCGGCAGGAGGCAATCGAGTTCGCCCGCAAGCCGGGCCGGAAAATCCTGATCTCGGAGTCGTTCCACATGCCCCGGCTGATGATGCTCGCCAAGCGCTACGGGCTCGACGCGATCCCCGCGCCCGCGTCGCGCGGAAACCGGCACGGCGGACTCCCCCTGGTTCCCTCCGCCGAACGCATCGACGACTGCGAACGCGCCGTCTACGAATATCTCGGAATGTGCGAATATCTGTTGTTTTAAAATTCCGCAGACGCATTTTTACATAAAGATTTTTCCGGGGAAGACTTGCAAAACCGTAAAAACGGAGTATTTTAGTATACTCATGTTCAGTAAGATAATTCAAATGATTTCGATAGGGTAAAACCAAGCAAAGAGAGACAGGAAAAAATGGCTCACACCAAATCCGCAATCAAGCGTCTGCGCACCAGCCAGCAGGCCAACCTCCGCAACCGCATGCGCACCAGCGAGCTCAAGACCATTGAGAAGAAGCTGCGCGCCGCCGTCGCCGAAGGCGATGCCGCCGCCGCCGCCGAGCTCGGCAAGGCGTTCTGCAGCCGCCTCGACAAGGCCGCCAAGGTCGGCACCATCCACGCCAACCGCGTGGCGAACAAGAAGTCGCAGGCCGACAAGCTGCTGAATTCGCTCGCGAAGTAAGCAATTCTCATTTCGCGCGACGAAGCAAGGCGTTCCATTCCGTGAAGGAAAACGGGGCGCCTTTTTCATTTTCAAAAAGGATGTGTTCCGGCCATGATGTACCAGGTGTTTCTTTCGATTCTCCAGACCTTCCTTGTCTTCGGCGTCGGCGCTCTGGCGTGGAAGCTCCGGATGATCGGGCAGGAGGATCTTGACAAGCTGTCGCGGTTCACGCTGGACATGCTGTTCCCGATGCTGATCTTTTCCACGATCACCCGGAACTTCAGGCCGGACCAGTTGACCGAACTCTGGCTGATGCCGCTGCTCGGCTTCGCGCTGATGGCGTTCGGCGCGGGCGCGGGGTGGCTGTTCAAGCGGCTGATGAAGTCGAAGGGGCACGGCCGCGAAGGAACCTTCCATCACATCTGCGCAATCAACAACTACGTGTTCCTGCCGATCATCGTCTTGCAGAACATCTACGGCGACCGCCACGTGGCGCTGCTGCTCCTGATGAACGTCGGTTCGACGGTGGGGTTCTGGACGATCGGCGTGCTGACCTTCACCGGCGGCGGCTCGATCCGAAAAACGGTGAAAAGCATCTTCTCGGTCAATATCGCGGCGGTGGCGGCGGCGCTGCTGGTGGCGTTCTTCCACATTCCGCTGCCGACGGTGGTAAGCAATACGGTCGAATACCTCGGCAACATCACCGTGCCGCTGATGCTGGTGGTGATCGGCGTGGCGCTGGTCAACTGCTTCCGGGGGATGCTGGAGAACTGGTACGACATGCTGCTGCTCTCGACGGTGCGGCTGGTGCTGATTCCGGTGGCGGTGCTGCTCTTGCTCCGGCTGCTGCCGCTGCCCGCGGCGATGTACCAGGTGACGGCGGTGGTGGCGCTGATGCCCGCCGCGTCGAGTTCGGTGCTGGTGGCGAAGCGCTACGGCGGCGACCCCGATTTCGCGGGGCGCGCGATCATCCTCACCACGCTGTTTTCGCTGGGGACAATCCCGCTCCTGATGGCGCTCTTCCTCCCCGCCGGATAGCCGTCAAGAGGAACAAAGCGCCAAACGGGCCAATGCATATTTGGCGGCAACCCCGATTACGGTTGCGCAAAGAAAGCTCGCCAGGGTTCCGAGCAGCACGTATTCGGCATATTTCCGGTCTTTCCGGCTTTCTCCGAACCGCAGGATCGATTTTGCGGTGACCAGAAAACCGATGGCCTCGTAGCTGCCGACCATGACAAAAATGAAAATCAGAAGGCGTTCCAGATAACCGATGCGCTGCCCTCCGTTCGACAATCCATCCCGGTGCGGGTTTGGCGGCAACAGCTTCGAGACCACGAACCCGCTTCCCCAGACCAGACAGATCAAACTGATCAGATATACTGCCAGATCCCAATACATAACCGCCCCCGCACCACAAAAAGGGTGCATTTTAAAATGCACCTTCTTTCGGGTGCTGTATTGATTCTTCCAACTCAATCACCCGGCGGAAGAAACTCCAATGCGCCGCATTCAGGCGTTTCCCGGCATTCCTGCCGTTTGACGTGCAGATTTTCCCCGATCGTTTCCTGGGAACAGCCCTGGATCGCCAGGAGGATCGCCTCCGCCTGTCCGCGAGTCCATGCGGCGGCCTGGATTCCCAGAAAATCGAAAAGCAGTTTCTGATAGGCGGAAATATCCTTCCCGTCAATGATCCAATCATGTTTTTTGTAAACGGCCGCCTCCAGAAGCGCCAGTCCGCGCCCGGACAGCGTAAAAGCCTCGCCGGTGGATTCCGTGATATTCGCGGCAACGATGCGGTCCGCCCCGCCCGTACCGAGGGAGATCCGGGTTGTAACGCCCCGACTCCGGGCGGCGGCGGCGATCAGAATCATGAATCGGGCGGCGTATCGGGGCGGCGACAGGGTCAGTTGCCAGCGGTCCCCCTGAACGACGCTGAACGTCCCGGCCAGGCGCACGGGCACTTGCCGGGAGGCATCGGCAATATGGCTCCGAATCGCATCGAACAACGCCTGCAGCTCCCCGGCGGCAAGCCCGGTCGAGCCGACAATGTCACCGGTTAAGACGGCGTAGAGGCTGTTTTCCGCATTCGGCATGTGCCGACTCCCTTAAAGCTTGACCGGGGGTTCCCAGTCTTTATACAGGGCCGCTTCGCGGCGGTTGAGGTCGAGCCAATGGCGGGACGTCCACAGCCACTGGACCGGGTCCTGCATGATCAGCTTCTCCAGCGCGGTCGCGCACATCTGCGTAACCACCTGGATGTCATGCTTCTTGTCCCCGGTCGGCGTGTACCGGATCGGCTCGCTGAAGACCAGTTCGAACTCGAAGTTGCTCCCCGGCTTGCGGCGGGTGATTTCCGGCATGATCGGGATTCCGGTCTTGAGGTGCAGCAGCGCGGGAGTCATGTGCACCCGGGCCGGGTGGCCGAAAAATTCGCACTCCACCCCTTCGCTCCGGGTCGCGTGCTGGTCAATCAGCATGGTGATGTTCCGCCCCTCGGCCGCCGCGCGCAGGATGGGGCGGATCCCTTCGCGCTTGTCGATCAGCCGATGCAGATCCCCGGCGCGGTGGTCGAGGATCATCTTGCCGACCAGCGGATTTTCAAACGGCCGCATGAAGGAGCTCATCGGGCGGTTCGCCTGCTCCGAAAAGGCGGTTCCGGCCACTTCCCAGTTCCCGTAATGGGCGGTCACAATGATATATTGCGCGCCCCGCTCGTTGCCGTCGACCGGCACGATCCCGGTAATGTTGTCCGGCGGCGCAATCACGCGGATTTTATCTTTGGAATAAAGCTGGTCCATCTTGACCACTTCGACGAAGAGCTTCGAGAATTCGAGATAACTCTTCAGCGCGAACGCCCTCGCCAGCTTCGGGTCCGTGAACAGCCCGGCGTGCATCACGTGCTGGACCGTCCGCACCCGGTGGCGGCGGTCGACCCAAAACAGCAGCCGGAACAGCAGTCGGCTCAACGCATACCCGACCTTCAGCGGCAGGGCGTGAACAATCCCGTAAAGAATGCGGAACAGAATGTATTCCGTGTAGATCCTGAATTTACTTTTCGTCTTTTTCTCTTTTGCCATCTTTCATCGCGCCGGTTGTTGATTTATCGATCGATTCGGATATATTAATATAGATCGGTTTCGGTCGCTCAGCCAGTTTTTTTCGGACGAATCTCCGGAAAAACACTCCCGCAAACAGATAAAAACAGGATTTCCGAATGGTTTATCATTTTCAACCCGGCGGCAACGTCTGCAGCCGCATGATCGAAATCGAAATCGACGACCGGAGCAACCGGATCAAACACATCGAGTTCATCGGCGGCTGCCCCGGCAATCTCGCCGGAATCGGCCGCCTGGCCGTCGGCATGGACCCGGAGGAACTCGCCGGGAAACTTCAGGGAATCCGCTGCGGCGGCAAACCCACCTCCTGTCCCGACCAGCTCACCATCGCGCTGCGCAAGATCCTCGCCGCCAGAAAGGGTTGAGCGGGAACGCGTCAGGAGTTGCGGCGCTCCTCGATGCTCTCGCGGTAAAAGTCGGCCAGCCGGCTGCTCATCGCCGCATAGCTGTAACGCGCCGACGCCTCGCGCCGGGCGGTGGAGGCGAGCTTGTCCTTGAGCCCATAGCGGGAGAGCGTGCGGTAGGCGTTGAGCAAACTGCCGAGGTTGTCCGGCTCGAACAGCAGGCCATTTTCGCCGTCGCGGACGAGCTGCTTCAACCCGCCGACCGCCGAAGCGATCACCGGCAGCCCGGCGCTCCACGCTTCCAGAACAACGATGCCGAACGTCTCGTCACGCGAGGGCATGATGAAAACGTCCGAATCCTGGTAGGCGGCGACCAGCCGCTCGTCATCGGCGCCGAGGCCGGGGACGATCGTCACCCGGTCCTCCACCTGAAGCTCCTTCGCCAGGTCGGCGAGTTCCTTCACATAGTACTCCGAACTCGGCGGACCGATGAGGAGCGCGTGGACATTTTCCCCCTCCTCGGTCAGGGTCGAGACGAAACGGACCAGCAGTTTCTGGTTTTTGCGGTCGTCGATGCGCGAAACACAGAGCAGCAGCGTGCGGTACGGCGGAATGTCGAACGCCTTGCGGATATTGGTTTTAACCGGTGTCGAAAACCGCTCGTAATCAACCCCGTTCGGCAACCGCAAAATCCGCTTGAGCGGCCAGTGTTCGCGCAGGAATCCGGCCTCGGACTCCCCCACGCAGACCACGCCGTCG
>Ga0209800_10003060_pt1 | contig 13802 bp, 11 predicted proteins | sample Higcelweek8metaG_FD_187174 | JGI IMG/M metagenome (GOLD analysis project Ga0209800, IMG submission 187174) | Freshwater pond sediment microbial communities from the University of Edinburgh, under environmental carbon perturbations - High... | ecosystem: Environmental > Aquatic > Freshwater >...
TATTGAAATTACAATCATGGAACCGGTAATCATTACCAGGTTTTTGACATTTGCTTTCGTGAAAAAGAAAATCGTAAAGGGGATGGCTGCAAGGAGCGGCAGGGTAGAGGGCTTTGTGAAAATACTCAGCAAAAACCATATGGCTCCGCTTGCCAGAGGCAGGTATGATTCTTTTCTGACATAAACCATAAAACTCCGTAAAGCCAGCAACCCGAAAAGAAAACTTAGAATTTCTTCCCTGTTTTTTAAACTGGCAACCACTTCGGTATGAACCGGATGCGCAGCCCATAGCATTACAATAAAAAATGGAAACCAGGTTGAATAATTCGCCATCAGCTTGCGCAGAATGGAAAAGAGAATCAGGAGAGTTAGCGCATAAAGAAGGATATTAATCAGGTGGCTGGTGCCCGGATCTTCCCCGAAAAACTGGTGCTCAACAGCAAACATGGCTTTGGTAAGCGGACGGTAACCGAAATTCATGTTTCCGCCTTCTTCGGCATTCAGGTTGATATACCGCGAACTTAAAATCATAGGTATTGCTTTAATCCCTTTATTTACCATCGGATTATTGTAGGTAACATACAGGTCGTCGAGCGAATAGCCATTTTTGGTTGTATTACCATAAAGCACAAAAGCAAAAACAAACAAAATGACTTTGAGCCAGAAAGTGGTTTTCGAATACCATTTTGACAACAATTCGGTTTGTTCAGTTTTGCGGACAGGTGTATTCTTTTTTACTGGTGTCGGTGCTTTTGGAAGCGTTTTTTTCATTTCTCAATATGTTTTTGAAAGGCTGAAACACAGCCGGACGCAAATTTACATTTTACCAAAGGAAATCAGATTCATTGTTTATGCAATTTGGGAATCATTTTTCTTAATGAACCCGGCTGTTTATTTATACCGGTTTGCCGAAAAATCGCCTTGCTGATAACGTTGCAATATCTTATATCGTTGTATTTTTCCGCTCGATGTTTTCGGGAATTCATTCGAACGTAAAATTACCAGTTCGTCAACCGGAATTCCCAGCGTTTTGCGAAAAAGAGTCCGCAATGTCTGTAGCGTTTCAGTAGCTTTCGATTCAGGGATTCCAGCTGCGAAAATGATGATTTTGTCTTTTCCTGCTTTATGATCGGTGATTCCGCCAAAAGCGACTTTCCCGTAACTGATTTCGTCGAGCGAACATGCCAGGTTTTCGAGATCGTTGGCAAAGTAATTTTTGCCATTCATGAAAATAATATCCTTGAAACGACCGCTGATATGCAAATTACCTTCGAAAAAGAAACCGATATCGCCGGTACGTAGCCATTGGCCGCAGAAAGTGTTTTCAGTAGCTTCCGGATTTTTGAAGTATCCCCGGGTAATTGAAGGTCCTTTGATTTGGATATTTCCGGCATTTCCTTCAGGAAGTTCCTGGTCGGATTCATCGGTTATGCGAATTGAAATGTCATTTAAAGCAACTCCTACACCAGAAATGTACCTTCCTTTTCGTGAAGTGCCAGGTGAACTAAGTTTGATGGCTTTACGATTACGATCCAGTTCGTCACTGTCGAAACACGTAATAACTGATGGTTGCATCAGGGGCGTGAAAGAAATTGCCAAAGTGGCTTCTGCCATGCCATAAACAGGCATCATGGCTTCCTTGGGGAAATGGAATTTATTAACGGCAGCTGTAAATTCCTCCATTATTTTAACCGAGATGGGTTCGGCTCCATTCAACATTGCTTTCATCGGGGAGAAATCCCATTCCGGCAAATTGGTTTTTCGTTTCAGATGGCGTAAAACCAATGCCAGACCGAAATTTGGACAACCGGTCACCGAAATCCGGGCATTGCTCATTGTATCAAGCCACAAAGAGGGATTTTTTATAAAATCAATTGTTTCAATGTGATACTGACTGCTTAATGTAAATAACGGTGTAAGATGATATCCGATAAGACCCATATCGTGGTACAATGGCATCCAGTTTCCTGTGCGATCAGCAGGACTAAGTTCAAGTCCGGCTTGGATTGAACTCATATTCGCATACAAGTTCCTGTGACTTAATAATATGCCTTTGGGTTCACCTGTGCTTCCGGAAGAAAATTGGATAAAAGCCATATCATCAGCAGAAACTGTTATTGTTTCTCCTTTTTCGCAGTGTGGCAATTCGGAAAACAGGCTGATGCAGTCTGAAAATTCTTTCCCGGCATCACCAATCGGTTTACTTGCAATAACCAATGGTTTTTCCAGTTGTGCAAAAACATTCTTCATTTTAACAGCTGCCTGACTGTCATCAGCAAGTGAAACAGGAGGTTGCAAAATGGTTGGCACAATCCCACAGAGGAAACATGCCCATAGACTATTTATTGTTTCGCGGTTTGATTCAGTTGCAATCATTGCTTTATCACCAGCTTTATATCCCGATTGCTGAAGCCCGAATGCCAATGATTCGGCTTCTTTCAGAAGTTCGGGATACAGTTGACGGTCCGTTGTGCCATCCTCTCGCACATAATAAATGCCAAGGTCTGGAAACGCCTTGGCAGCATGCCGGAGGAAATCAGGAAGTGTTAATCCGCTCATATCAAGGGGTGATTTTTGGCAAAAATACAAGTAATAATTTTTATATTCTGATACAGGAATTATTTAATCAGGAAACGGAATTTATTATATGCTCCATATCATTTGTAAGCCTTACAAACTGTTCAACACTCAATTGTTCAGCCCTTTTCCCTGCAAATTCGCCATCATAAATACCAAGTGGTTTTAAGGCATTATGCAAGGTTTTACGGCGCTGGTTGAAGGCTGTTTTTACCACCTGCAATAACAGCTTTTCACTGCAACCAAGGTCGGTAGTGGAGTTTCTTTGCAATCGTATCACTGCCGACTGTACTTTTGGCGGTGGAATAAATACAGTTGGTTCTACAGTAAAAAGATATTCAATATCATACCAGGCCTGTAGTAATACACTCAGTATTCCATAGTCTTTTTTGCCGGGAGGCGCAGCAATCCGCACTGCAACTTCCTTCTGAAACATGCCAACGGCCTCATTAACCTGGTCGTGGTTTTCGAGAACGCGGAACAAAATCTGGCTCGAAATATTGTATGGAAAATTGCCGATAACTGAAAACTGCCCGGTAAAGAGACTTGCAAAATCCATTTTCAACAAATCAGCTTCTATCAGGCCTTCTCCCAATTGAGGGTAATTTGCACGCAGGAAAGCCGCCGACTCACGGTCAATCTCGACGGCTACAAACTTTTCAAAATTCTGTTTCAGAAGGTATTTGGTCAGTACTCCGGTTCCGGGCCCGACTTCGAGCACTTGTTTTGCTGATGGCGACAGACTTTCAGCAATCCGGGCAGCAATACTTTCATCTTTTAGAAAATGCTGGCCGAGATGTTTTTTTGCTCTTACTTCGTACAAGGGGGAGGGGTTTTGAAGGGTTTGAAGGGTTTCTGGTTTCTGGTTTCAAGAATATAAGGTTCAAGCGTTCAATGTTCAAGGGTTCAAAAGTTCACGAGGGTAATCATTTTGGAATTTGGGCCTTGGAATTTGGAATTTGGATCTTGGAATTTGGAACTTGGTATTTGGAACTTGGAACTTGGAATTTTGAACTTGAGTCTTTGTCGCCCCGTCGCCCCTCGCCTTGTCGCCCCTAATAAATTGGAACTGGCGTTTTTGAGACTTGGAATTTGGAACTTGGCCCTCAATTCACCTGATCATTCCTCAACGCCCTGAATTGCTTGCGTGCTTCAACCACATATAAGCTTCCGGGGTATTGAGTAAGTATGCTTTCGTAAAGTTTCATCGCTTTACTTTTGTCGTTTAATTTGTTTTCATATAAACCTGCAAGATAAAATGTTGCATCATCGGCCAGCAGGTCATAAGGATATTTTTCAATAATTTCAGTGTAGTATTTCGCAGCATCCTGATAGTTGCCGTTCTTGGAATTTATTTCCGCTTTTTTAAATAAAACATTATCTAAAATCGAATGCATCGGAAATTTTTCACTTATCGAGTCGAGCATGGTAAGCGCCTCTGTGTCGCGGTTTCGGAATTCAAGCAGGTCAGCACTTCCATACATACACAAAGGTTCGGTAAGGCTGTCTTCTTCAATGTTATCGCTGATCATAAGCGACAGCTCCAGCGCATCATTAGCAATGAGTTTCGATGTGGCAGCTTTTAAAATATCAAGCTGAGCTCTTGCCCAATCAAATTCGCATATATAGAAAGAAAGTTTCGCGTTTCGGAATTTTGCTTCATGCCCCAAAGGTTCATTTTTAAAACTCTTTTCAACCTGCGAATAAAGCAAGGTTGATTCCCATTGCTCGTCGCTGAAAAGGTAAATGTCGGCCAGTTCAAGTTTGCATTGTGCCTGGTCGGCCAGCGTTATTTTCGGAATACTGATAGCTTCTGAAAGGAGTTCTGTAGATTGTTCGATCTCACCAAGATAGAAAGCCTGGAGATGAGCAAGATTGAGTATAAGTGGAATGGTAAACGGGTTTTTCCCTAATTCGTCGAGCAGGAGAGTGTATTCCTGCTTCATGAGCATCAGTTTCGTTTTATCCGTCGAAAACGAATTTTTATATTGCCTGAATTCCGTATTGATAAGTTCAATCCGGCTGCGCATAACCAGCTCATTATTCGCATTTTTCTTAATGATATATTTATACCCGTCCATAGCGGCATCAAGGCTTTCGTTGCTCACACAGAGTGCTGCAAGGTCAAAAACACGCTGTCCGCTTTCGCCGTATCTTTTGTCCAGTGCTTTTGCCTGGATGAGCGCAAACGGGAAATCTTTTTGTTGAATTGAATGCCAGAGCAGAAGCTCATTGTACAATATATCGTCAGGATTTTGTTGTGTCTTTTTTAACAAAACAGAACGGTACATATCATTTTTCGAATTATCGACATCATCACTGAGCCAGGCCTGAAGCCGGTTTTGAACCATGCTCATCTGCTGCGGGTTGGTAGTGAGCAAATTCAGGTATTCGTCAATCATCAGTTCTGTGCTGCCCAGGGCTTCATACGTATATGCCAGTTCAAATGCGAAGGCAGAGGGATCTTTAAGCAGCTCGCGCCCGCGAAGATAAGTGCGGACCATATACTCAGTTTCCCTGCGGTTACTGAAAGCATTGGTAAGATTATAAATCTGCATTTTATCCGGCTGAAGGTCTTTCAGACAGTTCTCATAGAGCTTGCGGCCTTTGGCAATATCGCCCTGCATTATATTCAGGTAACCCAGGTCAACCTGGTAGCGCGGATCGTAAGGATTAAGTTTCTGCTGTTTTTTAATTGCTTTTTCGGCCTTGTCAAATTCCTTGAGTTCAAAAAGCGTATTGATATAATACAAGTAGTTGAACTGGCTAGGATTTCGGTTGAAAAGCGGTTCGAAAGTTGCCAACGCTTTATCCAACTCCCGGTTATTATAATACTGAGCACCAAGTTGTTCCTCCGTTTGCTGAGCCACAAGCCGTGCAGGGCTAACTGCCATGAGTAAGCCTGTTAGTATCGGCAAAAGAAAGGTGTTCAGCTTCATGGGTTAAATATTTTGATTGAAATAGCTATGAGAACTGGACTGGATTTGTAATATAGCTGAGCGGGATTTGCAATATAGCTGAGCGGGATTTGCAATCCCGCTCCACAGAGTTCGGGATTTATAATCCCGATTAATTACAATGGGGCTTGATGTACATAATCCCATTTAACTAACAAACAATTTTGAAATTTGTAATCCACACTTGATAAAATTTAAGTTTGGAATTAAAAATCCCGACTATTTAATCCATTCAAATCCCGTGTAAGGGACCAATGCTTTAGGAATCCTGATTCCTTCCGGTGTCTGATTGTTTTCGAGTAAAGCGGCTACTATTCGTGGCAATGCGAGAGCGCTTCCGTTTAAGGTATGAGCGAGGCGTGTTTTTCCGGTACTGTCTTTAAAACGCAGTTTCATACGGTTTGCCTGAAAGGATTCGAAGTTGGATACTGAACTGACTTCGAGCCACCGTTTTTGTGCTGCAGAAAATACTTCAAAATCATAGGTAAGAGCGGAGGTAAAACTCATATCGCCGCCACAAAGCCGCAGAACGCGGAACGGTAATTCGAGTTTACGTACAAGGCCGGCAACATGTTCGCGCATTTCTTCAAGAGCTGCATAACTGTTGTCAGGATGCTGAATCTGAACTATTTCTACCTTGTCGAACTGGTGAAGGCGGTTCAATCCTCTTACGTCTTTGCCGTACGAGCCTGCTTCGCGGCGGAAACACTGCGAGTAAGCAACGTTTTTTAAAGGAAGGTCAGATTCTTTCAGCAGCAGGTCGCGGTATATATTAGTAACCGGAACTTCAGCAGTTGGGATCATATAGAAATTATCAATCCCGACGTAGTACATCTGGCTGTCTTTATCCGGTAACTGGCCCGTAGCATAAGCCGAAGCTTCATTAACCATCAGTGGCGGCTGAATTTCCAGATAACCAGCGTTTGCGCCTTCGTTAACAAAGAAATTTATAAGCGCACGTTGTAACCTGGCACCCTGACCTTTATAAACAGGGAAACCGGCTCCGGTAAGTTTTACTCCAAGTTCGAAATCGATGATATCGTATTTTGATGTCAGTTCCCAGTGAGGAACAGCATCTTCGCCAAGTGCGGGAATTTCACCCTCACTATAAATAGTTACATTGTGTTCCGGAAGATAACCTTGTGGCGTTTCAGGGTGCGGAAGGTTAGGCAGGGTAACCAGTAAATCATTTTGTTCCTTTTGCAGCGCATCAAGTTTTTCAGTGAGATCACGGGCGGCTGTTTTGAGATCGGCTGAACGGGTTTTAAGTTCGTTGGCTTCCTGCTGGCGGCCGGCTTTAAAAAGGTTTCCGACTTCACGGGCTATCTGGTTCGATTCTGCCAGGTTGTCGTCGAGCAGTTTCTGAGTTTCGCGTCTGTTTAAATCAGCCTCAAGTATCTTTTTGATGGTTTCGCGGGCATCAACACGTTTAATTGCGAGGCGTTCAATGACGAGTTCGGTATTTTCGCGCAAAAGGGATAATTCGAGCATTTTGTAAGATCTTTATAATTAAGGATTCAGGGTTCAATGGTTTCAAGTTTCTAGTTTCTGGTTCCGAAGTTCTAGATTTCGAAATTCAGGGTTGTAATTTCCAGATTCCGAATCGGTGGCACCCGGCACTGGGCACCTGGCACTTTTTCGACTACAAAAATAAAAAATCTCCTGACTTGAACGATCAGGAGACTTCATATAAGTGTGTTGAACAGCAGTAAAAACTGCCAATGCGCTTATTCGCCCTGAATAGGATGAACCGAAACGTATGATTTGTCGTTCGCGCGTTTCTTGAACTGAACCAGTCCGTCGCAAAGGGCGAAAATGGTATGATCTTTTCCAAGTCCTACGTTGAGTCCTGGGTTGTGAACTGTGCCACGCTGTCTGATGATGATATTACCGGCCTGGGCGAATTGTCCGCCATATATTTTCACACCGAGACGTTTGGAATGTGATTCGCGTCCGTTTTGTGAACTACCGGCACCTTTTTTGTGAGCCATATCTTTTGAATATTATGAGTTACACTTAAAATTATGCGTTTATCGCTTCTATTTTTACCTGGGTCAGATCCTGGCGGTGGCCGGTTTCTTTCTGGTATCCTTTACGGCGTTTTTTCTTGAAGATTTTTACCTTATCACCACGTAAATGAGCTACTATGGTTGCCGAAACTTTAGCGCCTTCTACAAGCGGTGTTCCTATGGTTACTGTGCCTTCGTTATCCAAAAGCAATACTTCGCTGAATTCTACTGATGAACCTGCTTCTCCTTTGAGACGGTTCACATAAAACTTCTGATCTTTTGCAACTTTAAACTGTTGCCCGGCTATATCTACTATCGCGTACATTTTCAACAATTATGTTTTTTGTCCGTTAAAATGGAGCGCAAAATTACAAAAATATTGATACGAAAATGCATGTACATCAAAATTTTACAACTTTTTTTTATAATCTTTGCAATATCAGGATAAAAATATTGATTGGCAAATGTTTCGGGGGTTATTTTTTTGGGGATGCAGATATTTGTACCATTGATTCTGATTTCTTAAGCATCGTCCTGAAAGATTCAAGTTCCAAAACCCAAGTTCCAAATACCAAATCCAACATCCCACATTCCACATCCCACATCCCACATTTTTCTTTCCTATTCCATTTTCCTGTGTAATTTTATCACTTAAATAGTTAGGCTATGCTACTTCAGAATACTCTCGAAATCTTTTGCGCCGGCAAATTTGTTTCAACGACCCGAATTCATAAGGTTGTAAATCCTTACGACAGCCATCAGGTTGCAGGCACGTTTCTGGCCGGCGAAGCTGAACTGGAAACAGCAGTCCGATCCGCTGACAAAGTTAAAGAAGAACTTGCGGCTATGCCAGCATTCGTTAAATATTCAATTCTAAAACAGATCAACGACGAATTGTCAGCTCTCCGGCAGCAATTTGCAGAACTTATTACATTTGAATCGGGTAAACCAATCCGGTATGCGCTGGCCGAAGTTGACAGATCCATTCAGACTTTTAGTGTGGCTGCTGAAGAATGTAAACGCCTGCCAAAAGAATACCTGAGTATCGACTGGACTTCTGCAGGTGCAGGCAAGGAAGGTTTTGTGAAATATTTTCCGGTAGGAATAGTCGCCGGGATTTCGCCGTTTAATTTCCCGCTTAACCTGGCAGTTCATAAAATTGCTCCGGCTATTGCTGCCGGTTGCCCCATCATTCTGAAACCTTCGAGTCTCACTCCATTATCAACACTTATGCTTGCGCAGATTATCAGCCGCACACAATTGCCCGAAGGTGCAATTTCGATCTTGCCGATGGACAGGCAAACGGGTAATAAACTAGTGACTGACGAACGCATCAGCCTGCTTTCATTTACAGGTTCGCCCGAAGTGGGATGGAAAATGAAGCGTGAAGCAGGAAATAAAAAGGTTGTCCTCGAATTAGGCGGCAATGCCGGTGTTATTATTTCGAAAGGAACTGATCTGGAGATAGTAGCAGCAAAATGTGTCGCAGGCGGATTCGCTTATGCCGGTCAGGTTTGCATCCATACTCAACGGATTTACATTATAAGGGAGTTATTCAACGCTTTTTCGGATTTGTTTATTGAGAAAGTTAAGACACTGAAAGCGGGTGATCCTTTAGATCCTGAAACTGATATGGCTATTATGATTGACGAAACCAATGCAATCCGTGTCGAAAACTGGGTGGATGAAGCGGTTACTGGGGGAGCAACAATCATGGCTGGTGGAAAACGTGATAAGAGTTTTATGCCGCCAACGGTATTAACAGGTACTAACGAAAACATGCAGGTTTGTTCCGGCGAAGTATTCGGTCCGGTTGTTGTACTTGAACCTGTCGATACATTTTCACAAGCTGTAAGCCGCGTGAACGTCGGACGCTTTGGTTTGCAGGCCGGGGTGTTTACTGACAGTATCAGCGAAATGAATGAAGCTTTTAATAAACTGCAGGTCGGAGGTGTAATAATTAATGATGTTCCTACTTTCAGGGTCGACCATATGCCGTATGGCGGTGTTAAGGACTCCGGATCAGGTCGTGAAGGAGTTAAATATGCGATTATGGATATGATGGAACCACGGCTTTTGATAAAGAATTGCTGATTTATTGTAATTTTACCGCCTCAAAACTTTTATTTCCTTTAGTAGGAATTTATATCATAGCTTGTAAACAGGATCGATGGCCGACAAAGATGCGCATTATTTAAAAGGTATTAAGGAAGGCGACCGCGTTGTTTTCGAACAATTATTCAGGGAGTATTATCCTGTACTTTGTAGTTATGCCCGCCGCTATACACCCGACAAATCAACCGCCGAAGAAGTCGTTCAGGATTTCTTTTGTAAATTGTGGGACAGGCACAATGAAATTCAGATTAATACTGCCATTTTCAGCTACCTGCGTAAATCAGTTGTAAATCATTGCCTCAATCATACCCGTAAAGTTGAGAATGAGCGCAAATTTGTCGATTATGGCGATAACATGGAAGAAATTCATGGGACAACAGATCATGATTCAAATAATGAACTCAGCGAACATGTAAACAGGGCATTGGCCGAGTTACCCGAAAAACGTCGCGAAATATTTGAACTCAGTCGTTTCGAAGGGCTTAAATACCACGAAATAGCAGAGAAACTCAACATAAATGTGAAGACAGTCGAGACCCAAATGACTCGTTCTTTGGAGTTTATGCGCAAGTATCTGAAAGAATTTATTACAATTATAGCGCTGATAATGAGCGCGATAACAAATCTTTAAAAAAATATTTTAAAAGCTTGTAGGGGTAAAAGCGTTTTGAAGTGTCTATATAGTGTCAAATTAACTTTAGTGATGTTAAAAAACCGTTCAATAGAATTAGAAATAACCCGTTACCTTGCAGGTGAATGCACTCCTGCCGAGCAACAGGTTATTGCCGGTTTTTTACTTACTGACCCAGAATATCAGCAAGCTTTCCAATCTCTTAAGCAAATTTGGGATTTACCCGATTTTCAACCCGTTTCCGATACTTATAATGTAGATGCTGCATGGTTAAATGTCAGCAAACATATTAATGATAATCCACTTACTGTTGTTCATCATACTTCCGTCAGGAAACCTGTTTCATTACGTATTCTTAAATATGCCGCCAGTATTGCCGCAGCTTTGGTTGTTGCATTGTCGGTTTTTCTTATTTCGCGCGATTCGAAATCAGTGATGAAAAGCATTGCTTCCGGTAATGCAATCTCCTCACCTGTAGTTCTTTCCGATGGTTCGCAGATAGTTTTAAACAAAGGTTCAGAAGTAAAATTTCCTGAAAAATTTGGTAGTGACGGCAGAGAGGTTTACTTTTGGGGTGAAGCTTTTTTCGAAATAGCTTCAGATCCTGCCAGGCCTTTTGTTATTGAAGCCGGTGATGCACGCATCAAAATTCTGGGAACATCTTTCAATGTGAAAGCATATCCCGGTACCGGATTAACTGAAGTGGTGGTGAACACAGGAACAGTTCTTTTTTATCATGTGGATGATAACGACATAATATTAGGGCAGGTAATACTGCGTAAAGGCGATAAAGGTGTTTACAACAGTAACACCCGTAACCTGTCCAAAATGCTGAACGACGATCCTAATTATATCAGCTGGGAAACCGGCAAACTGGTATTCAACGAAACATCCCTTGATAAGGTGATGGAAGTTGTAGGTAAAAAATATGGCGTAAATTTCCAGATGGATAATGCTGAACTTTCCAGCTTAAAACTGACTGCTACCTTCGATAACGAATCTCTGGATTCAGTACTCGAAGTATTGAGTCTGGTTCACAAACTTCAATTTACTCATAGCGGAACAGATTACCTGGTTAAAAAATAACAGGTTAATCAACAACCGATTTATGCCCGGCAAAACCAAATATCCGGTATTCCTTTTTTCGTTTATACTTTTCATCCTTTTGCAGGGCTATTCTGCTATTGCTCAATCGCAACCTTACCTCGACAAAAAAGTTTCCTTCACCTTTTCCGATATGTCGCTCTCTAATGTGCTACGCGCAATCGGTAACAAAACCGGGGTTAAATTTTCGTATAATCCAGATATCATTCAGCCCGGAAAGCGAATAAATATGCGCTTCAATAACACTCCATTGCGCGATGTGTTAAAGCAGCTTCTCAATGATCCTTCTATTGCGTATCGCGAAATCGGTAACCAGATCGTGCTTTATCGTGGTGATCCCTCACAGTTCCCACTTGAGCCAAATCAGCAGTTGATACAGGGCAAACCAGTAATTGTTATTCCTGCGAAGAAAATCCCGGATACAGTTTACGTTTATCAGCTAGATACCTTAATTATAAACCGTACCGATACTATTTTCAGGAGCATTTCCATTACCCGCTACGATACAATACGTATAATGGATACCGTTTATTTGGAAAAGCCCAGAGCTACGCAGAATGCAGGGAAGAGTTTAAAGGATAATTTTAATAATAACTCTGTTACTCATCGTAAATTCATGGAAGACAATGGATTCTATACCAGTTTATATGTTGAAATGATGCCTGGTGATGTTACTTATGCAAGTACTTCGACAGGTTCGGATGATTACACCTCACTGATGCAAAACTCCGTTTCGGGGCAATCATTTAAATTTTCAACCGGTATGCTTGCCGGGTACGATTATCATCTTTTTGGTGTAAAAGCCGGAGTTGGATATACCCGCCTGGGCGAAAAGTTTGCTCATTCTTTTTCATTTGAGTCAGGTGGGTTCTTTAAAACTGATACTGTCGAACAATATTATACCCTTACAGGAGCGGATACTTCCTGGTTTTATATTACTGACTCGACATGGATACCAAAGGATTCGAAAAATTTTTCTTACAGCAAGGCCAATTCCTATAATTATATCGACATCCCAGTTTCAGTAAAGTTGAGGTTTCTGCGAAAAAAGACATATGAGATATACGCTTTGGGTGGCGTGAATGCAAATTTCCTTGTTTCGGTTGACGCAATACATATCAATCCCGGCGATAAAACTACAGTAACCGATGTATCAGAAAATGACCTCAGGAAAGTACTGGTTTCGTGGCATACGGGAATAGGTGCATCGTTTAAAATTAATCCGCGCTCAGGTTTGATAGCCGAAGCATGTTATCGCAGTCAGACAGCCAGCCAGTATAAGGATAACTTTCCAGTGGAAAAGCACTACGGAAATTTTAGTATTAAAGTAGCCGGATATTTAAAATTCTGATGCGATAAATAGTTAGTTTGATTCGTTTATCAGCTTGAAATATTCATTATTAACAGGCAATTTTTCAGTGGTTATTAGTTAACTTTTTACCGTAAAACATTTTTATAGCATAAAAAGGCTAATTTTACAGTGATTTTTTAAACTTTAGATGTGATAAATCCGTTACTATAAACTGTGATATTAAATCGTCAGGATGTGTTTTAACGGGCTCTTAAACACAATATAATCAAGTGAGTATGCAATCAATCAGCACGGTGATCCGAACCGGTGTTGCTATATGTGTAGCAGTGCTCTCTTTGTTATTTCCCGCTCGTGGCCAGGTTTATGTCGGAGGTGTGCTTACATCTAACGAAACCTATTCGCCTGATAATAATCCTTATATAGTAACACAGGATCTTATTGTAAGTTCCGGCATAACGCTTACTATACTACCCGGAGTTGAAATACTTTTTGAATATGGTACTAGCCTTATCAGTAATGGCACATTGATAGCAAAAGGCTCTCCAGACCAGAAAATCAGTTTTTTACCCAAAAACCCCCAGACACTTTCAGGGCAATGGAACGGAATCTCTTTCGATTCGAATAAAACATTAATGGGCACCGACAGCTCCTATATTTCAGGTTCTGTTCTTTCAGATGCAATTATCAGCAATGCTTCCCGTTCGGTTATACTCAATAAAGGATCAGCGCTGCTCATCGAAGCGGTTGATATCAGATATTGTTCATTTGGAATTTATCTGAATGAATCGGGTTACACTACTATCAGGAACAGCAAATTCACATACTGCGATTTTGGTATTTTTATTGCCAGCGGTTTCCGGAATCCCGAAAACAAAATTTACGGAAATACAATTTATGGCAGCAGCGACGTAGGTATCTTTATTAATAGCGATGCTCTGTATTCGCATCATAATCAGATTCATAACAATTCTATTAAAGCATGTGGAATCGGATTGCATATCGGTAATTACAGTAATAACGGTGAAGCCAATAATGTGATTTCGCATAATATTTTTCATAGTAATAAAGATGCTATCAGGCTTTTTCACAAGTCGAAC
>Ga0209800_10003062_pt1 | contig 13797 bp, 8 predicted proteins | sample Higcelweek8metaG_FD_187174 | JGI IMG/M metagenome (GOLD analysis project Ga0209800, IMG submission 187174) | Freshwater pond sediment microbial communities from the University of Edinburgh, under environmental carbon perturbations - High... | ecosystem: Environmental > Aquatic > Freshwater >...
TAATTTACTTCCAGGTAATCCGCTTCAGGCCCTTGAACTTATCGGCCGTTTCATAAACGGGTCTCTCGGCAATCAATCAGGGAAAATCAACTCAGTCGCACTTATTCTTGACTATGCAAATCTTCTTGCACCACGCGGTGAATCGGTATATATGTCAGGCGACATTGGTTCACAAATGATAAAGATTCTCAACTGGGCTGAAGATACCGCACTCAAGGGCTTTGTAAGCTGCCTGCTTACAGAAAACCTTCTTGACATGAATGATCTTCTTACAGGAAGTTCCTATAACGCAAAAATCCGCATCCCCTACCCTGACAAGCAGGAAATTGAAACTTATATTGCAGAAATTATTAAAAGTGAAGCTTCTTATTCAACAATATGCCAGATACCTGTAAATATTCTGGCTGAAAAATTGATCGGAATGAACCGTGTCAGCATAAGATCTATTTTACTCCGTGCTATCCGCAATAACACAATTATTTCAATAGACTACCTTACAAAAGTGAAAAAGGAAAACATTGAAAAAGAAGCCATGGGGAAACTTGAATATATTGAGTCGTCACGCAATCTCGATCATGTTGCCGGGCACACCGAAGCACGTAAATGGCTCCGCGAGGACTCTGATCTTATCCGCAGAGGCGTGACAAATGCGATTCCCATGGGCTATCTCTTTACAGGCCGCATAGGCACAGGTAAAACCTATTTAGTCCAGTGCTTTGCGGGCGAATGCGCAGTACCATTTGTCGAGCTTAAAAATTTCAGGGATAAATGGGTCGGTGCGACAGAAGGAAATCTTGAGAAGATATTCTCCATTCTTCACGCGCTGGGCCAGGTTGTAGTATTTGTTGACGAAGCAGATCAGGCGACAGGGAAACGCGGCGGCGGTGATGAGACCGGAATTTCAGGCCGTATTTACGCCATGCTTGCAAAAGAGATGTCAAATACCGCCAACCGCGGAAAAATCATCTGGATTTTCGCAACAAGCAGACCCGACCTCGTTGAAGTCGACCTGAAACGTCAGGGCCGCCTTGACATACACATACCACTGTTCCCTCCTGTTGACAAAGATGAACGCAGGGAGCTTTTCTTCTCAATGGCAAAGAAGCTTAAACTTGACATAACTATAGACGGACTGCCCGAACTGCCTTTTGACGGCCCCATCGGCGGAAACGAGCTTGAGGGTCTGCTTGTGCGTGCAATACGCAGACACGCCCTGCAGAAAAGCGGCGAAGAAAGATCATTTAAAGATATTCTGAATGAAACCGCGCAGAGTTTCAGACCCTCCGCGCATACATCACCCATGGAACTCATGGATCTTCTTGCTGTCAAGGAATGCACTGATCAGTGCTTTTTACCCGAGCGGTTTGCGGGTCTTGGTGCCGATGAAGTCGAGAGGAGAATTTCAGATTTGCAAAGATAATTTTTATATGTCAGGCTCTATGATCATCAATACCTGATACAGAAAGGTATAACACTATCGCCTTGCCGCTGTCGGATATGGATAAACCAATTGCAGACAATAAAACAGCCAATGGCCGGGCGCAGAACCGCCGTATTTAACTCAATCGCCCTGACTGAGAATTTTTTGTAACATCATCACAAACAATTCCTGATTCCTCAAAAAGAATAACGGTATATCAATACACTGTTATTCAGACATATTTTCCTCATTTGAACGCTCAAGCAGCGATATCCATTTCCCGTTTTCCGAAAGTCTTTTTATCTCTTTGTCACGCTGCTCATCAGTCCAGCTGTGTGCAAACACTCTCTGGTTGACCATTTCGGATTCCTCATTTTCAAATGACACAAGTTTACGAAGCAGCAGATAGGCCTTGTCGCAAACACGAAGCTGGTCGGGTTTTTCTTCGACATGCGACGGCATAGGCAAAACTGCAAGCGGGCGCTTGTCAGAAAGTGACTTATTGAGCATGGAAACGATCTTCGATTCAATATCCCTATGTATGTCTGCCGCCAGCTCAAGGTTCCAGATGAACTTATCGGGATCATTATTGTTCATTCCGTCAAGCAAAGGCGTAATTGCGACATTGTCAATTCTGGTAAGAATTGCCCGTCCCTTTCTTCTTGTCAATGCACTGTCGGAATTTGACAATTGTGCAACCAGGCCAGGGATTTCCATGGAGACAGCTTTTACCTTTTCTGCCAGACTGTCCTTCATATCTTCGTTTTCTACATCAAGACTATCAAATATTTTTAAAAATTCACTTCGATTATCCACATTCTGCTCCTTATAGGTATTTGTCGAACAACAGGCACCAATCAGACTTAAACAGATCACTGCATTCGTTATAGACCGTAAAAATTTCAACATAGTATCTTCTTTCAGGGGAAATAACTAACGACTAATAAATACGGAAACTCGATGATATCTCAGCAAGATACTGATTAGTTTTCTTTTTCGCCCACTCATGCGTATCCCACCAGTGCAGCGGTCCGTTGGGTAACGGGCAGCGAAGCAGATTGTATAACCAATAGGCAGTCTCACTGTCTGATGGAGCAGTTGTAAAGTATGCGAAATGTTCGGTACGCGATTTGGGAAGCGACCAGCCATAGTAGGCTGAGTAACGTATAATAGGTCTGAAATGCAATCTCGAACTGCACCCGAAATGACAAAAAGTTTTGCACTTCATCTCGATACTTCCAAGATAATCTGGATCGCCGGTTTTTGATTCCCAGCCTGCATCGAACAGGAAATTTTTCTCTTTCTTATCTGTATATCCAAAATACTGATTTGACGGCGAACGGTGTGAAGCCAGCACACTATTTTTCAAGGCCGCAGGCATACTTTCTTTGAATAACTGCCGCCGTGCATCAGGATGACGTGAAAACGGATCAATTTTTTCACTCATTGGTGCCCCGTTTTCAACCGGCCATGGATTAAAATTATACCCATGATGTTCAATATCCGATTCTTCAACAGGGATAAACGGATACCCCATACGGAAAATACCGTCAGACTCTGAATTTCCATTCTGCCACTGATCACCGGTATCAAGATTTTTAGGATCAAAGCATGCCCCACGGCCATATCTGGAATGGCCGTCATATATAACTATTGCATTCTGTGTTTCCAGTGCCTCTTTAAAGTCCTTCCTGGAACGCACTACCTTGACTTCATAGCAAACCTGCTGCAGATCATTAGTATATGTGCCGCTCAGACTGTCTGTTGATTTGAAATCCGTAAGTTTACTTTTAAGAAACGGAATATAGATATCATGATATTGAATTCCTTCAGCAACTATCACAGTCCTTATTTCCATTACATTTTTAAGTTTTATAACCTGACCTGTCGTACCATTTCCAGTACTCATTTATTACCCCATCCTATATTTCTGAATTATTGCAGTCCACAGTCTGCAGACTCTCAATTCCCCTGGCTTTAACAGTATATGGGCCGGCACAGCAATTCTTTATTGTCGCTTTCCCGAAACCATCGGTAGTCCCGCTGCCCTGCGTTCCATCTGCAAACGTCACAGTAAAATCATGATCTGCTATAGGACGATCCTTACTGTCAACTAACAGTATCTCCACCCAGTCCTTAAACTTCATTAGTCCGCTCTCCTGCTTTATGCCCATTCTGACTCCGTCAACAACCACCACAAAGAAAAACTCCGGATTCACATATTTCTTCTGATACTTCTGCATCTCGGAGTCAGTCGGGATCTCTTTTGTCGGGTCCTGATAATTAAACTCCCACTGCATTTCGACTTTATTGTCTTTTATCTTTGTTGGAATAGACACTACCGGAAAATCGCAGCTGTTGGGGTTGTGTTCGTAAATAATGACACGAGCATCATCATCATCTGTAACCCCGCTCTCAAACTGACAAGTCAGAGTAACAGTTTCCTCCCGCTTCACCTCCTGGCGGTCCCACTGAAAATTCGATACTTTTATCGCGGGCCTCACAGGAATGGTGTTCGATTCGCCTTTGAGCTTATGTTTTGGTAGCTCTGCCTCAAAGTAAATCATGTCATCAGATTTTACTTTGTCAGGTATGACTATACTGCCGTCAAACCTGTTGTTATATACTGTTCCGTCAATCTTATCAAGTTTTTTTCCATTATCAGTATAGCAGGTGATCTTTATCTGGGCACCATTGCCGACAAACGATGTCCTGACTTCAAGTTCAGCCACCTGACCCGCATGCGCCTGTTTATGCGACCATATTGCATAGATAAGATGCGACTCAAGCTGTATTTTGTGTGACGCGTCTGATGATTTTGTAAATACTGGCATATCACTCCTCTTCCCCGACACTGAGACTTGTCACAATTTCAGCCACATCGTTTGCAATAGTTGACAATGTCTTCTTGCTGAAAGTGGAGGTGAAAATGTACGTTTTCTTATTTATGAACATATACCACTGTTTCTGAAACAGGACGACACCGTCAGCAGGAATGTACTTGTAAATTATTTCGAATGTTTTGACACCTGTTGGCAGCTCATTCCCTTTCTCTTCGACATATTCAAAACCCGGAAGCAGGTGAGTTGACATGTCGCACTGGGCTTTTGCGTATTCGTCAAGCTGTGCATCTTTTGGTATACTGTCAAGAATGACAAGCACCAGATTGTGCTGAACCCCGCTGTCGTTTGGGCCTTCGAATGTGTAGGTCGTGGTTTCCTTCCAGTCGGAGTCGGGGAAGGTGAGAGTGAAGTGGTTGTTGATCATTTGTCATAGTCCTTGATTCAAATTGATAAGTGCTTAAGTCTGTTACTAACGCCTGATTTCAGATAAATCGGATGTAAACTGAGGTTCAAACAATCGCACTTTTTGCCTTATTCCAATATCTTCTGACAATACAATTGACATTAAATAAAAACACCGGTTCCATCATGGTTCACTTCCTAATCCGTATATTTTCTTTACATCAGCGATGTCTTCATCGGGATAAGGAATACCGCCCATTGGTTCAAGTGTCAATTTTTTTTCATGGTCGATAAGTATCAGTGCCCTTAAAGCAAAATCACACACACGTTTCTTAATTCTTACAGGTCCTTTTTCATAACTGTGCGCGACCGATATATCCTCAAGCAATGGAACAACTTTCGGAACCCACTTCTTATCATCTGTATATTCCACAATTTCAAGTGCATGCATCTTTTCAACAGAAGAACCCATCAATAAACTATTGTCAACTGAATCAATCGCATCCGGATCACCCAGTTTGGTAAGTGCCGCAAGAAGGGCTTTTTGAATGTCGTCCATACTCAGGTCATCCGTTTTGATGGCACCAACAACCTGAACCAATTTTTTTATATCCGTTTGCTGACCTATATTACCGATTGTCTTAATAAGATATGGTGTCGCAACCTCATGTTCTGGATATAACCTATGCTCAGCAGTAATCGCTGCAAAAATTTGATCGATGCTGCCTGTTTTTTTCAAATTGAGAATACCTTTTCCTGCCGAGGCTCTTATCTGTCCGACCTGATCATCAAGTGCGATAATGTACCATCGATAACACCAGGGTTGTGCAATTTGATCAAGAAAGGAGACCGTCACATCTCTCACATCCAGATCGGAAGATTGTATATATTTCCCAATGAACGAATATTCCTTTTTCACTATTTTTGTCAAATTCTCCCTTGAGATTAATTCTATCTCGCCATTAGAAATCATTCTCTCGATAATTGCATCATCCATTCCTATTCCTTTTGTAGAGTCACTATTTTGCATTTGACTATCTTTGTCAGAACAGTATAGTCCTAAAGAACATAATAATAAAACTATTGACTTAATGAACCATTCTTTAAAAGAAGAATCCATTTTAATAAGGTCCTTTATCCACAGATTTTCTTGCGACATTGAATTCATTGTCTGTGCCATCATTCTTAAGCTGTTTTATAGTAATCAATGCTCCGCCATTCATATTGTGTCCATTTTTTCCGTAGTCGGTATCCTGCCACAATCGATTAGGTGAATCGTTAAAATGGTTGACATATTTACTCATCAGTCTTATTCGTGACCAGATATCGTTGCGAAAAGGATCATCGGTTCCGTCATCATCAGCATGCCCATGCGGATGTAATGTTAAGTCAAGTACATGTCCAAGTTCATGGGCTATAGTTCGCGCCAGCTGAGCCATGTCATTATCGTACTTGACACATACGCCAATCGGTCCAGTCGGGCCCGCGTCTTTTCTCGAACATGCAAATCCCATGATATCATAATTTTTCTTAGTGGCATTTCCGGCAGCATCGGTATGCTGCCACAATATTTGATTTGAAAAATAGATGTTGATACATTTATTTATATTATTATTTTTCCACAATATATCACTTTCATCTTTCTTGATATTATCAGTAATACTATCGAATGTTATTGTCACAGTACCTGCGAATTCTCCGATGGTGCCATAACTTTTCGACCCATTAACTTTGAATTCAACTCCTGCCGGAGCCCAGATTGCATTGATATCACTTATAAGCTGCTCGGCTTTCTGAAGAGTCCATTTATTAGGAACTGCGATACCAAGTGAGTTTTTTATATCAAGAATGTGAATGAAAATCCTGACCTGAAGCAATGGAACAATCCTGACATTCATTTCTCCTATTACCGGACCGCCTGCAGCGCCGAAATGTACCTGAATTTTAGCATTACCAGAATCACTTGCAACGCACTTAATCGGGGGAATAGCGGACGGCGTACTAACCACCGATGCGGCATCTATTGACAAAACAGACGTCCCCTTCTGTTCTATCGAGCAATATGTGTTTTTTGCTCTTGGCACAAAGTTTTCACGTTTCATTTTTACCTTGAACGCCTGCTCGCTATCCTTGATTCCAAGGAAATTCAGTAGCCAGGAAACTACCCCTTTAAGAACAAAATAGGAAACAACCGGGGTGTCTCCCCCACGGATATCAGGATGAGGTGAATTCCAGCTGGCATGACCGGAGGCGAACCTTTGAAAACTAATCAGGTATTTTCGAATAATCGGAAGCCCCGAACCGTCAAGACCGTTTTTAGCAAAATAGGTATCGAGCGCAGTTTTGGTTTTTGGGCCTGGATCACCATCGATCAGAAGGGTTCCTTCATCAGCCTGAAACTCAAGTACAGCGCGCTCTGTCGCATTGCCCATTACTCCGTCAACCACACTGGTATAGTACCCCAGAATCTGTAAACGCTGCTGGACTCCAATCAGGGTGTTTGCGGGTGAAAGGGGCAAAGGCCAATTTACTATTGAAGGCCTGGCGAATGGTTTATCATCGCCTGAGGAAATAGACGCGACAGTGTACACAGTATCAAACAACTCGAAATGTCCTGTTTCGCCTGTTTGCAAAGGAATAGCATATAACCCTTTGACTGGATTTATAACTATAGGCTGCCCGCCATCCTTTGTGAAAATTCCGGAACCTGCATTGGTGATAAGCCTGTCCGCAGCAACACCGGGTCTTTTCTGAAAAGCAACAAGCATTTTTGCTGCATGAAAAACATTTGCTTTATTAGTCGGTTTAATATGTTTCTTTTTTGCCATGTTTTATAGCTGCCTTACAAGGTTATACATCATTTCTGTCCGGGAATTCAACACATACTTGCCCTGGAGAAACATTTTTCACCCGTTTTTTGCCGTCTGAACCCAGTTGGTCTTCGACTTTTTTTCCATTTCCTAATGTCAATACAAACCGTTCATTGGCAACAGGTTTGTTCGCTTCATCGTACAATTCGACTTCAATCCAGTCTTTTATATACAGAAGCCCCGATCTCTCGCACAATTCCCCGATAGTAACCTTATAGAAAAAATAGGGTGATGAAAACTTCTTATGTTTACTTTTGACATCGCAGATGTTTAAATATTTCTCATCAACCTGCATTTTCCACTGCGCCTGCACCTTATCCCCGCTGACCTTTTTTTCAACGACCTCAAGCAGGTGATCGGCATAGTTTCCATCGCGGACGTAAATTTCAAGCAATGCCTTTTCTCCGTCAGCAACTCCGGTAGTTTCTACTTTCAGGTCAACTGCGTTTCCTACTTCAGCCTCTTTAACAGACCACTGCGCATCCAGAATACCCTGCAGCTCGACAGTATAATCCCCCTGCGGCACACCAGTGCGTTTTATCTGTTTGCCAAGAGTACCGCTGGTTTTAGAATTATCTGGAAACGTAAGTGTATAGCGCAAGCCGCCGACCGCAAGTTTTGCCTTGTCTTCAAATGTAAAGTCGATATAATGAGTGTCAACCTGATTTGACTGTACCTGACCTGCTATGGAAGATGATGCTATCACCCCGGCTGCGGCACTTCCTCCGCCTCCGCCGCCAGCTCCTCCGCCCCCGCCGCCTCCTCCACCGGTTTCGCCAATGAGGACTGTCATGCAGCCAAGAACTATTGTACTTGGAGGCCCTACACAGACTGCGGAGTCTCCCATTCGCGCTGCCGGTTTACCGCCTATAAGTACACCTGTACTTCCAAGTGTGATTGGTCCGCCGACATGAGGAATCGGAGGCGTTCCGGGTGTGACCATAGGGCAGACGTGCATATCGCCAAGTGTCGCGGCAGGCATTCCTCCAATGAGTACAGTAGGTACACCCGGACCGACGATTGATCCGCCATGCGCAGTCATATCTCCTATTCGGGCAGCCGGTTTTCCCATATGTTAATCTTCCGTTAGAAATATATTATATATACTTAACAATTTGTTGTTACAGAATCGTAATCAAAAATAGCTGGTGGTGTATCTGGTAACAATAAAATTCGAAAATTTAGTAACTTTTAATAAACATCCGGTCTTACGGTGTCAGGAGATACAATCGAATGATAAAAGTTCTCTTCAATCCAAATTTTCAGAAGCTATATGGGGAAAAGCGAAACCCGCCATGCACTTGGGGCGGGTCCCGGGGTTTAAACCGACACAAAAATACGCATCCGCTTAATTGACATCTGCATTACCGTATGTCACTCATGACCTCAGCACGGAACAGTCCCTGCGAATTTTACTTCCTGAGGATATACAGGAATAAAAGTGCACTGGTCGCAGGAAGTCACCTTATCCTGAAAAAAACCTATAGTGTTCCATTTCTCGTAAAACGCATCTTGAGAATCGACATCATTGCCAATTGGTGCGGTCTCGTAATCAATGGAATTCGTTCGTCTTGATAATATTTTCTCGCGATCGAAACCGGAATTGTTCATAAAAATACGATCCCCGTCATAACCGGCAAGTACTTTCCAATGTAAATCAGTTTCAGGCGCATTTTCCGCCACAAGAATCAGTACCGGAATGCCTGCGCTGAGCCATAATTTGACAAGTTTGATCGCATGCGCACGATCGATCTCTTCTGCATCATTGTCGCGCCCATGCATATGAAAGGCATTTACACCGCTGATCACGTCATCCGGAGTAAGCGAACCGTCAAGCCGATGTGATATATCCGGGTGCGCTGAATAAAAGGCGCCATTATTGCGGATCGCATTACTTGTAAACGGATACCAGTAATTCATCGCGGCTGCAAAACTGTATGTGCCGCAGAAGTTTGTTTGGCCCTGACTTTCCCAGCAGATATCACCTGGAAGAATAAATCGCTCAGGAGGTTCTGGCAGCGCATCTATCAGGCTTGTATTCTGGCTGTCTGCGGCGATTGCTGTCAACTGCTGAACCAGTGCGCTGTTGAATTTATGGTGTCCATCAAGTATGATATTAACATCCTGTTTTTCAATCTCATTTATTGAACCGGCATAAATTCTTTCGTCGCCTTTTTTATGCAGAAAGAGAATCTTTACTTTTGATGTTGCTGCATAGGACATGGTACCTGCCCAGATCCATTTTGTCCCGTTCTCACACTTTACAAGTGGAAGCGGCGACCCGCTCTTCCATTTTTGTGATGAATCATGTTTCCGGTATTCCCTGAAAATGCGAAATGTTCCGTCTTTGAGGTATTCACCGATTGGAGTTTTCTCATTCCATTCAGCCATGAACACTTCATCTGCAAAGGAGTTGCCTACACTCTCATGAAGTACAACAATCCAGTCGTTTTGCTTCCACATGTCAATATCAATCCGCTTGTTTTCTCCTGCAGGAATGTTAACTGGCCCGACAAGCGGCAGCCCTGAGGAGTCTTTACAGAATGCTGTTTTCTGATCGAGAACATACAGGTCATCACGGTTCGAGAAATAAAACCATGCCTCGCAATCGCCGTCGATAGCAATTGGTTTGAGAGTTATCGGATGTAAAAGATGTCCGTCTTTTGATAATGAACGCACCACAATACGGGGAGTATCCTTGCCTTTAGCGTAATAGGCGATATAGACATAAAAACCATCAAGCGGAATAAGCACATCCGATCCGGGATGTGTCGGTGCGTAAATAAGCGGAGTTGACTGAGGGTGAGACTCCGGATGGGCAGGCAGGTGTTCACGCTGGGGTTGATTCCCGCCATAAACCGCACATGTCGCCTTGTCGCATTTTTTACCACCGGGATGGCAGCCAAGCGGAAGCTGCGGCTCTGTGCCCGGTTCATAAAACAGGATTTCGACGCGTCTGTTTGCCGGGCACTCATATTCATCTTCACCAATATGTTCAATCGGCCAGTTCTCTCCACAGCCAATAGCCCTCATGTTGCCATCAAGCCACTGCAGCGCAGACCTATAGGTTGACAAATCATTCGCATCTGTATCGAGTGATTTGGCAAGCTCATCCTGATAAATAGTGAAAAACGCCCCCCAGGTCTGTTTTTTCCAGTCACCATCTTCCCCTATTAAAGGTTCAGGTTTGTATTCTGAATTGTAAGCTTTCTGAAACGCCAGTACTGCGGCATAAAATGTTTTCCCTTCAGGATCGCAGTCATAACCTTTTTTGGCTGCAGCCCAGGCAAGCAGTTGAAGCTGATCCTCTTTTTTATGTCTGCCATGACAGAGTTTTGCCCATTCTTCTTTGTCAGTTTCCTCACCAAGGAGCAGATGCAAAAGCGATTCAGCCCGCAATCCGCTGAGTTCATCGTTATATGATGGCTGACCACATGTGTCTGTGTGACCTGTTATAAGCATTTTTTCAGTGCTGTGTTCTTTGGCATGGATCATGACACATTTTAGCATCTCTATGCCGCTTATGCGCTCCTGCTCCTCTGTTTCACCGGTGTGTTCATCCTCTTCAGGCTCATGCGCAACAGGTTCCGGCAGAAAAACCGCGCTGTCGGACCTGAAAAGCGCATCTTCAATTTCAAAAAGCCTTATTATGTTTGGGGGAGGGGCATTTTCCACTGTAACCGTTTCACCCTCACCATCTATATAGGCCTCTTTTAATGTCAAGCGGATATCATCCGGTGTCGCACCGGTAACTTCATCAAATATCAGAAGTATAAGGTTTACACCGACAGAATGGATATGTTTACACTGTTCAAGAAATGCGGCGTCATATTCTGAATGGGAAAAAAGATCGAAATACCGGCCGCTCCTCAAAACAACAGCATAAAGTGCGAACGCCATCTCTTCAGTCAAAAACGGCATTGAGAAAACGTCAAGTTTATCAGGGTGAAAATTTCCCTCATCATTGTTATACCAGGAATTATCCTGCGGTTGCGCATGGCAGACATATTTCCGTGCTGTTGATATTTTTATGTGCCGCGGCAGAGGCCGGCTTTTTTCCTGCATCAGGAAATTACTTGTGATAACTTCTCCTGACTGGCTCACAATTGATGCCGGAACAGGAGCGCGAAATGATGCTTTATATGTTTGTAAAGTAATTGATCCGATTGTTTCAGGTGGTTCCTTTTTTGTATCGTCATCATTTTCAAGAAAATCTTCATAGCAGAAAGGAAGGCTGTATCCCGGATGATGATTGGGTGAATCATACACCTCTGTAAGCACAGCTGGAAAACCCATCTGACCGAGTTGATAACTATGCTGCTGTCCAAATATATAAGCAGCCAGTTCATCGTCGTCTTTATACAGTTTGAATGCGGCAACAGAAAGTTCTATGCCTGATTGAGGGAAAACTATGCCATCAAGTTTCTCACCGCTTGCACCGGAAAGTGAATCGTAGTCGGAGTCATTATAATGTGGCTGTTTTGTCGGTTTGTCGTCCCAGTCAACAAGTTTTTTCCCCTGCCCCCATGTTTTCCAATCCATTATGTATGGCTGCCAATTGGCAAGCTCAGGTACATCTTTAAGTACATGTACCAGGTCAATTCGAACCGGAACATCAGGTTTTTCTGCGCTCTGATCAACAATCTTATAACGTAAACCTACATCAAGATTCCAGTGCCTCAGTATTGACAGCTGCGACAGATCGCCGGAGCCGAGATAAGAAACAGCATCATCAATGAACCTGTGTGCAAGAGTTCGCGCTCCTTCAAAAAAACGCCCCCACCCTTCAAAGCAGAGCAATCCCCTTACCCGGTCGCGAAATTTGGCATAGTCAGGAATGACAAAATTCAAGTAATAATCAAATGAACTTAAATCCCTGTTATCAAATTTAAAAAATTCAGTTTTAACACTTTCTGATGATAAGTGAGTGATTGACTCATCGTCATTGCGTATTCTGTCAACACACAAATCGTATGCTTGCAAATAATCATGATGTATAAAAGGTGTTACTCTTTGTGGAAAACGAAATGGACGATCATACCTATGTGAAAAAGGACCGGGAAGAGATGTTGACAAATCAAGAAACTGCAGTGCATCCGTCAAGTCACCGGTCTGCCTCGGAGACAAAAAAGCAAATCGTTCCTGACACCTTTGTAAATAATGATCACGGCCGTTCGGAAAAAACATCGGATCAGATTGACCGAAATGTGATGCACGTACACTATTGAAGCCCGCAAGATCCTGATGGTATCCTTCAAAAAGCACATGACGAACGAAAGCGTCAAGATAATGTTCGCTCTTGGCATGCAGATTAAAGAGATCCCGCGTTAAATTTCCCTGATCATTCTCCCACTCTTTTGCAATAGCATTATAAGCGCCAGCTGTTGTATTAACCATGACATGCCCCAGCACATCAAGGGCGATATGTGTCAGATAACCGAATATATAAGCTGTCTGATACTGCCGCTGTAACGGATCAAGTTGCCGGGAGCTCGAAAATATTCTGTTCAGGACAACATATGGAAACCGATGCGAAAGATTGTAATGCCCAAGATCGAAATGTTTTGTGCCTAAAATCCCCATATCAATGACATGTATAAGTGCATTATATGGAAATACCCAGAGATCAGGGCCGCTTGAGCCTGCAGAATATGCACCAAATATGGCAATATTATCGGTAGTCAAAGCCTGCCTGTAATGTCCAATTGCTGCAAGGAATTCATCCGGATCGCGGTTGTTAAGCGCAGTATTGGCCTGGTTCCTGAATACAATATTCGCATCCAGCCATTCATGGCAGCCGTCACTTACACGTTTCAGCGTATCATTGCCTGAACCTGCATATTCCTGTGCTATACGCATAGCAACATACACATGCGTTACCGGACCTGGCATAGGCACCTCTCTATTTCTGTTTCTTGAGTTCCAAATTAATTTTTCCGGGAGGAATATCTACTTCCTGTGCATGTCCATTCTGATCAAGCTTCCCGCTGCGCTCTGAGCCGTCTGCGAAACGCAGGACATACTCTCTGTTAGTCAATGGCTCATTTCTGATGTTTTTCAGGTTTATTTCAAAAACATCCTTAAAAACCATGAGCCCGCTCTCCTGCTTTATGCCTATTCTGACTCCGTCAACAACCACCACAAAGAAAAACTCCGGATTCACATATTTCTTCTGATACTTCTGCATCTCGGAGTCAGTCGGGATCTCTTTTGTCGGATCCTGATAATTAAACTCCCACTGCATTTCGACTTTATTGTCTTT
>Ga0209800_10003063_pt1 | contig 13789 bp, 9 predicted proteins | sample Higcelweek8metaG_FD_187174 | JGI IMG/M metagenome (GOLD analysis project Ga0209800, IMG submission 187174) | Freshwater pond sediment microbial communities from the University of Edinburgh, under environmental carbon perturbations - High... | ecosystem: Environmental > Aquatic > Freshwater >...
CAAAAACGGGCTCATATTGTTCCTGCCCGGCTCCTCCCGCTGGGGCATCGCCGGGTCGCTCGACAGCATCGGCTCGCTCGCGGTGAACACCTGGGGCGGCACCGGCGGCGCGGCGGCGATTCCGCTGGATACGGTGCTGCGCGAAGCGGTGGTGCTTTCGCCCGGTCCGGAGCTGGTCAAGCTGGTTGACGGCAGCCGGGGCGTGGTTTCGGCGGCCGATTTCCGGGCGATCGTCGCCCGCAAGGCGCTGGTTCCCGTTTCCGAAGCCGTGATGAAGCAGATGGCGCAAAGCGGCTGCGCCCGGGCGTTCGACCGCGCCGCGTTCGAGAAATACTGGGACAGCAAAGCGGGCAGCGGCCACGCTCAGTCTTCCCGCCGCGCCTGTGGCGGCCGCAGCCTGAAGGAGATCGATCTCCTGCTCACCGTCGAAGAGAACGATGGCGAAGGGGCGTTTTCCCAAGAAGAAGTCGCGGGATTCCGCGGCTTTTTTACCAATCTCAAGGCCGACACCGCGGCGCGCGAGGCGAAACTGCTCGCTTCGCTTGTCGCCCGGCTGCTGCCGCGCTCGACGCCGGAACAGCTCAAGGAGATGCTCACTCCGCTCCTGGACAAGGCTCCCTTCTGGCCGGCCAGGCCGACCGCCGCGCCGCTCGCTTTGATGAGCGTCTGGGGCGAACTGCCCGCCAAGGAGCTCGAACTGCTCGCCCAGGTGACCGCCTCGATCTTCCCGGAAGAGTACCTGGCCGAATGCGTGATGCGTTTCCCGCTCAAATCGCTGAACGCGATCTGTGCGAATGTTTCGGATGAAGCGCTTTACGATCTTTTCATCGAACAGAAATTCTGCACGCCGGACTTACTGCTCTGGATTTGGAAAAACCGCAAGAAGCGCGAAAGCGTCGAACTGATGCAGCTCTTGAACGTCGATGCCGTTTCGCGGGCGCTTTCGCTGGACAACCTGCCGAAGGCGTGGGGCGCCGGGCAGCGTGAACTGCGGACGCTGCTGCTCAACAGCGCCGATTTCCAGAAGCAGTTGATCCACGCCGCCTCCGAGGACGTGCTGATGTTTGCCGCCGCGCTCCAGGGGGCGCTCTTCCTCAGCTCGGGCGAACGCCAGAGCCTGATGGTCAAGCTGGCCCGGATTTCCTCGCTGCTGCGCGACCATCTCGAAAACGGCGCCGGGCAGCGGATCCTCAAGGCCGGCATCGGCAGGGTCGATACCGACGCGCCCGCCGGCGATGAACCGAATTACACCAGCGTCAAATCCCACAAGCGGCTGATCAAGGAACTCGAAGACATCATCAACGTCCATATCCCCGAGAACCGCGAGGCGCTGAAAGTCGCCCGCGCCCACGGCGACTTCCGCGAGAACTCCGAGTTCGACGCCGCCAAAGAACGGCGCAACTTCCTCGGCCGCCGCCGCACCGAGCTCGAACGCGAACTCGTCCGTATCCAGCCGGTCAACATGCGCACCGTGCGGGTCGAGGATTCCGCGGTCATCGGTTCCGAAATCGAACTCAAGTACGAGGACGGCGAAGTCGAGATCTACCAGTTGCTCGGCGCGTGGGACGGCGATCCGGACCGGAAATTCCTCGCCTACCGCACCCGCCTCGGGCTGGCTGTGTTCAATCGCCGGGTCGGGGAGCCGATCGAGGTTCCGGACGGCCGCGCGTGCGTGCTCGCCGCGGTCCGGCGGCTGTCGGAGGCGGTTATCGCGGAGCTTGACGTGTGAATCTCTCCCGGGTACGAGCGATCTACTATCCGCTGACCGTTCCGCATCCGGAGCGGCTCCAGCGCTGGAGCCGTAAAATCAGTTACGGTTCCGCGTCGGTTGTTTTTTCCGGGGAGGTTTCCGCCGTTCGCTACTCCATTCCGGCGCCGTCGCCGGAGGTCAAGGGGCGGCGGATCGCCTTTGCCGCCGATTTCCACTATTGCGGGACCGCCCACGACCGGAGGCTGGCGGCGCAGGCGGCGGAACGGGTTCGCGAATGGAAACCCGACGTCCTCTGCTTCGGCGGCGACCTGGTGGCGGACGCTTCGCAACTGGGCGCCCTGCCGGAGCTGCTCGAACAATTCCGCGACGCGGCGCCGCTGTCGCTGGCGATTCCGGGGAACTGGGAACGCGGAAAGAGCTGGCTGGGCGACGATTACTGGACAAAACTCTACAGCGGGTTCGGCATCCGCTACCTCTGCAATTCCGGCGTCGATCAGGATGGCGTTCTCTATTACGGCTGCGACGAACTGGGCTGCGGAGACCCGCATTTGCCCGACCGGTGGCCGGAAGGCAAGACCGTCGTATTGCTCGCCCACCGCCCCGATACGGTCATTGCGCTCGACACGTTCCAGGTGCTCCAGCCGGTCGAGCTGATTCTCTGCGGCCACACCCACGGCGGACAGGTGCGTTTCCCCTTCCTCGGCCCGGTCTACGCATCGAGCATGTACGGTTGCCGCCTGGCTTACGGGCTCTTCGAGCGCCGCGGCGGAACGCCCCGCATGATCGTCAGCTCCGGGATCAGCAACCGCTCGTTCGGATTGCGCTTCAACTGCCGCCGCGAAGTGGTGTTGATCGAATTCGTCTGATTTCCGGGCGGCTTTCTTGAAAACCGGGCGGCCGCATGGTATATTACCTAATTGACACCAGAAGCGGACCATTATTTCACCCTGGAGATATATTATGCGTAAAGTGCTGATTCCGACCAAGCTGGATAAGTTTGCCGCAACCATGCTCTCCGATCGCGGTTACCATGTCGTGCTGGACGGAGTGACCCCGATCCTGGATCTTGTGAAGGCGAACGCCGATGCGGAGGTGCTGATCGTCCGCAGCGAGAAAATCACGCCGGAGATCATCGACCTGCTTCCGGGCCTGAAACTGATCGTCCGCGCCGGGGCCGGTTACAACACCATCGACACGAAATACGCCCGCAAACGCGACATCGACGTGATGAACACGCCAGGCGCGAACTCCAACGCGGTGGCCGAGGAAGTCGTCGCCCTGATGCTCGCCGCCAGCCGCCATGTCATTGCCGCCGACCTCTCCACCCGCAAGGGCGAGTGGGAGAAGAGCAAATTCATGGGCCGCGAGTTGACCGGCAAGACCATCGGCATTCTCGGGCTCGGCCATATCGGCCAGCTTCTGGTCAAGCGCCTCGCCGGATTCGAGATGAAGGTTCTCGGTTTCGACCCGATGATCTCCCCCGCGCTGGCGGAGAAGCTTGGCGTCGAACTGACCGGCGTCGATCATATTTTCGCCGAATCCGATTTCGTTTCGCTCCATATTCCCGAAAACGATGAGACCCGCGGCATGATCAACCGCCGTCTGCTCGAACAGATGAAGCCGGGTGCGATGCTGATCAACTGCGCCCGTTCCGGAATCATCAACGAAGACGACCTGCGCGCCGTCAAGGCAGAGAAGAAGCTGGTCTTCTGCAACGATGTTTACCCGAAGGACGCGGAGGGTGAAAAACCGATCGCCGACCTCTGCGACATCATGCTGCCGCACCTCGGCGCGAACACGTTTGAAGCGAACTACGTCGCGGCCAAGCGCGCGTCGGAGCAGACCATCGCCTACTTCGAGCAGGGGATTACCAACTGCGTGGTCAACAAGTCGCTGCCGGACGGGCTCGACGCGAAGTTCCAGAAGCTCGCCTACGTGCTGACCAGTTTGACCAACGCCTATCTCGGCAAGGAAAATCCGACCCGGATCGAAACCAGCTTCTACGGCGAGCTCGCCCAGTACGCGAAGTGGCTCACCCCGCCGATCGCGGCCGGAATCGCCGCGGAATTCGCGCTGGACAAGGCTCCCTCCGACGCGGAGCAGTTCCTCGCCGACACCGGCATCGAGCTCATCAACCGCGAGGTGGACAACGGCAAGCACTACGGCGAAGCGATGACCATCGACCTTTTCGTCGGCGGCAATTTGATCTACAAGGCCAGCGCGCGGGGCACGATTACCGAGAACAACCTGATGGTTTCGCGGCTGAACAACTTCGACCAGCTTTACCTGGAGCCGACCGGGCACCATCTCTTCGTCGAATACAAGGATGCGCCGGGCGTGATCGGCCGGATCGCCGGAATCCTCGGCGAGAAGAACATCAACATCGTCGATATCCGCGCGCCGCAGGACCTGAAGTCGGGGCTTTCGCTCACGGTGGTGAAGACCAACGTGGAGGTTCCGGAGATGCTGGTCGAGAAGATCCGCGACGCGGTCAAGGCGAGCAAGGCATTCCAGTTCACCTACCTGCCGTAACCCGGCGGGACGTCCGGCCGGGGCGGTTCCCGGCCGGGGGGATAACCTCATGAGGCGGAGCGTTCCCGATGAATCTGCACAACGAACTCCTGACCCGGATGAAACGGACCTGGGAGATGATCCGGCCTTCCGCGCCGCCGCATAAGCCGCCGCGGAACGCGGATCATCTGGTCAAGCTGAACTTTCCGCCGCTCCTCGGGCGGCGGGACGCGGCGTATGACCACGTGTGCATGTTGATCGGGAACGAGGAGCTTTTCGGCCGCGACGAAGCGTGGCGGAGAAAGCATTACAGCACGATCAAGGGGCTGCTGGAGAGCGCGGCGGACGATACGCGGGCGATTCTCCAGACGCTTTCGAGCCCCGACACGGCCCGGCGGGAACAGGAGTTGTATGACCTGATCACGCTCCTGTTGGACATCGTGGGTTGCCTGGGCGAATTCGTCCGGGTGGGGAACATGGTGCTTTCCGACACGAGTCCGGCGGCGACGCATTTCGGAATCCGCTATTCGGATACGGACCGCGCCCGCGGCGAGCGGCTGCTGAGCGAGGTGGAGATTTCGAGCGTCAGCCAGTTGCGGGTCTGCTGCACGCGGGCGCTGCCGAAGATCACCCGCTACCGCGAATACACGGTAAAGAACCTGAGCAAATCGAACCTGTCGCGCTACCGCAAATCCTACGAAGCCTACGCCGACATCTTCCGCGAAGCCGCCGGAGCGGCGCAGTAAAAAAGGCCGGATCGTATTTTCCGATCCGGCCCGTTTTGTCTTTTCCTCTCAACGCAATTGGTAACGTACCGGCGGGTCGATCCGGATGGCCGTCGCGTCGTCGCGGTTCGGGCTGCTGGTGCTGAACGAGAGCCGGGTGTACGGGTGCGCCGGGTCGTCTTCGGTCTTGTAGATCGCCTTGCCGTTGAGCAGGAAGATCAGCATCCCTTCCCGCCTGGCGATCTGAAGATCGGCCGGGAGCGTCAGCTTGAAGTTCCCGGTTTGGATTTTCCAGGCCGGATCGTTGACGGTAATCATGACCTCCTTGTCGCTGCCGAAGTTGAAGTTGACCGATTTCTTCTCGTCGTTGCCGATCGACACGAGCAGCGCGTACCACGCTTTTTTCGGTTCGGCGCGGTCGAACCGCCGGAGCCGGACCGAGAGCATGGTGTTGTCGGCCAGTTCGACGCCGTCGGCGTCGGCCCGGACCGTATTGGCGCCGGGGCCGAGGAGCAGCGTTCCGGGGCCGGCCAGAACCGGGGCTTTCTGCCGCTCGGTCAGGAGAGCCGGAGTTTCACCGGTTTCCGGACGAAGTTCGACATTGGCGGGATAGTTCCATTTGCCGGTGACGGCGGTGGCTTCATCCGCCTCCGGGGTGCCGGGCGGCACGATCGGCCGGAACTGTTCGGCCTTGCCAAGTTTCGGCTCATTGGCGTCGCCGGGGGCGAACGCCGCGCCGAACACCGTCACCGCGTCGAGGCAGCCGGTGAAGTTGGCCGAACGCTTGTCGCCTTTGCCGAGATGCCAGGTGCAGTTCCCGTAACAGCGCTGCGGCGAAACCGGCTGCTCGGCGACCTGTTTGCCGTCGATCCAGATGCGGAGCGCCGCGTTGTCGCAAGTGACCCGGACCCGGCTCCAGGCGTTGTCCGGCACCGCTGTGTTGCTGACGGTTTTCTCCTCTTTGAATCCGGAGGATCCGTCGCGGACCGTCTCGATGCGGCCATCGGGAAGGAGATAGACATTGACCGCGTCGCTCCAGCCGGAGCGGGTGACGATCCCCTGCGGCTTCTCGCGCCCGGCGTCGGGCCGGATCAGGAATTCGACGGTCGAACCGCCCAGCGGATAGGTGTGAAGTCGCATTTTTACCTCATCCTTGCCGGTGAAGCGCAGCGCTTTGCCCTCGTCCGGAGCACCGTCGGTGAACATGGCTTCCGGAATTACCACCGGCATGTCGCCGTAGCGGTCAATCCCGTTCTTTTCGAAGTCCCAGCGCCCGCCGCGGATGGAGAGCCGCGAAATTTCCGCATCCCGCAGCGCCGGGGTCTGGAACGGAACGGTTGGGCTCAGATACTCGCTTCTTCCAACCCAACCGGTTGCGTCGGAAGCGGTTTCGAGTGTCGTTGCGGTCTCTACCAGTTTCGCCGGAATCGGCGCGGTGTTTCCGGCGAACGGCCAGACCGGAACCGACCAGCCGCTCCTGCCGTCGGCGCTTTCGAAGTGGAGCTGCCAGCGGTCCTGTGGCCGCGCTTTGGCGAAGAGCGCGAAGTCGAACGCCCCCGACTTCCGGTTCAGCGCGGCGCGGTTCTGCATGGTGCCGTCGGCGGGGGCCGCCTGAATGACGGTGTTGCCGTATTCGATCCGTTCCCGTTTCGCCAGCTCCGCGGCGGAGAGGACAAGCGGCTCCTGGCCGGCGACCGCGAAGCGGAGCTTCAGATCGGGAGTCCCGGCGACGGTCAGCGCGACCGGAGTCCACGACAGGCTGCCGGTCGAGCGGAGCGAGGCGGCGTCCCACTTGAAGTTCTTCGAATTGTTCTCCTCGAACTTTTTGACGGCGGAGATGATCTTGCCGTTCTCCGGGGTGACGGTGAGGTTCGGCTTGCCGGAGAGATAAACGTTGAGCAGCGACTTCCCTTCGGCTTCGGGCGCAATCACTGCGACCGGGCGATCGTTGCGCCAGAGCGAAACCCGCTTGAGTTCGACGGTGGAGTTGTAACTGCCGGAGACCCGGATGCGTCCGTCGGCTTCCGCTTTCAGTTGCAGCGAACTTTCCGGCATGATGATCCGGCTTGCGGCGGTTTTCACGGTCACCGCGTTCTGGTGCCAGCCGTTGACCAACAGCACTTCCGGCAGCCGGACGGTTTCGCCGTTCACGGTGAATTCCGGAATCAGGAGCGGATGCTTCGCCAGCGCGGTTGACGGGACCAGCCATTCGACGCGGTCGAATTTGTTTCCGGCGAGCGACTTGACCGGGAGTTGCGCGACGGCGTTCCCGGTTTCGTCGAGCAGCCGCCCTTTCACCTCGACCTTGCCGGATTTGAGGGTGGGCAGCGTCATCGCTTCGAAGCGGAGCAGTGTGCCGGGGATCTCTTCCCGATGATGGGCGAACATCACTTCCGGTTTGCCGGTCACGGTGTCGATCCCTTTGAAGCAGTCGGTGTACGCTTTGGTGATCAGCGGGTTGGCCGGGGTGAACACCATCGGGAGCAGGCTGGTTTCGTCGTGGTCGTTCCAGGTGGTATAGCTCAGGAACTTCGCTTTCGACGAGTTTGCCGCTTCGAAGGAGCGGTGCGCCTGGTCGAAGCCGCAGTGCACCTGGTAGAAGCCGTTGCGCCCGTTGAGCCACGCGCCGTAGTAGCCCGGGTAGACCGTGGTCATCAGTTCGGTTCCGGTCTCGGCGCAGAGCCGTTCGAACAGCTTGGCTTTGGCCTCAATCGTGGTTTTGTCGATTTCCTGCATTGCGAAGGCGTAGATCATGTCGGCCTGTTCGAGATAGGGCCGGAGTTTTTCCGCATTCGGTGTCTCATAACCGACGCCGAGGTTGCCGATGAGGAAAATATCGTATCCGGCCTTTTTCAGTCCAGTCCGGATTGCGGCGAGTTCTTCCGGCGTCCAGGAGAGGAATGTGTAGGTGCTGACGACCGGTCTCCCGTTCCAATGCGGATAATTGGGGTGCTTCCCGAAAAGGTCGAGCATCCGCTTCAGCTCTTTGACCTGCTGATCGACGTTGGTTTTGACGTCGAGACAAACGCCGATCTGGAAGTCGGAGCCTTCGGCCGCCTTGAGCATGGTGTGCATGGCATCGACGAAGGCGGTGGGGCCGCCGCCCTTGTTCGCCACCAGGTCCGGGAAGAAGCCGTCGATTCCCTGCGCTTTGGCGTTGGCGAACTCCTGCTTCCAGTCTTCGACATCGTTGCCGGTCGAGTCCTGAAGCGGGAAATTGTAGTAGTTGATGGCGGTCAAACTGGTGTTGAACGGGGTGTGCCACGGCGTGTGGTGCGCCCAGCTCATCTTCCGGTTCGAGATTTCTCCGCCATGAACAGCGGTGGCGAACGCGAGGAGCAAAGCTCCCGCACAGAGTGCGTTTTCAACTCTCATATTGTGTCTTTCTTCGATTTTGATTGTCGGGGTAGGGGATTAATGGGTTCCGAGCCAGAAGAGCTTTCCGAGGTCGGAGGTTTCAGCCGGCAGTACGCCCGGATAGCGCGAGACATGCCCGTCCATGTAGGAGTTGTTCATTTTCCCGGAGTGGTCGTAACGCCGGTTAGGTGCCCAAGCGGAAGCCGAGAACAGAATACGGTCGCCATCGGTGTTGACTTTGTTGTTGTGCTCGCCAAAGGTGAAAATTTTGCTTGGGGAGTTGAGCGTGGTGATTTTCAACAGGATATCCCGTGCCCCCCAGCCGCTTTTATGGTAGGTGGTCACTTTGCAGTTCATCCCGTAATTGGTATACCAGGTTCCGGTACTCGGCGTGTAGGAGGGGCATTTCAGCAGTTTGTACGGCTTGGCGGAGGGCTGGAGCGCTTCCTGGATGAAAGTCCGGCTGGTGTGTTTGGGGTTGTTCCACTGCGGATCGTTGCAGCTCCAGTTTCCCGGCGAGGACGCGGCCGGGAAGAAATCCTGGTTCGATGTCGCGTATTGCAGCGCGAACATCTGGATCTGTTTGAGGTTGTTGGCGCAGGTCGAAGCCTTTCCCGCCTCGCGGGCCTGGTTCAGCGCGGGCAGCAGCATGGCGGCCAGGATGGCGATGATCGCGATTACCACCAGAAGTTCGATCAGCGTGAAATTCCGTTTTCTCATTGGGAGCTCTCCTTATCTTGTATGGGCGGCTGCCGGGATTGATTGATTCGCCTTCCGGGGAGGGCAGACGGTTCCGCGTTTGGTGAACGAGGGCGGGATCAGGGTGTGCGGGCAACGGATTTCCTGACCGTCCATCAGCTCGCGGACCATTTTCACTCCGGCCGCGATCAGGTCGTCATATTTGCGCTCGACCGCGGAGATCGGCGGGCTGAACTTTTCCGCTTCCCAATCCACCGTTTCGTGGCAGATGATGCTCACATCTTCCGGAATCCGCAGCCCGTTCCGTTGCAGGTTCGAAATGAACGCCTTGGTGAACAGGCCCGAGAAGACCAGGAGCGCGGTCGGCCGGGCCGGCGTTTCCAGGAACGCTCCGCTGACCTTTTTGAGCTCAAGTTCGAAAATTCCGGCGGGCTGGCTTTCCGCATGGAACGTATCGGGCCGCAGCAGGGAAAGCTCGTTCATCGCCGTGTCGAACGCATGGCGGAAGTCCTGGAACACCTTCAATGTCTCCGGCCCGTTGATCAGGCCGATGTTGGTATGTCCCAGCGAGGCAAGGTAATAGACCGCCTGCCGCAGGGAATTCTCGTTGTCGAACCCGACGGAATATTTGCCCGACTCGCAAAGCGTGACGAAGGGAAGCGCGAGGTCGTTTTCGATGAAATGCCTGGCCGCGTTTTGCGGGGCTCCGGCGATCAGCAACCCGCCGACGAGACCGTTGGTCAGCATCTGCGGCAGCGCTTCGCGGTTCCGGTAGCAGTCGAACCATTCGAGCTGGAAGTGGATGTTGTTGCGCAGGCACTCCTGCATGAACTGCACGGTCATATCCATGAAGCCCGCGTTCTCGCGGATCAGCTCTTCCTTTTCGAAAATCAAGAGCCCGAGGTCATCGACCCGCTTGCTTTTGAGCAGCCGCGCCGCCGTGTTGCTCCGATAGCCCATGCGGTGGGCGAGGTCGACGATCTCGCGCTTGCGGGTATCGCTGACCCGGCCCGCGCCGGAAAGCGCCGCCGAGACGGTCATGACTGAAACCCCCGCGGCTTCCGCGATATCCTTCATCCCGATCTTGTCTTTTCGTGCCGGTGGCATTGTTCTTCTCCTTGTGGTATAACATTAGCCTTAACGTTACAGCAAATATTATGATCCATTTTGACCCGATTGTCAAGAGGGCGGATTGGGAAAAAACGAAAAAAAAACGGGAAAAAACGGGAAACCGTAATGCGACGGTGTTGCGCATGACCGCTGACGCGTTGGCATGGCCCTGTTGCAATATCTGGCAAAAAAAGGACCCAAAGGACGCAAAAGACCCAAAGGACATGGTTTGAGGAGCGGCTTGCCCGGTTGTGTGGCAGTTGCGCCAGGCAGGCTGCTCCGGCGGGCAAAGTCCTTTCCGTCTTTTCCGTCCTTTGCGTCCTTTCCCGGCATCCCGGTTCGCCGCGGGGCCTTGCTGACGCGTCAGCGGTCATTTGCAAGTACGAAAACGGCTGCGTCCCGAAAATTCCCGTTTTTTCCTCTTCCCTCTTGACGTGGATATGGTTTTGCCCCATAATATAAGCAAATGGCCACCAATTGGCCACTCGGCAAAAAAAGGAGATGACGGGGCGGATGGAAACGGGACAGAACAAGACGACGGAGAGCGGCAAGATCCGCTTCTATATCATGGGGTTGATCTACCGGTACGGGAACCGTTCGGTACGGGTTCCCTCTTCGGTCGAACTGGCGGAGCGGTTCGGCGTGGCGCGGCGGACCGCCCGGCTGGCGCTGGAGGGGCTGGTGCGCGAAGGGTGGCTGATCGGTCGCCGCGGACTCGGGACTTACACGAACCCCGCCCGCGCCTTCTTCTCCGACCCGGAACTCGCGATTCCGCTGGTCGGGCTGATCTACGGCAAGGGCGACAACTTCTACTACGACACCCCGGCCTGCCGGATGTTCTCGCAGATGGGGCTGGCGGCGGCGGAACGCGGCTTTAATACCCGCTTCCTGACCCGGATGTGCGGCGACGAAGAGGCCCTGTTCGACGAAATCCGGAATTCGAACCTGGACGGGCTGCTCTGGGCGTCGAACTGGTTCCCGCCGCCGGAGATGCTCGGGCGGATCCGGCAGCTCGGCGTCCGGGTGGTGACCATCGACCGCGAAGTGCCGGGGGTCTCCGGCGTGCTCTTCTCCGACCGCAACGCCCTGCGCGAGGCCGGAAAACTGCTGGCGCGGGAGGGGCGGCGGCGGGTGGTCAGCTTCTGTACCCGCTCCGAGCCTTCCGCCGCCATCCGGGAGGGGATCTCCGCCGGTCTCGGGGGGGAGTGCGCCGAAGTGCTCTTCCCGCAGCACGAGTTCCGGGGCATTTTTTCCGAAACGCTTGCTGCTGAAAAACCGGACGCGGTTGTCATCGGCAGCATGGAGACCCGGACCGTCGCCCGGGTTTTCGCCGAACACGGCATCGACCCGGTCAGCGGATGCCGGGTCATCACCCGCGAGTCGGCCACCGACGGCCCGGAGTTCCCCTGCGTCCGGCTGGACCGCCCTTACGGCAAGGCCGCCCGCGCCGCCGTCGAGGAGCTGGACCGCCTCTTGAAAACTCCCGCCGCCGCCCCGGAAATCCGCCGGGTCGATGTCGAATTGACCTTTCAAAACATGCCCGAAACAAAGGAGGAATGACACCGATGAAAACCAACAAATTTACGCTGATCGAACTCTTGGTGGTGATCGCGATCATCGCGATTCTCGCTTCGATGCTGCTGCCCGCGCTGAACCGCGCCCGCGAGCGCGCTTGCCAGACGAGCTGCATCTCCAACTTGAAGCAGATCGGTGTGGCGATACAGACGTATGCCGACGATTTCGGGTTTACCCCCGACGTCGGCTACTCCGGCAAGGCCACCGGAATCTGGCGCGACTACCTGCGCAAAACCCAGTTCGCCAGCTCGGCGACCCTGTTCTGGAAGATGCTGAGTTGCCCGAGCCGCGCCCGCGAGAACAAGGGCAGCGGGACCGACGCCTACGGCATGCAGATCAACTGCGGCAACCGGCGGAGCGGCTGGAAGCCGACCAACAATACGCCGCCTTCCGCGTACATGCTGGTCAGTGATGCATGTTGGCCGAATGTGGCAACCTGGTACGACCAGTCGATCCGGCTGGACGCGTTCCGCCACAACCTCTACATCAACGCCGTTTTGCTGGACGGGCATGTGTCTTCGGCCAGGGCGGTCATTCCGAATCCGTACAAGAACAGCCGCGACAAGAACAACATCTGGTGGGATTGACGACTTATGACGCATCGCATGCATATCATCCTCGCCGGAATCCTCGCCTGGAGTTCCGCGTTCGCCGCCGGAACGTATGAAACCGGATTTCAAGATGGCTCCGCCGGGTGGAAGGCCTCTGGCGACGAGGCGTCGCTGGTCCGCCGCGACGGGGCGCTCTTCTATGACTCCTCGACCGCGGTTTCCGGCAAGTATCGCTACCTCACGCTTCAATTCCCCGAGGTGATGGACGGCGATTTCAAGGCGGAATTCACCTTCCGCATCGAACGGTTCGACCACTGGAACAGCCTGCGCCTTTCGGTCGGCTCGGTGCGGGACAAGGCGTGGAGCGCATCGCTCTACCGGCTGAAGAGGCAGCAGGGCGTCGAGCTCTTTCAGTGCGCCGCCGCCGTCGCCGGGAAAAAAGAGGCGAAGGAGGTTCCGGCGAAGGAGCTTACCGGGACGCTCAAAATCGAACGAACCGGCTCCGCGCTCACCTTCGCGTTCCGGCCGGACAAGGCCGACGCGTTCACCGAACTCTGGAGAATCGAAAACGCCTTCACCGGCCCGGCGACCGCCTCGATTTCGTTCGACACGCCGCCGCAGACCGCGAGCGTGGTGAAGCTGCCCGGCTTCTCGCAGCGCTGGAGCGGCGACCCGCAGAGCGCCTTCAACCCGGTCTACCTGCCGCGCCGGGTGCTGGCGGACGAAAAGGACGGCTCCGTCCGACTTCTCGTGCTGGAAAAAGGAACCCGCGACGCCGACGGAACGCTTCGCATCGCTCCCGGCGGGCGCGCGGTTTACGGTGTTCGCGGCCCGCTCAACTGCCAGGGGCAGTCGCTCAACTGGAGTTCCGAAGGCGCGCTCAAGGTTTCCGCCGTCCAGCCCGGTTCCGCCGAAACGATCGAGCTTGGCGAAACGCTGCTCTGGGATTCCGCCGGGACGGAGTGGAAGCCGCGCGGCGCGAGCCTGGCCGGGCTGGTCAATCGCAACGCCGCCCAGCGCAAGTGGGACTACCCGCATTTGAGTTGCGACAACCTCTTTTTCGTCACCGTCGCCCCGGCGCTGGAGAGTGAAATCCGCTTCGGCGGCCTGACCTTCTCGGGATCGCCGCTGCGCATGGCCGAGCCGTTCGCCCCCGCCGCCGCCGCGTCGGGGAAAGCCGTGGCGAAGGGCGACTCCATCATGCTGGTGTGGGGCGTTCCATCCAAGGCGGGCGGCTGGTTCGAGGGTGCGAACTCTCCCTTCAAGCCGGGGGAGGCGCGCGAATTCGGCGGCGTCCCTTATACGCTCTGCCCGACGCTGCTTTCGCCGGAGTGCCCGTCGGTTTCGATTCCGGCCGGGGCGAAGGCGGGGATGTTCCGCATCCTCCACGCCGCCGGACCGCAGAAGAAGGGGGATTCCCCGCTTGTCGCATCCTATCTCTTTGTCTATGAGGACGGAACGACGGAGACCGTGTTCGCCGTGCTGCGCTGGAACTGCGGCGTCTGGGCGGACGGCTACCTGCCGCGCGAAAGCGCCGATTTCACCTGGTG
>Ga0209800_10003066_pt1 | contig 13782 bp, 13 predicted proteins | sample Higcelweek8metaG_FD_187174 | JGI IMG/M metagenome (GOLD analysis project Ga0209800, IMG submission 187174) | Freshwater pond sediment microbial communities from the University of Edinburgh, under environmental carbon perturbations - High... | ecosystem: Environmental > Aquatic > Freshwater >...
CCTGCAGGATACTTTTCAGAAGGCATGGGCCCTATCGCATCTACAACAGCTGCTAATGGTTTTGCTATGTATGACTCTGATGCTATCGGAACTAGTGAAAGTGGAACTCAGGATTCAAAAATGACCTATACAGGTACTATTGACTGTTCTGCTTATGCTAAAGTTGCAATTTCTTTCGAATCTTATTACAGAAAATTTCAAGGCATTCCTTATGTTGAAATTAGTTTAAATGGAACAGACTGGACACAATTTGCTGTACATACAGATCTCGAAACAAACGGTTCTTCTGCAAATCCTCAACTTGTAATGGTTAACATTACTTCAATTGCAGCAAATCAAGCAACAGTATATCTTCGTTTTAGATATATTGGAGTTTGGGACTATGCTTGGATGGTTGATGATATTACTATTTTTGAAGCTCCTGATTATGATGTTGAATTAAATCAAGCTAGAGTTAACTTCTGGCCTCAGTACATTGACTATGGTTACAGCGGATTCTACGGATCAGTTCCACAAGAACAAATCGACGGTGTAGGCGCTCCTGTTTTCTTCTCAGGTATTATCAAAAACTACGGCTCACAATCTGTTACTCCCACATTAAATGTTAGCGTTAAAGATCCTAGCAATACTGAAATTTTTACAGACGCTGTAACTTTCGAAGCTGCTATTGCTGCTGAAGAATTTGATACAGTTGCTACTGGTTCAGATGACAACTATTTCTTCTTTGACCCTGCAACAATCGGTCAATATACTTTTGATATGAGTGCTGTCATTGAAGGTCAGGTTGATGAGAATCCAGTTAATAATGATTTACAGTACCAAATGAACATTGTTAACAATGTTTATGCTCACGATCAGGGTAACGTTACTGGAAGCTGGAGTACTTGTAACTACACAACTGGTTGCGTTGATGGTGACATCATCGGCGTTGTATATCAGTATTTTGTAACTACTACTGTTAACTCTATTGATTTTTATGTTTCTGATATGACTGAAGTTGGAACAGGCTATGTTGCTAAAATCATGACTTGGGACGAAGGAACATCTGCATGGGTTGAAGCTGGTGCTAGCACTTATGTAACAATTGATGACGTTTCTCAGGTAGGAGTTATGCATTCTGTTGCTATGGCAGATGACTATATTATTGAAGTACCAGAAGGTGAATTCGTTGAAGTTCTTGCTGCTGTTGAAATATATACAGGCGGAACATTAGAGTGGAGATTTGGTATTGATGGTTCTGTACCTACATCTGGTTTTGAAACTTGGATGTATTTCTCAAGCGAAACAACATGGTACTACTATGGCGGAACTCATGTGCCAATTATTCGCATGAACGTTGGTACACCTTCTTCAGTTAATGAAGAAACTGCTTCTAATATCTCTATTTATCCTAATCCTTCAACTGGTATTGTAAACATTACTAACGTAGAAGGTGCAAGCATCGAAGTTCTCAACATTATGGGACAAGTTGTTGCAAGCGTTGAAAGCAGTTCAGAAATCAACAATATTGATCTTTCAAACAATGCTAACGGAACTTATTTCGTAAGAGTTGTTAAAGGAAACGAAGTTTCTACTACCAAAATCAATCTTGTTAAATAATTGATTCTAAGAATAAATAAAAATGCTCGGCTTTGCCGAGCATTTTTTTATTAATCTTTTCCAAATCGCTTTTTAATAAAACTACCAATTATCAATAAATTTAAAACTAAACTTATTGCAGTAAATATCCTAGCAATATAATCTCCGTTCTTTACATAAAATGTAAGATAATCATTAGCGTTAATTTCACCAGTTATAAATCCTCTTTCGTCCCATCCAAGAAATAAAGTAACATCTCCGCGCTGATTAATAAAACAACTAATGCCAGTGTTTGCCGACCGAGCAATGCTTCTTCGAGATTCAATAGCTCTTAAGGAAGATAAGCTTTTGTGCTGACGATGACCTTGAGTATCTCCCCACCAACCATCATTTGTTATGATTAGCAATATTTCTGCTCCACATTTAACAAATTCTGCGACACAATCACCATAAACAGACTCGTAACATACAGGCACACCCGCTTTAATGCTATTTTTATTATGGATGAAAATTTCACGATCATGCTGTGTCCCATGACTACCAGACAATCCGCCAAAGTCTGGCACTAGGCTCTCAATTACACTAAGAATCTTAGGATATGGAAGGAATTCGACACCTGGTACAAGTCTGCTTTTATGATAAATATCAACATTAAGCGAAGTGTCGATTTGAAGAGCAGAATTAAACAAATTGTAGTAATCTCCAGTGTTACCAAGAGATTGGGATATTATCGTTTTACCAGCACCATTGGGTAGAATAATCTTGGTAGTTGCACCTATTACGAATTCAGCATTAGGACTCTGAGCTAAGAAGTCTCTCAATAGTTCTATGGTAAAATGATTCGACAATGTTTCTTCTCTTATTCCAATAGGCAGACTTGTTTCTGGTGCAATAAAGTAATCTGGATTATAATCTCTAGCTTGATCTGCAAGCGCGAGCAATATATGTAGCTGCTCTCTAATTGGCATCTTGTATTTCTCGGTATAAGAATCAATGTTTGGTTGAAGAATCGCTATGCGAACCGGAGATACTTTTTCTCGATAAGTGTAGTACCTAACAACTGAAAATAATATGGGTAAAAAAATAATTATTACAAGACTGACAAATTTGTAAACTTGTTTATATTGAAATCTGAAATTTTTAGACTCATCATAAAGGTAAAATATCAACATATTAATTGCAAGTACCCATAATGTTCCACCAAATATTCCCGTATATTCGTACCATTGAATCAGAGTAGTATTGTTTGCAAAAGCATTTCCTAAGTTAATCCATGGTCTAGAAATCTGAGTCTGCATCATTAGATATTCAAAACTTATCCATAAAGGAATAAATACAATAAGTGCAGTATTTCTTCCAAAACGCTTATATATAGTGAAAACCCAGATTAATACAGAATTCATCAATAATGTATAAACTACAATTACAGCAATTGCTGCCACAATACTTGCATTTACTAACCACCAAAGCGAAGCTGCATTCCAAATAAACATGCTTATTAAAGTGAAAATTGTAAATCTAAGAGTAGAATTACCTTTGTTTTTCTCAACCAAATCTGCTGCAATAATCAAAATAGGAACAAACCCCAGAAAGACTGCCACTCCAGACCCAGGAATTACCCATGGTAAGCACAGTAAAAGTCCGCTAAGTGTAGCCAAACTAAAATGTTTTAGATTTGTGTTTTCCATCAAGGTGTAGACTTTTTCTTATTAACAAGGTAAACTCCAGCAATTACAATAAAAGTTGCAACAATCTGTACAAAATTTAAACTCTCACCATCAATTACTCCCCACATTATTGCAAATACAGGAATTATATAGGTAACAGAAGATGCAAACATAGACCCTGCTCTTGTAATTATCTGATTTACCAGCGAAACTGCCACTGCAGAACCAAATAAGCCTAATGCTGTAACACAAAGTAAATCAGTAACTAAGGTTGGACTTGCCGCTGCCTTAGTGAAATCACTGAATAAAAGAATAGAGCCACTTACAGGCCCAATAAATAAGAATGCTAGTGAGGCAATTTCGAGTCCTGTTAACCCCTTCAGAAAAACATTTACCTGATTGATATTGATTGAATATAGAATTGTTGCCAGAACAATATATAATGCATACAAGTTCATCTGACCAAATCCGAACACATTATCTTTTGTTATCAACATCGCAGCACCAACCAACCCAGTAATCACTCCTAATATCTGCAAAAAACCTGTTTTCTTTTTAAAGAAGATTACTCCAAATATGAGAACAAAAACCGGAACTAAAGAATTTAAAATTCCTGCTATATTGCTATCAACCTTTGTCTGCCCTAATGGATATAACCATGAAGGAACAAGATTCCCAATGAAAGCCACGATAAGAATCGGAATAATTGTCTTTTTATTAAGCTTTTTTAAATTTTTTATTGCAAAAGGCAACAAAAAAATAAAAGCTGTTAGCATTCGTATGGACGAAACCTGCCAAAAACTGAAACTGCGAAGACCCTGTTTCATCAGGATATATGAGCCTCCCCAGATAAGTGCGAGAAGACACAGATAAATCCATGACCTTAAATTTTTACTATCCATACATTTTGGTACAAAAATTGAATATCAAAGCTAAAAAATTATTCAGTATATTTATATAATTAATTTTTTATCAAAATTTTCGCAAGAATAAAAGACTAAAAAAAATGAAAAAGATTATAATAACAGCAGTTGTAATTATTCTGGCCACCATGGCCGAAGATGCATCTGCGCAGATATTTAAGTTGCCAAAATACTATCGTCAAAGTCTAAACATTGACAGTATCGTTGCAAACACTCCAGATGGTTTGATTTTTTATCCAGAGGTATCGGTATATCCGCATAATAATCCTAAAACACAAAGGGAAAAGAAAAAATACGAAAAGTTAGTACGCAATTTTATCAAAGTTTATCCTTATGTTTTGAGCTTATCAAAAACCTACCAGAATATTGACGATACTCTTGCAATGTTTTCGAGCGAAAAAAGTCGTGAAAAATATCTTGCAGTAAGAGAAAAACAAATTATGGAACATTATAAACCTATTTTGTCGAAGTTTACACTCTCCCAAGGTGTTTTAATGGTTAAGCTTATGGATAGAGAAAGTGGAAGCACTGCTTATGAGGTCGTTGACGAACTCAAAGGATCAGTTACTGCATTCTTCTGGCAGAGTTTTGCTCTGATGTTTGGAAACAATCTTAAGGCTGAATATGATTCTAAGGGAGATGATAAAGAAATAGAGTATCTTGTAAAACGATACAAGGATAAAACACTATAACTAAAAGGAGTCTTCAATTATTTCAGTAAGCACTTCTGTCATAGTTTTACCTACAGTTCTGATTTGTTTTGGCACAATGCTTTCGGCACTCATTCCCGGAATAGAATTTAATTCTAGAAAATATGGAACACCCTTTCTGATAATATAGTCTATTCTTACTATTCCTTTACACTTGAGCTCGTCATAAATTAGTGATGTAAAGCCTTTTACAAGTTTAGTTTCCTTTTCACTTATCCTAGCTGGTGTTATTTCTTTTGTTAACTCCGGATTATATTTTGCTTCTGTATCAAAATAATCATTAACAGTTGAAATCTCAGTTATTGGGAAAACCGTTTTAGACTTTTTAGTTTTATAAACTCCGCAAGAAACCTCTGTTCCTTCAATGAATTCTTCGATTATCACAACATTATCCTCTTCACAAGCGAGATTTACCGCATCGATTAGGTCCTCTTTTTTATAAACCTTAGTAACTCCATAGCTTGAACCTGCAGTGTTTGGTTTTACGAAACATGGCAATCCAGTTTGTGCGATTATATCGTCAACAGAGAAGCTCTCACCATTCGTAACTACTGCTGATTTTGCCATGTTTACGCCTGTATTTGCAAGGATTTTCTTACATGCTACTTTATTAAAAGTAACAGCTGATGAAAACACATCACATGCCGAATATGGAACTTTAAGCATTTCGAGTAATCCCTGAATTTTCCCATCTTCGCCAGGTGAGCCATGCAGTGCAATATATGCATAATCAAATTTGGTTACTTTTCCATCCTCTGTAAATGAAAAATCATTCAGACTTACGACAAACTTTTGATTATTGCTGTTGCATATAAGTCCGTCGGGATTTACCTCAACCAGAAATGCATTGTAGCGCTTAGTGTCAAGACTATTTAAAATTTGATTCCCTGAATTTAAACTTATGTGTCTTTCTGAGGTATAGCCTCCCGCTAAAACTGCGATATTTCTCATATTATGACTTTTTTCTAATTTTTAACTTCTGTCCAATTTTAAGACTCGATGGATCTGTAATCCCATTTAGTTTAAGAATGTCATCCGACTTTACTCCTGGATACTTTAAAGATATACCGTATGGGCTATCTCCAGCTTTGACGGTATAATACTCATAATTAGGATCTAAAGGAGTCTCCTTAGGTGTATTGGTTACAGGATTAACGCCAACCATTCTTTGCTTTTCTTCAAAAGTAAGGTTATTAACTATTTTGTACTTTGATTCTAGTGATGAAGGAACATAAACTTTTAGAACTTGTCCCACACCAATATTATTTCCAGATAATCCATTCCACGCTTTTAATTGAGCAAGCTCTACCCCATACCACGAAGAAATCAAACCTACAGCATCACCCGACTTAACGGTATAATTTAATGCTATAGTTCCAGCTGGTTGTTCGGCAGTAGGTATAGACTCCATATATTTCTCATCTGGTTTGTAAGTATATTTTTTAGGATTAAAAAACAAACTATCTTTAAAATTATAAATAGAATCTTCGAGTTCAATGAATTTACTGATGTATTGCCGTCTCATCCTCAAAGGATAAGCTTTATTTTTTGCTGGAATTATATCCAATTTATACATAGGATTTAATTCTCTAGTCTGACCGATATCAATACCCAATACAGAATCTAGTTGCGCAAAATGCAATTCTTGAGTTACCATTACGGTATCTACATCATCATAGAAAGGAATCTGCTCCGGCTTAAACCCATGCAAATCAGCATAAGTAAAAAGATATACTACTGCAATAAAACCAGGAATATAGTTGCGAGTTTCATTTGGAAGATATGGATATATATCCCAATAATTTGCATCTCCACCAGCCCTTCTTATTGCATTATTTATTGTTCCAGGACCAGCATTATATGCCGCTAGTGCAAGTGTCCAATCACCGTATGTTTGGTAAAGACTCTTGAGATAGCGACATGCAGCATCTGTTGATTTCTCTGGATCCATTCTCTCATCCACATATGAATTTATTTCAAGACCCATTCCTGTGCCGGTCTTAAACATAAACTGCCACAAGCCAACAGCTCCTGCAGGAGATTTAGCCATTGGATTAAAAGCAGATTCAATTACTGGCAAATACTTTAATTCAAGCGGGATACCATATGCGTCAAGTTTTTCCTCAAACATTGGAAAATACTGATGCGATAGTCCCAAGAATTTTGGGGCAATCCATCTTCCGTTTTTTACATATCTGTCGAGATAATTTTGGACATTTTTATTATATGCAAGGTCTATTGGAGTAACAATATGCATTATTCTATCAGCAAAAACCGAATCAGAAACATCTGTATTAAAAGTATATCTGTCCGAAGCATTGAGATAAGTTATAGTGTCTCTTCCTGTGTAATAAAACCATGACATTAAAAGGCTGTCAAGATGATCAGCCATTGAATATCCATCATTCTTACGAACAATAATAGAATCGTTATCAGCAGATAACTGATAAAATCCCGAAAAAAGAATTATTATCAGTATAAATAGTTTTTTCATAATTTAAAATTTAATGGTACAGCTTATTCCCATTGCAGGAGTTCGCATGTAAACCTGATTAAAAGTCGCCGGAGTCAGCCTCATCGACAAATCATCGCTTATGTCAAAATCGAACAGATTTGCGTCAACATTAGCATCAACAATCTGTATAGCATAGAACAAAGCCGCTCCAATTATGCACAAATCACGCTGTTTTCGGTATAAATCCATGCTATTAATTAGTGCCTGATTATTGTAAACCAAAATAAACTCATCCGTTCCACCGTCTTGTCTTATAAGATAGGCATTCTTGTATCTGTTAAATTCAACCTGATTGTCATAAGCAAGATATGTAAATGCACCTATTCCAACATAAACTATTGGAATTTTCCAGTATTTTTTATTGTATGCTTGTCCAAGTCCAGGTAATACTGCTGAAAAAATAGTCGCTTTTCTTGGTGAATGTATAGCAGTATTGTCATTTTCAGCACTTTGCGAAAAGCCTGCAAATGACATTACAATGAGTAATATAACTATAGATATTTTTTTACAAAATCCCAAAACTTATGCGTTTAGTTTATCAAGTATGGCAATAATTCTCTCAAGTTCATTGTCATCTTTAAACGGGATAACAATTTTACCATTGCCTTTAGATGATCTTTTAAAATCTACACTGGTAGCAAAACATGACGAAAGATGTTTTTGAAGCTGTAAGTAATCTTCGGCTGTTGCCGGAACTTTTTTCTTTGCCTTTGTAGTGTTCGGTTTTTCCTCATTGTTTAATTCACGGACAATATCCTCAACGCGTCTTACGGAAAAATCATATTTCAGTATCTGATCAAAAATCATCAACTGTGTATCGTCTTCTTTGAGTGAAAGCAATGCACGAGCATGACCCATAGAAATTTTCTCGTCACGAATGCCCAACTGCACTTTGGCCGGTAAATTAAGCAATCTGGTGTAATTGGCTACAGTAGACCGTTTCTTCCCAACTCTCTGACTTAATAAATCCTGAGTAAGGCTGCACTCATCCATAAGTCTCTGATAACTTATTGCTACTTCAATTGCATTTAAATCTTCACGTTGTATATTTTCGACAAGAGCCATTTCGAGCATCCCCTGATCGTCAGCAATACGAACAAATGCAGGAATTTTAGCCAAGCCTGCAATCTTGGATGCCCTTAACCTTCTTTCTCCAGAAATAAGTTGATATCTTCCATTTTCGAGTTTGCGAACTGTGATGGGCTGAATTACTCCCAATTCTTTGATAGAATCTGCAAGTTCTCCTAATGATTCTTCATCAAAACTTGAACGAGGCTGATATGGATTTGCTTCAATAAGATTTATATCAATTTCATTGGGCTCCCTTTTATCGTGATTCATTCCCGACGTCGTGTCTATTAGAGCATCGAGACCTCTGCCCAAAGCATTCTTTTTTGCCATATTAATTTATTGTTTTTTCTTCTTCGTTTAACTTTGTCATATTGTTTCTCTGAAGTAATTCCCTAGCAAGATTAAGATAATTTGTAGCTCCCTTAGAAGCAACATCATAATCAAAAATTGTCTGCCCAAAACTAGGAGCTTCACCAAGTTTAACATTTCTGTGAATAATCGTATCAAAAACCATATTGTCGAAGTGTTTCTTCACTTCTTCTAATATCTGATCAGACAATCTTAATCTAGAATCGTACATTGTCATTACAAAGCCTTCAATGTCTAAGTCAGGATTTAAATGTCCCTGAACAATTCGGATTGTATTTAGAAGTTTACCTAAACCCTCTAATGCAAAATATTCACATTGTACCGGAATTAAAACTGAATCTGATGCGGTAAGTGCATTAACAACAATTAATCCAAGTGATGGAGAACAATCAATAAGAATAAAATCATAGTCATCCTTAATTTTCTCCAATACCAACTTAAGTACTTTCTCACGATTAGGTAATTCCAGCATTTCAATTTCAGCACCTACCAAATCAATATTACTTGGTAAAAGGAATAGTCCTGGGATGCTGCATGATAAAATAACATTTCGTGGATCTTCGTCTCTTATTAGTGTTTCATATAACCCCGTACGAATATTTCTAACATCAAAACCTAATCCTGAGGTAGCATTTGCCTGAGGATCGCCATCAACAACCAAAACTTTGTATTCAAGTACAGCAAGGCTTGCAGCAAGATTTATTGCTGTTGTGGTCTTACCTACTCCACCCTTCTGATTGGCTAAGGTTACTATCTTTCCCATCTATAATTGTTTTTTAAATTGTATCCCAAAATTACTATTATTAAACCAATAAACTTTATCTGATAACGCAGTTTTTTCAACATTATTAACAATTTAATGAATTTTTTGCCATACAATACTGATATTCAGTGATTTACAAATGTTAATTGTTGATATTTTCCAAAAATACAATCAAATCACTGATATTGTTTATTTCCTTTGGCAATGAGGTTTCTGAAAATTTATCCACAAATTCATAAATCTGAGCTCGGTTATAAACATTGTTCTTAGAATCTGTTTTAATTTTCAGATGCTCTGTCCCACAAACCAAAAAATATCCATGAAAAAATTTCCCTGCAGTTTTACAAGCACATGTTTTTAACTGATATTTTGTTTCAGCAAGCATTACAGTATCCCCAGCAAGTACTTTTCCAAAACTCCACGTTTCCATTCCGTAATTTTTCTCGTCAAAAAACATGCTTACATAAGTAAAATCCTTTGCAGTTACAAGTTTTACTTCTTCGGGGATTAAAATCTCTGTTTTTTCTGCGGGATTATCCGATTTAGCTTTAATAAAAGTGTAGTATGTGCTCCGCTTAACAAGTACGTTTACATCTTTAGAAAAGTCATCAGAATAAACTACTGTTGCTTTCTGCCATTCGTTTTTTGTCGAACAGGATCCGAACAGTATAGTTATGGTTATAAATACCGCAACCGCTAGACTAGTCAATATTTTCTTCAAATTCTGGTAATAATTCATTTCTAAGTTGAAGCATCTTGAGAACCGCAACAGCAGCTTCGTCACCCTTGTTGCCATGTTTTCCGCCAGCTCTCTCAAGAGCTTGTTGTTGATTTTGAGTCGTGAGAACTCCAAATGCAACAGGAAATCCAGTTTCCAGATTAACTTTCATAATTCCTTCTGCAACACCAGCACAAATAAAATCGAAGTGTCTGGTTTCGCCCTGAATAACACATCCAAGACATATTACAGCATCTGCTTGTGCATAATTTATAAGATATTCTGCAGCCAACGGCAGTTCGAAACTACCCGGAACAGATTTAAGTATTATATCACTATCTGCAAAACCATATTTCTTAAGAGTGGCAATTGCACCTTCTGCAAGACTTGCAGTAACTTCCTGATTCCACTCTGAAACAGCAATTCCGATTTTAAACGGAGTTTTAGTATTCTGAGTAGCAATTCCTGTTTCGGAATAATGTGATAAGTTTTTTAATGAGCTGGCCATAATATTAAAAAAACGGGGCATAAAGCCCCTGATTAATTCATTATTTTAAAAAAATACTAGAGTTTCATTTCGACTCTCTTGATATATTTTTCTATTTCGCGTTGCTGCGGAGTATTATAGTATTCTTTTTCAATTCTCTTATAAATTTCGAGAGCTTGTTTGTTATCGCCTTTCAATTCGCATGTGCGACCAGCTTTCATAAGAAATACTGGTGAAAGGAATTCATTTGATGCTAATTCTGTTGCTTCTAGATAAAGCTCCAATGCTTTGTCTATGTTTCCGAGTTCCATATTTGCATCACCAATCAAACACACTGACATTGCTCCAACCATCGGATCTTCGCTTTCGAATTCTTCGAGCTCGGAAATAGCTGATTCAAAATCACCTATTCTCATGTAGCAAACTCCAGCGTAATATCTTGCAGCATTTCCCATTGGGGTGCTTCCATAATCATCAATTATATCAAGAAAACCAGGAAATGCTCCGTCGCCATTCAATGCCAAGTTAAATGAGTCTTTTTCGAAATAGTACTCAGCTTTATAAGCTTCCGACCATGCTTCTTCAATACGAGGCTCTCTAACAAATTTAAAATAACCGATAACCAGTAAAACAAGTACTAAAACACCACCAAGACCATAGATAAAAGCTTTTTGATGTGTTTCGATGAAATTCTCCGCACGACTAAGTGCAGATTCTACTGATTTAAAATTTTCATTCGCTGCAGAAGTCTTCTTATTTTTTGCCATAACAACTTAAATATTTCAAAATTAAGGCTGCAAATTTAAATTATTTAATCGAATAATTAATAATATAGTTAATTTTTTTTTCCTTCTTTGTTGGCTTGTTATCAAAGGATTAGAAAAAATTTAACAAAAAACTGCCAAAACAGTTTATTTAAAAGGCATTCTGATAAGTGAAAAATTTGTAGTTTTGTCTGATTAACATAAAAAACGATGCACCTTAAAACGTTGTCACTTATAAACTTCAAGAATTTTGAGAACTTCAACATTGAGTTGTGTCCCAAAATAAATTGTTTTATCGGAGATAATGGAACAGGTAAAACAAATATTCTTGACAGCGTACACTATTTATCTTTTTGTAAGAGCTTTAACAATCTCAGCGATCGTCAAAACATTAAAACTGGCGAGGATTTTTTTGTTGTGCAAGGCGAATTCGAGTTAAATGGAGAGCATGAAAACATCTATTGCGGGTTACAAAAAGATAAAAGAAAATCGTTTAGGCGCAATGGAGTTGAATATCAAAAGCTTTCGGAACATATCGGGCTGCTTCCAGTGGTTTACACAACCCCATACGACTCTAATCTTATACACGACGGAAGTGAATTCAGACGCAAATTTGCAGATTCTGTAATTTCGCAATTTGACCGAAATTATCTCAACGCTCTTATTACATACAATCGCTTGTTGGAACAGAGAAACAGCATATTAAAAAACTCACAGAAGGGGCTAAACATTGATTACGACGAAATTGCAGTCTGGGATATGCAACTTTCAGAAACTGGCAAGAGAATATATAAGGCAAGAAGCGAATTTGCAAAAGAAGTCATAGATATTTTTCAAAAATACTATTGCCTTATTTCTGATAATAAAGAAAACGTGCAGTTGACATATCAGTCGCAATTACATAACGAAGATATGAGCGACCTTCTTAACAAGAACTTTGAACGAGACAGAATTCTTGGGTTTACTACAGCTGGGATTCACAAAGATGATTTTGATTTTAGGATTGACAACAACCCTATAAAAAGATATGGCTCTCAAGGCCAGCAAAAAACCTTTGTTATCAGCCTCAAACTTGCATGGTTCGAATACATTAAACAAAAAATGAATCTGGCACCGATATTGCTTCTAGACGATATCTTTGACAAATTGGATAAAAAACGTGTAAAGGTAATTACCCGACTTGTTTCAGATAATAGTTTCGGACAGATTTTTATTACAGATACTAGTTATTCTAGAATGCCTGATATTTTAAAGGAATTGGAAATTGAATATAAAATATTAAATTTGTCCAACAACGAAAAAATAAGTAATTGCTAAAGTGAAATATAGTTTTAACAAACCTAAAATTACCGGAATATGAACAGAAAGTTTTTTTTAATTGCAGTAATAGTAATGCTTACCGGGCTAAGTGCACATTCTCAAAATCTGAAAGCTGATTATACAAAGAAAATTGTCGGCACATGGAAAGTTGACTCACTTGAAATTGGAAATTTTAATTTGTCTCCGGAATATGAAGCAATAATTAAGCAAAAAATGCCAGAGATAATTGCAATGACGGAAGTTAGATTTAACTCGAACAAGAAATACTACAAACAGGGAATGGAAGGCGTTACTGAAGGAACATGGGAAATATCTAAAGATGGCGTTTACGTTTTGGTTAAGCTCAATGGAGAATCAACAATAAGCCGTACAAAGATCATTACTCTGACGGACAGTAAACTTATTATGTCGCCTGACGATGAGAATGCTACCAATTCAAAGGCTTACCTATACAAAGTTAAGTAATGGGCCACAGCGTAAGGAAATTAACTATAGCTGTCGATTTTGATGGTACTATTGTAGAACATAGGTATCCCGAAATTGGTGAAATAATTCCAGGAGCGTTTGATGTTTTGCGCGAATTGCAGGAGAATGGGCATCGGCTTATTTTATGGACGGTTCGCGACGGAATTGACCTTAAAAATGCTGTCGATTTTTGTCTAGATCATGGAATCATGTTTTATGCTGTTAACGAAAGCCACCCAAACGAAGAGTTTAATAAATATATTAGCCGAAAAGTAGATGCCGATATCTTTATTGACGATCGTAATATCGGAGGTTTTCTTGGCTGGGAAAAAATTCGAGAAATCTTAATCCCAGAATCAACTAAAAAAAGTCAGAATTTCGAAAACAAATCTGGAAGTAAAAAAGGGTTTTTCGGAAGAATGTTTGGCGAAT
>Ga0209800_10003067_pt1 | contig 13781 bp, 6 predicted proteins | sample Higcelweek8metaG_FD_187174 | JGI IMG/M metagenome (GOLD analysis project Ga0209800, IMG submission 187174) | Freshwater pond sediment microbial communities from the University of Edinburgh, under environmental carbon perturbations - High... | ecosystem: Environmental > Aquatic > Freshwater >...
GCCCAAAACCAAACCGGGCAGTTTTGCCCGTTCACGTTGAAACTTTGCATTTCCTGGGCATGGCCCGGAACAGCTCTCGATCGTGAAACTCCGTTTACCTGGGCTATCGTTTTTAATTTATTTTCGAAAGCCGTGTAGTTTTGACGGAGCTCGTTGTTCATTCGCAACACAAGTGTATTGTTCTTTTGGAAACCCAAATTAGCTTCTTCCATAAAATTCACCTGTTTGACCACAAGGGTAGATACTGCTATTAAAGCAATGGTGGCTGCAAACTGAGATATCGTAAGCACACCACGAAAATTTATTTTAGGATTCACCCTAAACCTCTTCACAGTTTCAACAGGTTTTCCTGCTGTGAGATATAGGGCTGGGTACAATCCAGTAAATGCTCCAAGCACAATGCTTCCGAAGGCAAGCCCAATCAGTAAGCGCATGTTTTCAAAAAAAGGAAGTGAATACCCAATAATCAATTTGGTGAAGTGTTGATTGATTACATGGGCTATTCCAAAGGCGGCCATAAGCGATAAAGTGAAAACAAGAACGGTTTCGAATGTTGAAATAGAAACGGCATTGAAACGGCTGCTTCCAATGATACGTGTTACGCTGATGCTTTTGATTCGTTTTGGAACAGTTGCTGTGGCAAAGTTTATATAATTGATAAGGGCGACCAGTAAAATCAGGATTCCAACCCAGAACAGTGAATTGACAAATACCCGGCTGTTCGAAGTAAACATTGGGGTTTCGGCTGCTTCGTCGGAAAAATGAAGATCGCGCAAGGGGCGGGCAACTATTTCAGCCGATACTGTACCATTTCGAAAGAACCGATATTTGGACCTTACTATCGATTGGCTGTTGATCTGATTGTTTAATGCCTTAGGATCGGTTCCTTGAGTGACTTTAATAAACTGCGGATAGTTGGTTACATCCCATCCTTTGGCAGCTTCGGCCAGCCAGCTGTTCGATGGTAAGTTTAATATAATTCGGCTTTTAACTACTGAATTCTCTGGTAACTTGGCAAAAACAGCCGTTACCGTGTAGGTGTTTCCATTTGTTTTCAATCGTTTTCCAATTGGATCGGCTTTACCCCAGGCTTTTTGGGCAAACTCCTCGGATACCATTGCCGATTCAGGTTGCAATAGTGGTTGTTTCTTTTCTCCCTTCAAAATATTGAAGGTAAACACATCGGTAAGGAATTTATCGCTGTAGGCATAGTCTTCAAAGCTTTTGATTTGCTCGCCATCATTATCCCAAACAAATGTTTCCTCACCCCATTTCCCCCACGGCATAAAAGTTGTTGAAGCCTCAATTTCAGAAAATTCATCGACCAATGTTTGTCCGGTTGGCCCCAACATAAAGACTGATGTTTTTTGGTTGTCGGGGCTTTTTACCTCCAATCGGTAGATTTCGTTAATATGCTCGTTGTAACAATCGAAGTGGCGTTCGTTCCACACGTAAAGCATGATCAGGATAAAAGCTGCAAAAGCAGTTGTAAGCCCAATCAGGTTCAACGATGTGGTGAAAGGCGACCGTTTCACGTTTCTAAATGCAAACTTAAATTGATGTTTCATGGCTATTGAGTATTCTTTTTTCTGATCTAAAACCTAAGCAATATGAATGCCTAAATATTAAAGTATTGAATATTAGTATTTTGTTTAAAAATGTGTGTTTTTAAATTGTCAATTTTCTTTACATCAGTTGTTTAATTTTTTTACGGGGAATTTGATCTATGGATAAAACTTCTGATTTAAATACTCATACTCAAAGCCCAATCGGGTTAACCCCTAAATCCCCTTCCGCTATCCTCGATGTAAGACTTGGGGCACTTGTTCACACCCCAGAACACTTCATTTCAACCAGGAGGAAATGTAGGAGCACTGTGCTCGATTAAACTAGCGAGTTATATAATTCAGGCGCAAAACTACCGTTGTTTTACTTGGAGGGATTTGTTCCAGATAATTATCGTGTAAATCGATGAATTTATGCCCGAAAGAAAATTTCTATATTTATTCTTGTGAATCAATGTGAAAAAATAATTCCTCAGGAATTAACTGTCCTTTAATTTTTGAAGATTCATATCCAAGAGCAAGAAAAAAGCCACCACCTTCCTGAAAGTATTGTATTTCAATTTGATGTTTTCCTTTTTCCAGATAAATTCGTTTGTTTTTTGAAGATACTCCATGCAAACCATCGTTGTCGACAATCAATATGTTATCAATCAGCAGCTTACTTCCATCGTCTGATATTAAGTGGAAAATATAGGCATCGCTTTCTTTGATGTCGATATAACCCGTACAACGTAAAGCAAAGTTTGTGTCTCTGTTTCGAAAATCGAGACTTATTTTTTCGAGTGTTCCCGTTTTTACCGGAGTACAATTCTTAAAATCAGGCATCATATTCCATGTGCCTTCGTAATAGGAATATTGGAATCCTTTTGCCAACCGAGGCAGGTTTTTCACCCGTTTAAAATTTTTTAAATAATTGATGGTAAGTGAATCCTCATTTCCAGGAATACCATTGCCGAAAAGAGACATTGCTTTTATTGTTACAGGATGATTAATAATAATCGGCTGACTATAGACAGGTGATGTTAACGTAGGTTTGGAGCCATCAAGTGTATAATAGGTCGGAAGGGTGGTGTTTAATGATATGGTTAATGAATCACCCTGATTTAACAGATATCCGGAAACCGAGAAATTTATTTTTTCAGGCTTCCAATCGGAAAAGATAAATTTCATGCCATTAAACGTTGCTTTATAGGCGGTAGTTTCATGAATTTCATCGGGGTATTCTTCAAATTTCCATTTAAAATTTTCAGGTGCTTTATCTGTAAATATCTTAGCAAGTTCATTTACTCCCATTTCAAGGCCTTCGTTTGCCACATCAATGTAGAAATAGGATTTTAAATCTCTTCTTTCAGAAAGTAGCTTCTCAATACTTTTAATATAATATTTATCTTCCCACCACATGCTTGGACTGTATGCCAGATAGGCATTAAAATATTCAGGGTCACTTAGAAAAGCATGTGTTGTAAATATCCCACCGAACGAACTGCCCGATAGTATTCGATACGGGTAGGTTCTATAATTTTTTTCAATAAACGGGATAAGTTCCTTTTTCATGAAACTTAAGAATGTAGTAGCACCACCTCCCAAATTGCCATCAGGTTCTTTGCTTGCAGCAAGATCTCTTGAGCGGTTATCCAATGTTTGTACGGCAATGATGATCATCTTCGGAATAATTCCCTGTCCTGAAAGATTTCCGACGGCCTGAGTAGTGTGAATAAAATGCCATTGACCATCGGGCATATAAAGTACTGGGTATGTCTTCGTTGATGAATTGTAATCATCGGGCAGCGATATCATAACAATGCGGTCTTCGTTGAGGATCGTTGAGTGGAATGTTAATGAATATCCTACACTAACCGGTTCTGTTTTAAATTCGTTAATTGATGGAATGGTTTTATTGAGATCCTGAGCAAAACCTTTTTGAACTGAAATAGCCAACAGAAAGATGATTGGAATTAAGGGTATGTATTTCATTATTTGACCTCCTATGAGTTTTGTTTAAAAATAGTTTTTATGCAGGAATTAATGCGATATTGCTTTATGTTTTAATCATAAATAATCCCAATAATTATAGTTTGTTTTACAATAATAAAGTTGAATGATTTTTAGCAAAATGCAATTCTTATTTTGAGCATTAATAAGTAAATATCATTTTATTCGGCCAATTTTTTAATGTATTCTGGAGTAACAGTATCATCTTTGAAAAATTCGCTTTTTTCTCCTTTCGATAATGTCCATCTGTCGATCCACGAAATTCCCCAGTTGCTATAAACGGTCACAGGTGTTTTGTAGGCTTCATCCTGAAGTGCTTTGTCGATGCTGATAAATTCATATTGGTTTTTACAGAACATAGTTGCCAGTAAGCCAGTGCAATCACTATTGAGCAAACTGGCATGAAGCAACAAGATTTGGGGGATCTGTCTGCCAAATAGTGCCAGTGATTGCTTCTCGTAATAGGCAACCTTTTTTTCAATATATTCCACAAAGTCGGTTCTGATTTGGCGCATCAAAGCAGTATCGTTGTTAATACTCGCCCGTTTGTAAGCCACTGCAAAAAGGTAATCTTCGTTGTCGATGGTTACCGGGGCAACAGTATAACCGCGTTCTTTCAGAAAGGCATCGAGCGAATCGGCTTTCTCTTTGGTATTGCCCACGTGCAGAAACGGATGCCTGAAATAGCGGAGCGATTTTCCTTTTTTAGCAAGTATTTGTTTCGAAATTGTTTCTCCTTCAACGATGTTGTTAGTGTATTCGGCAACCGAAACCTTGTTGTAATCGGGATGGGAATAGGTGTGATTGCCCAGTTCCAACCCGCTGTTAGCCCAGGTTTTCAAGATCCCGACCTGAAACGGAATGATTGATCCGTTACTTTCGTATAGTTTGTTTTCATTTGCAAACCCTACGGCTGGTATCTGGTGTTTGTTGAGCGATGCAACCAACCGGTTCATCAACTGCTGCTGGTAAACCGAATCGGTTATCCCGTAACTGACCACCGGCAGGTCGTCGAACGAAAAGCAGACCTGCTTTTTCTGGGCATAAGACCTGCTTGCTACAAGAATAAAGATGAATAGAATAATCGTCTTCATTAAAGCTTTTTTTAGTACTGTTCATTCATAACGTAATGCCTCCACCGGATTCCTTGTAGCTGCTTTCCAGCTTTGCCAACTTACGGTAAGCAACGCAATTCCCAATGCCAGCAGACCTGCCAGTGCAAAAATCCACCAGCTCAACCCGGTTTTGTAGGCAAAACTTTCGAGCCATTTGTTCATGGCGAAGTAGGCGAGTGGTGTGGCAACAGCAAAGGCAATAGCTACCCAAAAGACAAAATCTTTGTTGAGTAATACCAATATCTCCGAAACCTTAGCCCCGTTTACTTTGCGGACACCAATTTCTTTAGTGCGCTGACGGCCCATGAACAACGAAAGCCCAAATAATCCGAGACTGGCGATGGCAATTGCTATGATGGCCAGCAACCCGATGGTTTTCGAAAAACGGATGTCGGAATCGTATAGCTGGTTCAAAATGTCGTTGGTAAAATCGAAATCGAAAGGGGTTGTTCCTTTAGTGGAATTCCATGTTTTCTTCAGAAAATCGATCGTAGCGGGTATGTTGGTGGCGCTTATTTTCACTGCAATTTCGCGGCACATTCCAGGGTTATAACCAATCAGCATTGGGGCAACAGCCTCGTGGAGGGAGTACATGTTGAAATCGTTCACCACTCCGATAATTGGTCCAAATGCCGTTTGCTCGCCAATAATCTCTTTCAATCCCAGTGCTTTAATGGCCGATTCGTTCACCAGTACCCCGTTGTTGTTTGCACCTTCTTTAAAGTCGGAACCCATCGTGATTTTCATTCCCATCGTTTCGGCAAAACGGGAATCGACAAAAAGCCCGTTCAGTTTCACTATTTCATTGGGGTTATCAACTTTGGGTATTGTAAGGTACATCTTTCCTTTGTGCGGGGGTATCCAGAGCGCACCGCTAACATCCAGAATATTCGGGTTTTTCCTGATCTCCTGTTTGAAAAGTTCATAGTTGTGGTCGCCCAACGGAATACGAACTAACCCTTCTTTTGCGAATCCAAGGTCTTTTTTGAATGCATAGTTCACCTGTTTCTGAACCAAAATCATGGTGGCAGTGAGGGCGATGAAGACTGTAATCTGAAAAACGACCATTGCTTTTCTCAGGCTAAACTTGTGGTTAGTAGCGGTTTTATGCCCTTTGAGGATTTCAACCAGATTGAACGACGAGAAACGCAACGATACCAACAAGCCCGAAAAAGCGCCTGTGAAAAAGGTGATCAGTAGCAGTATAGCCAATCCAAGAATAAGTTGGTTACTTAATGCGAGTGAATATGTTTTTCCTAATAATTCGCTGATAAATGGCAGGGAGAAATGAGCCAGAATCAAAGCAAAAGGCAGGGCCAGCAAGGAGATCAGCGACGATTCAACCACCATTTGTGCGATGAGGTTCTTTTGCGGTGCGCCACATATTTTCCTTACCGCAAAACCCTTGGTCTTTGTCATGGCTTGGGCAACTGCAAGATTCAGGTAGTTAATACAGGCAATAATCAGAATGAGTATTCCCACAACGGCCAGAATGTAAAGCATGGGCAGGTTTCCAAGGTCGCCGCGGTTGTTGTCTACAATTTTGGCCGATCCAAAGTAGATTCCGGAGAGTGGTTGCAGCGAAAGCGATAGCTTATTATTTCCGTTTGAATGGTCAATACCCAATTGGTGCAGTTTCTTTTCAAACGCATCAACCGAAGTTCCCTTTTTCAGCAGAAGATAGTTGGTGCAATTCAACCCGCCTTCCCACGACTCGCGCAGTTGTTCAATGCCGGGTTTCTCTCCAGTCGACACTGCATTGTTTATCAGGTGCTCAAATCCGAAATTGTTTCCGGCAATCATTGATGCTTTAATGGTTGTATTCTTTGGAAAATCGTTAAAAACGGCAGCCACTTCCATGGGGTATTCTTTACCAGAATAGCGCAGGGTGAGCATTTGCCCAACCGGGTTGTCGTTGTTGAAATATTTTTTAGCAAGTGTTTTACAAAGAAGTATTTTCCCGTTGGTGCGGTCGAAATCGTCAAGGCTTCCTTCCAAAATTTCGATACCAAATAATTTGAAGAACGAACTTTCGGTACAAAGCATCTCTTTTTCAGGAATGAACTCATTGCCTTTCTTTACCTCCATATTGCCAATATTGTATTGATGGGCAAATTGTTCCACCCCGGCAAGCTGATTAGCAGTAGTTTCGCCAATTATAAATGGTGTGTTGGCCCACGTGTTGTTGTCGTCGGCATTGTGGTTAAGCACACGGTAAATCTGCTTCCGGTTGGCAAACGAGCTGTTGTAACTCAGTTCGTTCAAAACAAAAACCAGCACAACAGCCACAATTCCCAATCCGAGGATCAGCCCTGAGATGCTGATAATAGAATTTGTTTTATCTGCCTTTAAGTGCCTGATACTGACGAGTAAATTATTCTTGATATTCATAATCGATTAGAAATTCCAGTTCTTATCTTTTTTATAGTCACCTTGTTGTAATATGTTTTCAATGTCTTCGAAAACGATGTAGTCATTGGTAAAAGGGTTAGATACTCCCTTTATGTTGCGATTGCTGGTTGATGTATTAATCAGCATTCCTTTATTTTTGTTATATGGGTTTGGCAAACAGGTAATTATTCTAAGCTTTGACCCTTCATGTTGTTTATCGGTGAGGATAGTATTTCCGCTTATCTTAAAAGGAAATGTCTCTTTGTGCTTGGCTAAAAACAAGTTGCTTTCGATGGTGCCATAAGCCATGATCGAATAATCAGATAAATCCATTTTTAATGCCGCAGTATCGGAACGAATAATTCGCTCCTCGCTTTTTATCTTCTGAATTAAAGAGGTGTATCGGTATATGTTGTTTAGCGCTGTGGTATCAGAGTCGTTGGTTGGATAAATGATAATGATTTTGGGGCTATTTAATATAGCTTGGATCGGTCCGGTAAATGCAGGATGAAGTAATTTCTCATTATCGCTGTTGGCTAAACTATCAAATACGCTTAACAGTGTTGGGTAATAGTTGGAGAAAGTAATATTTTTTGTTTGCCGTTCAATTTCAAACTGTTTTAGTTTTTCGATTAAAGGTTCGATGTAAACATAGTGAAGCGATTTTTCTCTGATTAATTGCGATTTTGCTTCATTTTCCTTGCCATACAATGTTAGCAACCGAATGTAAACAGCACGGATAATGTGTTCATCGATACAATTTTGCCAACTTCCCCACGAAATATCTCTCATTTCATTTTCGAGAAGATTGAATAATTTCGATGATGTCTTAATCCTGGTTTTATACTTTTCTGTAAGCGGGTTTACATAAGAGTGACTGAATTCATGCCATAAGAAATAACTTAGCCCACGCTTACTGTAGTATGGAATGTTATCTTTCATTTCTCTAACATCGATACAGGCAAATATATCTAGTCCATTATTGGATGATGGTATCCTGATTCCGTATCCACCACCGAAAGAGGGCGATAAGGTAACCGTGTAGCTGTTTTTCGATTCGTTATAATAACTTTCCAATTTTCCAACCGGATCAAAATCGCCCAAATCATCAGCAGTATAATCAACAATTTTTTGGTAATAGGATTTTTTGCTATTCCAGAACTCCGTGAAATGGCTCTTAATGGCAAAATCGTGCAAGGTGACAGTGTAATTATCAAGGTTTTCTTTTCCATGTGCCCGTTCAATCATTCTTTCAGAATATGGATGAAGCAATTTCAGATCAGGAACTTGCGACAAACGGAGCATCAAGTCGATTGGAGCATCGTAGGTAAACCCAAAATCTGTGGCAAGCTTGGTTGTGAAAATGACCGCATTCGATAAAGTATCTTTTGCAAAGAATTTCATCAGCTCATCGCTATACGATGTTTTTCGGTTTATCGTTGGATAGTCGGAAATGACTTGAACGGCACTAAGCAGTTCCATTCGCGGGTCAACCGTAATATTCAATTTTCCCACGGTTTTAGCAATTGGCGCAAGTTGCTGGCTAAATGTGCAAGCGAAACTAAAAAGAAATGCGATTATTAGTAGTATCTGCTTCATGTTGTATGTTTTATTCATATCGTAATGCCTCCACCGGGTTTCTTCTCGCTGCTCGCCAACTTTGCAAACTCACCGTCAGCAATGCAATTCCCAAAGCCAACACTCCTGCTAATGCAAATATCCACCAACTCAATTCGGTTTTGTAAGCAAAACTTTCGAGCCATTTGTGCATGGCGTAGTATGCAATGGGAGTGGCGATTACAAAAGCGATAGCTACCCACTTCACAAAATCGCGGTTGAGCATTACCAAAACCTCCGAAATTCGTGCGCCGTTTATTTTGCGGATGCCGATTTCTTTTATTCGTTGTTCAGCGGCAAAGGTTGCCAGTCCGAACAACCCAAGGCAGGAGATTAAAATTCCCAATCCGGCAAAAAAACGCGACAGGATGCTTACCCGCTGTTCGGTTTCATATTGAGCCTGATAGGCAGCATCGAGGAACTTATAATCGAATGAAAAACCGGGATTGAACTGGCTGTATATTTTTCCTAAAGCAGCAATCGTCTGTTTTTCTTGTCCGGCTTCAATTCTTGCCATGATCTGCATGGTTTTTTTGGGTTCGATATAAAATAGCAACGGGCTGATTTCTTCCTTTAGCGACTTAAAGTTGAAATTCTTAACAATGCCAACAATTTGTTTCTCTTTCCCCCAGAAGTTAATTGTTTGTCCAATGGGGTTTTTAAACCCCATTACATTGATAGCTGCTTGGTTTACAATGATTTTTTCTTTCTCGCTTCCCAATTTTGAATCAAAATTTCTTCCTTCTGCCATTTCCATTTTAAGGGTTTCGATCATCTGATAATTCAACGGAACAACTTCAAAGGAGATGCTTGCATTTTCATCTTTGCCCTCCCAATTTACACCGTAGGTCGATGAAAGTGATCCTATAAGGTTGCTGCCTATGCTTGAGATATTTACCACGCCGGGTATTTGTTTTGCTTCGGTTAAAAAGGCTTCTTCCTGTTGGGCAATTCCTCCTTCTTTACTGAAGTAAATCAAGTTGTCCTTGTTGTATCCGAGGTTTTTATGCTGAATAAATTCGATTTGCCGGTAAACGACCAAAACTGAAATAATCAGGATGACCGAAATAGCGAACTGAAATACAACCAATCCTTTACGTGCCCAGAGTACACTTACTGAACTAACAATCTTCCCTTTAATGATCTGAGAAATATTAAAACCAGAGAGGTAAAGTGCGGGATATAAACCGGAAACCAACGCTGTAATCAGTCCCATGCTCAATATTGTAAACAAGAATTGCATATTGAAGTCGAGAACCAGATGCTTTGCAGTAATTTGGTTGAAAAGAGGCAACAAAATTAAAATTAGAACGATAGCTATAATAAGCGAGAACAGGGCCAATATCACAGCTTCGGAAATAAACTGGGAAACAAGAGCGGAACGCCGGCTACCCACCACTTTTTTAATTCCAATTTCCTTAATCCTTCTTGAAGAACGGGCAGTAGCCAGATTCATAAAATTGATGCCGGCAATTAGCAAAATGAAAATAGCGAGAAGAGAAAATAGTCTTACATAACTGATTCTTCCGCCAGCCTGAACCCCATTTTCAAATTTTCCATTCAGGTATTGGCTGGAGTAGGGGATGGCAAACAATGAAATATTGGAACCACTTTGTTTCAACTGCAAAAAATTAGCAATTTTCCCGTTAAATTGCTTTGGGTTAACATCTTTATTTAATACTAAATAGGTGTAGGGAGAATGATTTCCCCAATGAATTTTCCGCCCCAAAAAATTACATAAGTCAAGCCAAGCATTGAATGATAAAACAAAATCGAACGTTGCGGTGGAGTTTGCTGGTGTACCTTCAAATACTCCTGAGACAACCGATTGATTTTCATAATTGAAGATTTTCCAACCAATCGTTTTTCCAACCACATTTTCGGCGGTCCCGAATAGGTTTTCAGCCAGTTTCTTTGAAATGACGATGGCATTTTTATCGATCAGAACTCGGGTTGGATCTCCTTCTGCTAAATTGTATGAAAATACCCTGAAGAAATCTTTATCGGCAAACTGCCCATCCGATTTCATTTTGTGATCTTCATTTGCTGACAAAGAAAAACTTCCAAACAAATTGGATGGTACAACCGATGTTGCAAGTTCTACTTCGCCCATCTCCTCGGCAAAAGAGCGGCCTAACATATCGGGGGTATAGGCTTGGGTATAAATACCTTCAGGCGTTTGGTGATTCTCCATCACCTGATAAAGCTGTTTGTCGAGCTTATGGAATTTATCAACATGCTTTTCGTCGTTCACCCATAGGAATATGAGTATGGCACAGGTAAAGGCCGAAGACAACCCCACCAAGTTGATTACCAAGGAATTTTTATGCCGAAGAAAATTCCTGAACATGAACCGTAAATGATAGTTTAACATGGTTTTATGTTTTTAATTAATACTCCCCAGCCCACTAACGGTGGGTAAGTTATCTGCATATTTGTTATTGTCGTTCATTACTCTTCATCCTTTATGTACTCAAATTTCCAAATCTGGTTGTTTCTTGCCCCCTCCCGATCCCGATTTTTTGGGATCGGGAGGGGGCGGGAGGTGTTTTATTCATACCTCAATGCCTCCACCGGGTTCCTCGTTGCAGCCCTCCAGCTTTGCCAACTCACCGTGAGCAGGGCAATCCCCAATGCCAGCAAGCCTGCCAGGGCAAAAATCCACCAGCTTAGTTCGGTTTTATAGGCAAAGTTTTCGAGCCATTTGTTCATGGCGTACCAGGCAATCGGTGTGGCAATAATAAACGATACTCCCACCCAACCAACCAGATCTTTATTCAGAAGCGCCAAAATTTCGGCAATTGTAGCACCGTTTACTTTACGTATACCAATTTCTTTTACCCGTTTTCTGGTGGCGTTAGAGGCAAGTCCCAAAAGCCCAATCGCTGCCAGCAATATGGATAGTACGGTGTAAACCGAAAATAGTCCTGCCAGTTTGTTGTCGGCTTTTAATTGTAGCTGGTAGTTTTGGTCGGTAAACTTAAACCCAAACTGATCAGAAGGATAGAATTGATCCCATTTCGTTTTCAATGCTGCCATCGACGAAGAGCCTGCCTGTTGCTGATCGAATGCCACCGACAAATATCCTACATCGTATTTCCAGCGCAGGTCGTTGATCATCAACAAAGGTTCGATCACTTTTCGGGGCGATTCCTGATGGAAATTCTCCACCACCCCGCAAACCTGATAACTTATATTGTCGATATTGATGTAATCGTGAACGCTCACATTCACAAATTTACCAATGGCATCGTGCGGATTTCCAAGCCCAAGCTGGGCACAAGCCTCGCGGTTCAGCACCAGCAATGTACCCCCCTGTATGTCGTCTTCGGCAAACAACCGTCCGGCAAGTACTTTGGGTTGATACACTTCGTCGAAATGGTTTTCAACAGTCAGCACGCCATAATTCGAGCCAACTTTTTCGGGATTGTTGACCGGGAAAATCTGGTTGCTGTGAAACGTAATCGCTTTACCGGGGATGCTCGATGTTAACGTGGCCCCCTTAAACCCGGGCATTCGTCCAACCTCGTCCATAAATGCACGTAGTTTTTCAGCCGATCCGGGTTTTTTAAGATCGCTGAGGGGTATGTACGAATATGCTGTTTGGTTGATCGACAGGCCAATATCTTTGTTCTTCATAAACGAAACCTGTTTCACAATGACCGAAGTAGCAATCAGCAACCCTATCGATGCTGCAAATTGGAACACGATTAAGGAACGGCGCATCGAAAACCCGTCGTTTTTCTGCACAAAATTCCTCGACAGGAGCAGTTGTGCTTTTCGGGTCATCAAAATTAAGGCGGGATAAAGGCCGCTCAATATTGAACCAAGCAGGAAAACCGATATGAAAACCAGAAGGCTAATAGGGTCGATGGGGATAAGGTCGTTCAATTCGAGGTAGTTACTAAGCGTTTTCCTGAGCAAAAAGAAAACCCCAAAGGCCAAAACCATTCCCACAGCATTCATCAGCACCGATTGCAGCACAATTTGCACCGAAAGTCCGGTTGAATTGGCGCCTACCACTTTCTTTAGCCCCATCTCTTTGGCTCGTTCAACGCTTTGTGTTATCTGGAAATTGATGAAGATCACCCAGCTCATCAGCAGCGCCAAAATGGCTACCACCCACAGCGCCGAAATGGTGCGGCTATCGGTATTAACCGACAATTCATGTTCGAGGTTTGGCCCGGTGTGGATCGATGCGATGGGCTGCATCACAAATTCCGATTTTATTCCCGTAGCCAGCAGGTTGGCCGTGTATTTTTTGTAGATATTATCGAAACCCGCGGTAACGTCGGCCACCGTACTGCCATTTTTCAGTTTGACGTAGGTGTAAGCATCGGGGTTGTTCCATAACCACGTCGAGGAGGGATTGGGCAACGATGATAACACAGAAGGGTCGTGCCGCAGGCTCGAAGTGGTATAATCATAGTGGCTCATGAAGTAGAACAATTGGTTGCAGGTGCCCAGCATGTCCATTTTGAGGTGACTATCCTGCGGAAGATCGGCAAAAACCCCCGATACCGTAAATTCCCAGCCTTCGTTTATTTTGAAGCTTTTCCCAACTGCATCTTCAGACCCAAACAACCGCTTGGCTGCCGACTCCGAAATGACCATCGACTGGATGGTTGGGAATGGGTTTTGCGCATTGCCATCCAAAAACCGGCAATCGAAAACCTTGAAAAACGACGCGTCACCCCAGAAGAAATGCACATCGGTGAGGAAATTCTCGGGCGTGAAGGCCATCACCTTGTCTTCCCACAAGCTGGTTGATTGCTCAACTGCCGGAATTTCGTCGGGCAGTACCCATCCCAAAGCCATATAGCTGCCAGCCGTTTTCAAGGCCGAGCCATCGGGCAGGGTTTTGTTCAAGGCAATGCGGTAAATCTGATTGCTGTCGGACCACGAGCGGTCGAACCCCTTTTCATACCTGATGTAGAAGAAAATGAGCATAAACGAGGCCATTCCGGCCGTCAGGACAAGGATGCTCAACAAATTGGAAAGCTTCTGTTTCCGAATGTTCCTGATGATGATTTTTACGTTTGTTGTGTTCATAGACTACCCCCAATTAAACCTAAGCTACCCCCCAACCCCCTTCCGCGAT
>Ga0209800_10003071_pt1 | contig 13764 bp, 14 predicted proteins | sample Higcelweek8metaG_FD_187174 | JGI IMG/M metagenome (GOLD analysis project Ga0209800, IMG submission 187174) | Freshwater pond sediment microbial communities from the University of Edinburgh, under environmental carbon perturbations - High... | ecosystem: Environmental > Aquatic > Freshwater >...
CTTGACCTTTCGGGACACGGAAAAAAGGCAACAACTCTTTTTTGTCGCCGGTTACTACCTCAAAATCAAGATGTCCGGTAAATTCGTCAACCAACAGCAGACTGCCTGCCTCGGCTTCAGTCAAACGGCAGATTGATTTTACCGCGTGGTCCATAATAACAGAGCGCTCATGGGATGAGTTTACCAATGCTGCCATTTCCATCATGGCTTTCAGCTTGTCCTGTGCAATGTCGTCAGTTTTAATCTGTTGCATGGTGTCTTCTCCAAAGATTTGCTTTATGGGTAGCTACTTATATCACAAAAAGCTGCTTCCGCAAGCTGTTCAGAATATGGTACTGCTAAAGCGTCGTTTTAGTGGTCCCAGACATTACAAGGATAAGGATATATCGGCAATGAACAATAATACTACCCAGCTTCAGGCCTGGGATAAACAATATGTTTGGCACCCCTTTACCCAGATGCAGGACTGGCAAGCTGATGACCCGATTGTGATAGTGGCAGGCGAGGGGAGCTGGTTGATTGATTCTGATGGCAAACGCTATCTGGATGGAGTCGCTTCAATGTGGACCAATGTGCATGGTCACAGCCATCCGGCATTAAACAAGGCATTGGCAGATCAGGCGTCAAGGTTGGAACATTCGACACTCTTGGGACTGGCCAGTGAGCAGTCAATTCTGTTGGCCCGGCGTCTGATTGAGATTGTTCCGCATGGACTGACCAAGGTTTTTTATTCTGATAACGGTTCTACTGCGGTTGAGGTAGGGCTGAAGATGGCTTATCAGTACCACTGCCACAAAGGTAAGCCGCAAAGAAGTAAGTTTATTCGGCTTCAGCATGCCTACCATGGAGATACCATTGGCTCCATGAGTGTGGGGGGGATAGGGATCTATCATGCGACCTTTGGTCCATTGCTCTTTTCAACCATTGAAGCACCGGCGCCCTATTGCTACCGATGCCCAATGGGGAAAAGTGATGCAACAGCTTGTGGAATGGCCTGCCTTGAGGGACTGGAACGACTGATGGTTGAGCATGGGGATCAACTGGCAGGTGTGGTTATTGAACCGCTTGTACAGGGGGCGGGGGGGATGTTGGTGCATCCGGCAGGTTATCTGAAAGGTGTACGGCAACTGTGTGATCGCTACGGGGTACTGTTGATTACCGATGAGGTAGCCACCGGTTTTGGACGGACCGGGAAGATGTTTGCCTGTGATCATGAAGGAGTGACACCGGATATCATGGCAATCTCAAAAGGGCTTTGTGCCGGATATTTGCCCCTTGCCGCCACCTTGGCAACGGAAGAGATCTATCACGCTTTTCTGGGTAATTATGCGGAGCTGAAGACATTCTTTCATGGCCATACCTTTACCGGTAATCCACTTGCCTGTGCGGTTGCGCTACGGAGTATGGACCTGTTTGAAGAAAATCATCTGCTTGAATCGGTGTGTGAACGTAGTAAACAGTTGACAGCTCTGCTGCAGCGTCTTGCTGATCATGAACATGTCGGGAATATCCGCCAGTGCGGACTGGCAGCAGGTATAGAACTGGTTCAGGATAAGGCAACAAAACTGCCTTATCCGTGGGATGAAAAACGTGGGATCAGGGTTTGTCAGGAGGCCCGCAAACATGGGGTTTTTTCCCGTCCGCTGGGTAATACGGTGGTGGTATTTCCTCCTTTGGCCATAACGGAATGCGAACTTGAATTTTTAATGGATGGGTTGGAGAAAGGGGTCAGGGCAGTGGCGGATTAGTCGCTTTCGGTAACTGAATCTTGCTGGGCCTGTTCTGCTGCTTCACGCTCTGCTGCTTCCTGTCTTAGCCGTTCCTGACGCTCCTGTTCGTCTTTTTCAAGCCAGGCCTGTTCAAGAACACTGGCCGGAATCTCCAAACTGCTAAGAGAAAGCTTTCGCAAACCACCGTCACCGGTGTTTTCAATCAGGCTGATCGGTCCCGATAGTTCTATAGTAAAATCTTCAACAGCATCACCCAGGTAGATAGTGGCTCCTTCATATATCCGGTCTTTGATATTGACCTTGGAATTTGATCCTGCAGGACGGCGTGAACGAACCTCCAGCAGCATTCTACCCAGTTGTTGTTTTTTATCAGCCAGTTGTTTCAGTTCTTGCATATCTTTTGTTTTAGCAATTTGTTGCTGCAGGGCATCCAGCTGCTCAAGCAGGATATGTATCCGGTCAAGATCGTGGTAATCAACGCCGCTATGAACTACCGTCTTGACTGCGGATGGCGCACCAAGTTTCTTTACCTCAAGACCGGATAAGGTAACGCAATCACCACCAGACAACATGCCTGTAACAAGGGATTTTCGGCAGTGAATACTGCAGTTGCGCAGTTCAACATCAACCAGCATGTCTCCCCAGCATTCAATAACACTATCATGAATAAAATGTGCAGTCATATTTCCGCCACAGAGAATGCTGCCTTTTGCTTGACCATCCATGCCACAGAACTCAATGTTGCCGTGGGATATCAGGCGGCAGGCACCTACGTTGCCGGTAATCTTCAGCCCTTTGCTGGCGCTTACCTGAAAACCGTCCAGTACATCGCCACGTACCTCTACAAAGCCGTTAAAGCGGATATTGCCGATACTGAAATCAACATCACCATCCACCACATATTCTTCAACCACATGGATGGTTTCACCTTCGTGCTTTACCCTTCCATGTATTTCTGCAAAAAGAATCTCTCCATCATCTCCGCCTGCGCGGACGTTCTGGCCAAGCTTGAATACCAACGGTTTTCCCGGTTCTGAAGGCACCGGTTTACCACGTACTGTTTTCCCAGGCATACCGGCAGTTGGCGGCAGAATCCGACCGATCTCCTGATCGGCGTCCACATTGATAAATTGCTGAACCACTCGAAAATCGACCTGTCGTTTCTCCGTATCGCTTTCATCAGCTGATTTCTGTACTGGAGGTGGCTCAACCGGATTGAAGCTGAACTTCAGGCAGCCATCATCACCAGACACCGGCTGAGTTCCGGCAGCCACCAGCCTGTTACTGCTCTTGCCCGGCACCGCTTCGAGCAGTAGAGACTGCAATCCTTCTTCACTAACGCCATGGCTTATGCCGTCAGCAGCAAGATACGCCTTCAGTTCATCCGAAGAGGGGGTGGTACCCTCTGCCTTGACTTCAAGGTGGGCATGGCACTCCATTTCATCCTTTGTAAGACTGAAGATTACCTGGTAACCGGCCTGGGCATGATAAAAACGCTGTCCATCCGGTTTATTCTCCTGATTTTGGGTTGGTTGGTCACTCATGGTCACTCCCTGTAATCTGCTTTACAGAGTAACATAAAATACTATTTGGTAAAGTATGAAATCATTGCAGCAGTTTGTATGAGTGTGCCATAGTGCCGCTTTAACAATAAAGGCAGGTGATCGACAACATGAGTGAGCTGACACGGATTCTTGTTATAGATGATGATGAACCTGGCCGTCAGGTTATGGAATTGCTATTAAAAAAAGCGGGGTTTGCTCCTGTTTCGGCTGAAAATGGGGCTCAGGGGATCGCGCTGGTGCGAGATGGTCAGGCTGATCTGGTGCTGGTTGATCTGTTTTTACCTGATAAAAACGGGATTGAGATTTTGCAGGAGATCCGCCAGATAGCCCCGGAGCTTGAGGTAGTGGTCATTACCGGCCATGCCTCGGCAGAGTCGGCGGTGCAGGCCATGAAACTTGGGGCTTTTGATTACATCACCAAACCGGTGAATTTTGAAGAGCTAAAGATTGTGATTGCCAAGGCCCGCGAGAAACAACGCCTGCTGTCAGAAAACGTCTACCTGCGTAAACAGTTACAGGAACGGTTCCAATTCAGTAGTATTATTGGGGCTTCGTCAGCCATGCAGCGGGTCTTTGAACGGATGCAAAGGATAGCTAAAACCGATTCTACGGTGTTGGTTTTTGGTGAATCCGGTACTGGCAAAGAACTGGTGGCCAAGGCACTGCACCACAATGGACGTCGCAAAGGGCATGCCTTTGTGGCGGTCAACTGCGGTGCCATTCCGGAAACCTTGTTGGAAAGTGAACTGTTTGGTCATGCCAAGGGGGCTTTTACCGGAGCAGTACGTGATAAGATAGGCAAGTTTGAGGCAGCCAACCACGGCACCATCTTTCTGGATGAGATCGGCACCATGCCATTACATCTTCAAAGCAAGTTGTTAAGGGTTTTACAGGAACAGGAGGTGGAACGTGTCGGTTCCACCAAGCCGATTAAGCTTGATGTACGGGTGATCTCCGCCACCAATGCTGACCTTGAAGAACAGGTCCGTCAGGGCAGTTTTCGTGAGGATCTGTTCTATCGTCTGAATGTTATTCCGTTGCAGTTGCCGCCTCTGCGTGATCGGCGTGAAGATCTGTTGCCGCTGGTCAGCCATTTTCTGGACAAGTTTTGTCATTTGATGGGACGCCCGTTGATGACCCTGAGTAAGCCGGCACTGGATGCCCTTGAACGATACCGTTGGCCTGGTAATGTACGCGAATTGGAAAATGTGGTGGAACGGCTGGTGGCACTGACTGAACAGGATGCCATTGGGCCTAATGATCTGCCGGTTGAGATCACTGAAGCCTCTGGGCGTCCCAAAGGGATCTGTCTGGATCTGTCTCCGGAAGGTATCGATATGCCGACTGCCATTGAAGAACTGGAACGTAAAATGATTACCAAGGCGCTCCAGATGTCCGGCGGGGTAAAGGCCAGGGCAGCCGGTCTGTTGGGACTGAACCGGACTACCCTGGTTGAGAAGATGAAGCGGCTGGGAGTTACCTAAATTTTCCTGTTTTTTCTGACCCTGAAAGTGGCTTTAAAGGTGGCTGCCTTGATCCCTTCCTCGGTTATTATTGCAGTCATCCCCTCAATATCCCGGTCATCCTGACTGATTACCATGGCTTCAGCCCGGACAACTCCCCAACGAACCGGGGCATGAAACTCCAGACCCATCTTTATGGTTACAAAATCAGTCCCTTCCGGCAACAGGCTCTTGATTGCCATGGCCAGGGCCGTATCTGCCAGTGACACCACCGCGCCACCGTGCATCAATCCCTTGCCCTGACAAAGGGCTGCCTTGAACGGCATGGTCAGCACTGCCTTGCCGTTTTTAGCTTCATGGATGGTCATCCCAAGAAATTCCTCAAACGGCGCTGTGGCGATCCATTCCGGCAACTTAAACGGCAGCTCTTCATTCTGGTTAACCGGAAGATCATATATTTTTTCAAACATGGTAACTCCTCAATCCTTTCACCCTTTAAACTTCACCCTTCACACTTGCTTTTCTACCCCCCAGATTCCTGCAATCGATTTACCACAACTACCGCAGGCACCGTCTTTCAGATTAAGCCGGGTAACCGTGTAACCATTACGTCCAATCACCACCGATCCGCAACCGGGACAGACCGTCTGTTCGCGACCATGGGCTACATTGCCTTCATAGATATACCGTAAACCTGCCCGGTCACCAGCTTGCAGCGCCCGCTCAAGTGAGCTGGCAGGGGTAGGGGGATGATCCTGCATCTGATAGCAAGGAAAGAAACGTGAGACATGCCAGGGGGTGTCCGGTCCAAGCTCATCGGCAATAAAACGTGCAATGCCGTTTAACTGTTCTGCATCATCATTTTCTCCCGGTATCACCAGTGTGGTAATCTCAACCCAGATACCGCGCCTGCGGTACTCTCTGATGCAATCCAACACCCCGTTCAGCTGCGCTCCGCAGACGCGTCGGTAAAAATCGTTGCTGAACCCCTTCAGGTCGATATTGGCGGCATGCAGCACCGGCGCGATCATCCCCAGTGCCTCTGTGCTGATATAGCCATTGGTGACAAATACGTTGTAGAGACCGGCTTCTGCTGCAAGACGTGCGGTTGCCAGGGCGTACTCAAACCAGACCGTCGGTTCAGTATAGGTGTAGGCAATGGAACGACAGCCTTCAGCAACGGCACGTTGTATCAGCTCCGCAGAGGGAGTCGGGCGGCCAGGTATCTGGCCGGTGCCCTGATCATTGTATTGGGCAATATCGGCATTCTGGCAATGCTGGCAGCGGAAGTTACAGCCCACAGATGCTATGGAGTAGCTGCGTGAACCGGGCAGGACGTGATAAAGCGGTTTTTTCTCAATAGGATCGATATGTTCAGCCACAAGCAGGCCGGAAGCCAGTGAGTAGAGCTGTCCTTCCCGGTTTTCCCGTACCCGGCAGATGCCGCGACCACCTTCAGCAATGGTGCAGCCGTGTTGGCAGAGGTTGCATCGGACAGCGTTGTGTTCAATATTATCAAAACAGAGAGCTTTTTTCATAAAAGTGCTCCAACCTCTTGCAGGAATGCTGTTTACTGATATATCTATACCCGATAGTCAGCTGAATGCAAACCTGTTGGCAATTTCATCTGTTGGAGCGAACTATGCGCAGACGAAGCACCCTGCAGATATCCCTGGTTCTGATTGGCGGCATGCTGGCCCTTGGTGGCTGTGGTAAGAAGGATGATCGGCACGTCTATAAAAACAAACAGGACTGTCTGGATGACTGGGGTAATGATCCTAAAAACTGCGAAGAGATGAGGCAGGGGGATCGTAACTACAGTCATGGTTATTTCTATGGTCCCCGTTTTACCACTGGCCACACCTATGCCGGTCAGGGCAGCAGATCTGTTCGGACGGTATCGGTCTCGCGGGGTGGTTTTGGCAGTCTCTCCTCCTTCCATTCTTCCTTCGGGGGCTAGGTAGATGCAACGGATTGTCCGTCCGCCTCGCATAAACTGGCAACAGAGTGTTGAATCCCAAGGGATGTCCTATCACACCATTGATGATGAGCCGTATTGGGATGAGACGGCCTGTTATCGCTTTGACCGTGCCGAAATTGATCTGCTGGAAAACGCCACCAATGAACTGCAGGAACGCTGCATTGAGGCAGCCCAGTATGTAATAGACAAAGACCTGTTTGACAAGCTGCAGATCCCGGCCCATGCGGTTCCGCTGATAGTTGATTCCTGGGACAAGGATGAACCATCCCTGTATGGCCGTTTTGACTTTGCCTATGACGGTCATACGCCACCCAAACTGTTGGAATACAATGCTGATACCCCCACATCGCTACTGGAAGCCAGTGTGATTCAGTGGTTCTGGCTCAAAGATCTCTATCCTGATGCTGATCAGTTTAACTCAATCCATGAACGGTTGATTGAGGCCTGGAAAGGGATGGAGATCTCCTCAACCGTTCACTTTGCCTGCGTGGCTGATGCACCGGAGGATTTTGGCAACCTTGAATATCTGCGGGATACCGCCATTCAGGCCGGGCTGACCACGTCTCAGCTGTTTATGAACGATATCGGTTTTGAAGAAGTGGAAGGTCGCTATGTTGATCTGGATGACCGCCCGATTGACCTCATGTTCAAGCTATATCCCTGGGAATGGCTGGTGAATGAGTATTTTGGCCGTAAACTGGCAACAGCCCGGATGCGATTGATTGAGCCGGCCTGGAAGATGCTGCTGTCCAACAAGGGGCTGCTGGCAATCATGTGGGAGCTGTTTGAAGGGCACGACAATCTGCTGCGGGCCGGTTTTGAAGCAGGACCGTTCAGAGACAACTATGTCACCAAGCCGCTGCTCTCCCGTGAAGGGGAGAATGTAACCGTGCATCGCAACGGCCAGGTGCATGAGGTTGAAGGCAGCTATGGCGGCAAGGCACTGGTCTATCAGCAGCTGGCAGCCATTCCCTGCTTTGACGGCAACTATCCGGTGATCGGCTCCTGGATTGTGGCAGGCGAATCAGCAGGTATCGGCATCCGTGAGGATCGACAACTGGTCACCACCAATGCCAGCCGGTTTTTACCCCATTACTTTACCTGATTTATTCAGTATCAGACTTAACGGAGGCTACTCATGAACGGACTGCAACTGGACTCTTTTCAAGGATTGATTGATTTTGCCAAGTATTTTGTGGCAGCGCTGGGCTTTCTGCTGGTTTTCTGCGCCATCTATTGCAAAGTTACCCCCTACGACGAGCTGAAACTGGTGCGGGAAGGTAAAACCGCCCCTGCCATCAGTTTTGGTGGTGCCTTTATCGGCTTTGTGCTGCCGTTGCACAGTGCCATCACCCACAGTGTCGGTTTTCTGGATATGCTGACCTGGGCCCTGGTGGCCATGGTGGTGCAGATCCTGGTCTTCTCTGCTGTTCGGGTCATTTTCAAGGATCTGGTCAAGCAGATTGAAGATAATCAGGTTGCTTCTGCCACACTGCTGGCCTTCTTCTCGGTTGCCATCGGTCTGTTGAATGCCGCCAGCATGACCTATTAATACCATGTACGATGTACGCTCCATAGAGCTGTTGACCGGTTTAAGCCCGGAACAGCGTGTTGCCCTGGGGGAACTGTATGCCCGGCTTGATGAAGAGCTGAGGGTAGAGGTGCATCGCCGACAGCGAGAGCTGTTTAAGGAGTGGCTTGCCTTGGGCAGATTTGTGTCCAGCCAGGCAGCAGAGGCCAATTATGCTTCCTTTCTGATGGTGTTGAAGCTGCTCTATATAGAACAGTCAGCAATCAGAGGTGGACTGGTAGACGAACCGAGATCCCACAAACAGTACAAACATAGACTGCGGGCCTCATTGGAAAAAAAATATTTAGGAGAGTTGGTCAGGTTACGGGAGGAAGAAAAAATGTCTTGGCGGCAGCTTTCGGAACACTTCAGGAAGCAGTTTAAAAAAACCGTTTCGCACACCTACCTGAAGAGAATCTATGAGGAACATTTGGTGGAATAGAAAAGAGCCTTTGAGCTGCGTGTATCAAAGGCTCTTCCAATAGAATCTGTTGCTGGATTATCTCAAAATGGTGGCGGTGTTCCATATGGTGCATCCTGAACGTCCGGTGGAGGAGGATAGTGAGGTGCTGAATATGGCGTAGGTGGCGGTGGCGGCGGAACATAACGATTGTTCTGGCGATAGCGTCTGGGGGTTACCGCACCAGGTACCTGGTTACCCCTTGAGTACATACACTGGAGGTAAAGCGTGTCATAACGCCTTTGTGCCTCATAACCATAGACCCTTCCTTGGTCAGATCCGGCAGAAGCCCCTATAAGCATGCCACTGCCAGCACCTATAGCCGCCCCGACTCCGGCATTTCCTGATGCTGAGCCAATTAAGGCTCCCAGGCCAGCTCCAAGAACGGTACCTACACCAGCCCCTGCTGCAGTTGACTGATTTCGTATTTCATCCGGTGGCATACCAACCCGTTGATCAGCCCATATCCTGCAGTGAACATCATCAGCCTGAAATTCTTCAAAGGTTTTGTCACTACCGGGGTATACCCGCACACTCGGACCGGTCGGCATAGTTGCACAGCCAGTAATGGATGCAAAACAAATCAAAATGATTAGGAAAGTTAACTTTTTCATGGCTGCTGCCCCTGTTTCTGTGGTTGTTGTGCTCCGTTGGGCGGTGCAGGAGGCACAACCTTCATCCAACCGGAAGGACAGTCTTTAATATAGGGATAGTAGCCTTGCGGAGAGGGGCAATAGTACCAATAGGTCTGTTCCGGTGCAGAGGGTGGAGCAGGAGACTGCTGTTGAATGTAGACCTCAGGATATTCTCTAATTACGAGTGGTTGAGGCGCAGGATAATAATACCGATAAGGATACGTATAAGGATAGGGATCAACCCATCGTGGCCCGACTATCCAAACGTGATCGTGTCGATGTCTGGCATAACCAGGCAAACAGGTTGCAACAATAAGTACTGTGACAAGCATAATTATTTGTAATGATTTCGAAGTCATGACTTTATCCTTTCTGGTTTTTTTAAAGCATAAACCGTAAGTATGGAATAAATGTGAAAGAATAATGAAAATATCAAGGTAATTATCTAACTAACACTCTCCTACATCTTTGCTGTTATGGTACTGCTAATTGTAACTAAAAAGCCAGTAGTTTTAGTGATAAGTAATCAAGAGGCACTTAGATAAGAGTTCAATTATTAATTGAAATCAAATTATAGTAACTTCTATTGTTTACAACCAGCGTTTTGCAAGGACGTTTGTACTCAAAACGACGTTAACACCCAACAAGCGTATTAATTATCGGTGAAAATACTGCAAAGTCAGAAGTATGCGGTATTTGGACTGTATGCTGTATACATAAAAGCCTTGCATTTTTTTAAAATGGCATTTATATACACTCTGGTTTGAATACTGTTTTTACTGAAATAAAATAATTGAATATTTATTAGTATCAATTCGGGTTAGTTTGCAGATTGAATTTTATACACCTTGTTTTATCGTAACAAGGTTACCACTGAGCTTCATCACTACATCATAAAGGAAGGGAGTTTATGGAATTTCTGAGCACATCCATCGGCAGAAAGATCGTGATGGCGGTAACAGGATTGAGTATGGTTCTGTTTGCTGTTGTCCATCTTATCGGCAACAGTACCATTTTTGTAGGCCCTAGCGGTATCAATGCCTACGCTGAGCATCTGCACAGTATGCCATTGCCTATTATCATGCTTTTCAGGGCAATCATGCTGGCACTATTTGTTGTGCATATTGTGTATGCCTTTCAGCTTACGATTGAAAATCGTGGCGGTCGTCCTACTAACTATGCTGTAAAAGCTACCCGTAAAGCTACTTTTGCCAGCGAGAATATGATCTGGACCGGTCTACTTTTACTGGCCTTTGTTGTGTATCACTTGTTGCATTTTACCTTCCGGGCGACTCCGGGTCTGACTCTGGTTAATGATGCTGCCGGTCATTTCAACGTGTTTGCCATGGTGGCTTCCAGTTTCTCATCAATTGCCGGTGCCGGCATCTATGCTGTGGCAATGGTGGTGCTGTTTCTGCACCTCTATCACGGCATTCAGAGCCTGTTCCAAACTTTTGGTCTGGCAAACGGCAACACCCTGCCTACCATAACCAAAGCTGGTGCTCTGGTTGCACTGGTGTTGTTTGTAGGGTTTCTTGCCATCCCAATGTCCATTCTTTTCGGAATTATAAAAGGTTAAGGGGGAACACGTGATACTCGATGGTAAATGTCCAACCGGACCGATTCAACAGAGCTGGGACAAGCACCGCTTCGACCTGAAGCTGGTTAACCCGGCAAACAAGCGTAAGTATAATATTATCGTTGTAGGAACCGGTCTTGCCGGTGGCGCTGCCGCAGCATCCTTGGGCGAACTTGGTTATAATGTACAGGCTTTCTGCTATCAGGATAGCCCTCGTCGTGCCCACTCCATTGCAGCACAGGGTGGTATTAACGCCGCTAAAGCCTATCCAAACGACGGTGACTCCATCTATCGTCTGTTCTATGACACCATCAAGGGCGGCGACTTCCGTGCCCGTGAGGCAGACGTTTGGCGTCTGGCTCAGGTGTCCAACAACATCATCGACCAGTGCGTGGCTCAGGGCGTTCCCTTTGCACGTGACTATGCAGGTTATCTGGACAACCGTTCTTTCGGTGGCGCTCAGGTTTCCCGTACGTTCTATGCCCGTGGTCAAACCGGCCAGCAGCTGCTGCTGGGCGCTTACTCCGCTCTGTCCCGCCAGATCAAGCTTGGCACGGTAAAGATGTATGCCCGTCGTGAAATGCTGGATCTGGTTGTGGTTGACGGCGTTGCCCGTGGTATTACCGTACGTAACCTGGTAACCGGTGAGCTTGAGTCCTACGCTGCTGACGCAGTCTGTCTGGCAACCGGCGGTTATGTAAACGTGTTCTATCTCTCCACCAACGCAATGGGTTGTTCCGTAACTGCCAAGTGGGCTGCTCACAAGAAGGGCGCTTACTTTGCCAACCCTTGCTACACCCAGATCCACCCGACCTGTATTCCTCAGGCAGGTGACTATCAGTCCAAACTGACCCTGATGTCTGAGTCACTGCGGAACGATGGTCGTTGCTGGGTTCCCAAGAAAAAAGAAGATTGCGGCAAACATCCTAATGATATTGCTGAAGAAGATCGCGATTACTATCTGGAGCGTAAGTACCCCTCCTTCGGTAACCTTGCTCCCCGTGATATCGCATCCCGCGCAGCTAAAGAGCAGTGTGATGATGAGCGTGGCGTTGGACCTGGTGGTCGCGGTGTGTACCTTGACTTCGCTACCTCCATCAAGCGGGTTGGCGCGGATACAATTAAAGAGCGTTACGGCAACCTGTTTGAAATGTATGAGAAGATTACAGATGAGAATGGCTACAAGCGTCCGATGCGGATGTACCCGGCTCCTCACTACTCCATGGGTGGTTTGTGGGTTGACTATAACCTGATGAGTAATATTCCTGGTCTGTTCGTACTGGGAGAGGCCAACTTCTCGGTACACGGTGCAAACCGACTGGGTGCTTCGGCTCTGATGCAGGGTCTGGCTGACGGTTATTTTGTTATCCCGTATACCATTGGTGGTTATCTTGCTTCTGTTAAGCCTGTTGGTACTGCTACCGATGCAGCTGAATTTAAGCAGTCCAAGGATGAAGTTAACGGTAATGTCAGCAAGTTACTGGGTATTAATGGTAAGAAAACGGTTTCCGAGTTCATGCGTGAGTTGGGTGGCTTAATGTGGGAAAACTGTGGTATGGCTCGTTCCAACGAGTCGCTGAATACCAACCTGAAGAAGATTCCTGCACTGCGTGAAGAGTTCTGGAAAAATGTCAAGGTAACCGGTACTGGTGCTGAATTTAACCAGGATCTTGAGAACGCTGGCCGTACCGCTGACTTCCTTGAGTTTGCCGAGTTGATGTGCCGTGATGCATTGCACCGCGAAGAGTCATGTGGTGGTCACTTCCGTACAGAACATCAGTATGATGACGGTGAAGCAATGCGTGACGACTCCAACTTCTGCTATGCCGGCGCCTGGGAGTTCAAGGGCATCAATAATGAGCCCGAGCTGCACAAGGAGCCCCTCAAATTCGAGAACGTCCATCTCGCCGTAAGGAGCTACAAATAATGAGCGATCACAAGACCATGACGATTAACCTTGTCGTGTGGCGCCAGAAGAACGCTAACGACACTGGAAAATTTGAAAACTATACTGTTAAAGGGATCACTGAGCACCACTCCTTTCTGGAGATGCTTGACGTCCTCAATGAGGATCTGATCAAAGCTGGCAAGCAACCGGTAGCCTTTGACCATGATTGCCGCGAAGGTATCTGCGGTATGTGTTCACAAGTTATTAATGGTATGCCCCACGGTGGACAGGAGCGTACCACTGTGTGCCAACTGCATATGCGGAAGTTTCATGATGGTGATACCATCTACATAGAGCCGTGGCGTGCCCGTGCATTCCCGATCGTTAAAGATCTGGTGGTTGACCGCGAGGCTCTGGACAAGATTATTCAGGCTGGCGGTTATACCTCCTGCCATACCGGCGGGGTTCCTGATGGTAATGCTATCTTGATTCCAAAACCTGCTGCTGATGAGGCAATGGATGCTGCCGAGTGTATCGGTTGCGGTGCATGTGTAGCTGGTTGTCCCAATGGTGCAGCGATGCTGTTCACCGGTGCTAAAGTCTCCCAGTTGGCTGTACTGCCACAGGGTAAGCCAGAAGCCAAAGCACGCGTTAAAAATATGGTACAAGCAATGAAAGACTGTGGTTTTGGTAACTGTACCAACCATTATGAGTGTATGGCTGCTTGTCCTAAAGGGATTAACGTCAAGTTTATCGCCCGGATGAACAGAGAATATCTGAAAGCTCAATTTTAACTACTTCTGATTGCATTTGGAGTCATGGGGCGGCCAGAAACGGTCGCCCTTTTTTATGGAACTTAATCTCGCCAAGCTTGTTATTGAAGTAAAACCTGC